>JAAUYG010217669.1_pt1 | contig 15240 bp, 19 predicted proteins | sample 7278091 | NCBI WGS metagenome assembly JAAUYG01 (sample SAMN14350201, study PRJNA611818) | marine sediment metagenome | isolation source: surface marine sediment (0.6m) | place: French Polynesia: Moorea | collected 2018-08 | reverse complement strand
CTTCTCATTTTATTCTCTTTTGTGTACGTTTGGCTTGTGCAATTTTTTCACTCCTTTAGGAGCGGTTACCGTAACCATGGTCGGCAAGTTTTCATTTATGATTAGTCCAATGTTGTACGCATTTTCGCATCCTGTTTTGAGGAAGACTTCCGCGTGCTGTGACACCCCAAGGTCCAGAAAAGATTCCGCAGAATCCAACCTCAGTCGTCTGGCGACACTTCAACGGACAAGCTTTGAAAAGTGAAAAAGGCGTTGTGAAAATTCACTGGTATTGCGTTCTGAAGGCTCAGTTGAAATCTCACTTTTTCTTCTCGCAGTTGAGAAAAGTGTCAGGGCTCAAAATTTACACACAGAAAATCCCACTCCAAAGAGACATGCATCATTTTGAGTTTGTCTGCCAAATGCTCTTCAGAAAATTATTTCAGCTGGAATTGAGTGCGATTGGTTGGATGTCGTTGTGTATTTTGGGTGGGGTCTTAAAAAATCAGTCCAAAAAACTTTGTGCACTGCAAAAACAAAAAGAATGTTTCTGTCAGTAAAAATCACCTTGAAGTCCCTGGAGTTTGTTTTTTTTTGGGGGGGGGGTTAAGCTGGGCAAAAAAGATGGCCTGGACCTTCAATACCGGGCCAGTTTTGCTTGTTTGTGCGAGGCCAAGTGATCCCCACCAACACATCCTTACTCCTGTTGGACAGGTTGGGGCATGGTTAACCACAATTCACTTCACGAACTCAGATTGGGTTCTGCGACCATGAAACAGGTTTCTGTATGGTGACATTGGCTTTCTGAGGAAATTAGAAATTCGATGTGGACACAGTCTTTCCTTGATTAACGACACAAAGAACAATGTTCCTTCCATTTTGCACTCGAGATAAAAAGTTGTTCCATGTCCTCACGAAAAGCTCCGATCTGGGGCCGATGCGCATGCAGCACTTTTCTTGCTGGGACAACGACAACGATGTCCATGATGCACGAAAGATGAAAAAATGTATCTCACAGAACACGAGGTTTCTCGAGACTTGTTGCCGGATTTTGTGGCACGTGGACATCCACCCGACTTGTCTAATTCCGGAAATTGGCGGGATCTCCTGAATGGCCTCGTTCGTTTTTCATTGCTACAGATGCACTCAATCGGCTTCTCAGACCCTGGAAAAGGCTTTTCTTTTGGAGTAAACATCCAGAACAAAGGACAAAGGCGGAACCCAATTCGAACTTAAAATTTTGTCTTCGGGAAGTCCGTCAGGATTCTCGGCTATTGAGTCCTTGATTTCTTGCTACGAAACCGTTCTTTAGCGCAATGCAGAATTAAATCAAACATCGGAAATGTTTCTCGTTGTCAAAGGCCTGAGTCGGCCTCGGGCTTCGGCCGACCCCGCAAAAAGGGTCCGCCCAGGCCTGTAAAACCGTCAAGAGCGCCGCAGAATTGCGTCCGTGCAAACTTCGTGTCCATTCCTGTTTTACCGCCGCTTTCCTGCAGAGTTGGAAATGGCGGCAATTCGTTAAGAGTCACCGAGTCACGCAAACCATGAAGGATCAGCTAACTGGTGTCTGTTGACGTTTTTATTCTCAAGAACAGAACGCCTTCACCCATTTTTCTGCGTTAACATGAACAGAACAAAACGAAATGTGGAAATGCTGATGTTACGTCTTGAAAATGCACCAAGATGTACCAAGGAAAAAACAAAATAGAATACATGTGATGTGTTCTAAAAAGGAAAGAAAACACCATCAGGATGCAAATGTAACAACACCTAGGCTTCTGAAAACGAATACAACTGTACAGTCATGCTTACTTCGCAATGTGTTCGCGTTTCGAGTGCTCATGAAATATCCTACGTCTTCTTTTCTCCAGTGTTCTACCCTCCAGATTCCCATTTCCATCACAGACAGTGCCAGGAAAATGCAACAAATTAGCAAAACATTCTCAAGAAGGAAACATCCCAGTCCGACTGGACAAAAATTGAGCAACCATGATGCAGCCCAACTTTTGCGATGAACGGAAAGAAGCGTTAACCCAAACTAACTCTGTAGGCTTCAGCATGGAACCGTTTGCACCTTCACCAGTTTGAGGCGTCGAGAGCTGCAGGATAATCGTCACTTCCTGCGATTCATTAGAACTTGACCAGCCTCTTGTCTTCTCTGCCGAACAAGAGCCTAAAAACGGAAAATCGAAGAACCCTTTAATCAGCTTAATTTCCTCACAGAACCCTTCTCTGACAAAGGCGAAAAAAAAATCGAGAAATGCCAAGAATTTTGCAGGAAGTTAACGTGAGAAAGGTTTTCCTCTGAGTTACTACTACTTCTGCTGAATATCAAAACATGGGACAGTTGGACATTGAAAGTTTCTCTGTACCTGTAATCAACGGCCGCGATAATGGCGCCAATGATGGGACCGACCCAGTAGATCCACTGATCGTGCCAGATGCTTTTCTGCGGAGACAGCACGACACACGGGCCAAAACTCCGGGCTGGATTCATCGAAGCTCCACTGATGGCTCCTCTGTAAGATGAAATGCGAAAGATTTTGCAAGCAAAGAAAAAATCTGCAATGGAAATTTCTTCACAAAGCATGGCTGAGCTGAGTTAATTTAATACGTCAGTCCATGACAGGATGCTGCTGTTTCATCTGCAAAACTGCTGATTGCAATTTGACGCTTCTGCAGGGAACGTTGCAACGTTCTGGTAATGGAGGTGAAAGGCTAACCCTGAGACACTGTTTTTCCGTAAGATGTTGCTCAAGAAACATGTTAACCAACATGAACTACAGACATGACAGAATTTGCCTCTTGGGGACAAATTCGTCACGCACGACGGCACTGCGAGCGAGAAACACCGTCTTGAGGATGCTAATGCAACTTGTTTTCAGTCCACACAAGATTAGCTACTAAACGAGAGCCTATTTCCGTTTTCACTCACGCTGCGAGGATATCGACGAGGACTGCGAGACCAATGGCAAATGGGGCGGCGACGTTTTTGCCGTCCGTGTCGACAGCGGTGAGAAGTACAGTTTGCACGAGCACCAGGGTGACAACAATCTCGCACAGAACTCCTTCCATGGCACTGATCCCGTCACCCAAGGTGTGACCGCCTCCACTAATGTCCGAGTAGAACTCTGAACCTAACACTCCCTGGAAGACAAATTCCTATCAATTTTGCTGTCGTGTTTTGCTGTGTGTGTGTGTGTGTGTCAGATTATTTTCTGCCATCCTGACATTGAGTGCAAGAATGAGAAGTTTCGTCTGGCTGCGATAAAGCAGGTCGGGTTCCTCGACACGCAACGTGACTGTTTTTGGCAATTGCGTCCAAACTGGCCGCAATTCATGAATTTGACAGGTCAGATTTAACAAGAATCTTTTAAGCAAGACGAACAGCGAACAGAACACCTGCAACATGCAGGCTGAACATGGTGATGTGATCCAATGGAAACAAGTGAAACACGGGTATTAAAGTGGCGAGCTACGTCCAACGTGACAAAGGGCCCACGTGAATTTTGCATGTTTCAAAGGCGTCATGAAATGTACCCTGCACAGTGCTGCTCCTAGAATTCCTCCCAGCAGTTGAGAAATCACGTAGAAGACGGCGAGCAATGGTTTGATAGCGCCACTCAGTGTAACCCCGAGGGTCACGGCAGGATTGATGTGGCCTCCACTACAACAGACAAGAAGACGAACACTCATTCTTTGTGCTTTTTGTGTGTGTTTTCCAAACCAAACACAAGACCCGCATGGAACAATCTCGCATTTTTTATCGAGGCGATTCCACAACTCGCACTCACAGGCTGGAAATGATCGTCATTTTGTACATTGTTGCAATTGCACTGAAGTCATCTTGCATGAGCGAAAAAAGACGGCCGCAACGTTGCCGCTTCACCGTTAACTTGCGCAGACACGAGCAAAAAAAACCAAAAACACCAGCACGAACCTGATTCCACCGAAGCCGGCAATGAGAAGCGCGATGGTGAGGCCGTGGGCAATGGCGATTCCGACGATGTTGCCGTCCGTGTTCTTCACAGACATCGTCCCGATGAACACGAAAATCATCACCTGCACGAACTCAGCCAAACAGGGTCGCAGGTACTGAAAGCAGATTGTTTACCTGCAGTTGACATTAAAGAAAGAGATCAGAAGTCATTCTGATAAAGAGAAAAGAGATTCCATTTCGAGTGATGCCCGTTGAGGCCGTCTGTACGACGAGAGATCAACTTCAGGAGTTAGGTCCAGGAATGGCCGATTTGTCTTTTCTTCCATTGAGACGTTTTGTGTCCTGTCGACCACAAAGGTTCAGAAAATATTGGGTTTGCACACCTCATTGATGAAGCCACTTGGTGGCTTTTCTTCCTCAACCAGATTGGTGTTGGATTCCTCCATTGGTATGGCTTCTGATCCCTTTCCGTCAACAGTACCCTGCGGAAAAACAGATATGTTCGTTACAATTGGGAAAGCGAGAACAACGCATGTGTGAGAGACAGACTTAATTCTGACCCACTTTTGATTGACCAAAAACCAACTGTTGTGGAATCGCTTCACTGCTCAAATGTGTGTCTCAACTTTTCGCCGATTTCAATGGATCAAATTTCCGTGATAGAGAACATACAGAATTTGAGATTGTTCCGAGGCATTAGCCGAGGAAGCAATCCTTCAAATTCTGTATGTTCTCCAACATATCTGACTGTACACAATTAGCCCAAATGTGTCAAAAAAGATATTGTTTGAGCCAGGACTTCTTGATTTGGCCTGGTTATGCTTCACTGGAGGACGTTCTGTTCTGTACAGTCCGATATAATCAAAGAAGAGAAAATCTCTGTGAACATTTCGTTTGGAGTTCACATACGTGACAGATAATTAACCGAGGGATAGCGATAGCCGAGCCCAAAACAAATGGTAGAGATTGTTGCCTCTCATTAGATTTGACTCCAACACCATTCGCGAAATCTGTTCGGATCCAATGTGGAGAGCATACAAGCTAAGCTGCGACAGTTATTCCACCAGCACAGTCTTCCATGTGCACTGTCGCTTTAGAAAAGGCCCACTACTGTAGACATCAGCACCAGAGCTCATCAGTGCTTCTCAGACTGCAGACCTCAATTGATTTCATTTTTTCTTCCACAAGGGGCAACTTATGTTGTCACTGTGTGGTGTTTGTCTGTCAATTCAGCTGTCTTTTGTGGTCCCCCGCCCTTCCCCTGCTCCCTCCATCAAACATGATTTCTGGTCACCTCATAAAATTTTGAGTAAATTTTGTTTTCAGACTTTTGTCCATTTTTAAATTTTTTCTTCTTCTTCTTTTTTGCACTTTCCTTTTTTGGTGGGGGGGCGTGTTTCATACCATTTTAAGTACTTTTCATATTCTAGTCAAAATTTTCCAACCTAACTTTTTTTCACTTTTGCTTTTTTTGACCATTTCTGGATGTTTTCTGCCATTTTGAGTACTTTTCAAGATTCTGGCCACAATTTTTTCAACCCCCCAAAACAACGCTTTTTCTGCAAAACTTGAAATCTGAGAGCAGAGTTTTTCAGCTAAACAGCGCCCGACTTCTTTCGCCCATCTTTTTCCTTGTTTTTTTTTTAGAAACACGCACAGAAACTTACGTTGGGCCTTGATTTGTACTTCAAAACTCTCCGGTTAAATACGTTTGGAATCGAATCCTTTGCATCCATGTTGACAACGGACACTGAAGCCTGCCTCAAACAAGGCCCACCTCACAGCAAAACTCGATCAAAGGTAATCCATTTTCAGAACACAAGACATCAACAAACTCTTCAAGTGAAAAGTACTGTGTCCTCCATCCAAATACATGTACGTTGGCAAATGTCGCAGAAGAACGGCCCGCGTACCCGTACCCTGCATGCTGGGCGTTTTGAATTTGTCCCTTCTCGGAGGACCCTTCTTGGTAAATCCAACAAACCCAAGTTCTGAAGCAAATTTACACAGATTATTCACCCTAAACACAAATAAACAAACACGTGGATACACATCCCTCCTCACGGTAAATAAACAAACAACGTGGACACACAGAAAAAGGCATTGGGATTTGCCTGGCAATATCAAGCTCTCAAATAAAGTGCCTAAACATCTGAAAGAGACAGGGCCCCTGCTCGAATGTATATTTGCCCACCCACAGTTTGAAGAGTGTTGTGATGTAGAAAAACATACCAGTCTATTTCATGCATGACAAGAGCCCTTTTTAGCCGCAGTTAACCACTCGTCACCAGCGCCGCGAAAACCCCCGCCTTAGCCGCCCTGCGTCGTTGCGGGTTGTTTGTTGCTTGCCGCACACTGGCCGTCACCGAGGCAAATGAGTATCACACTTTCTGGACAGGCAATTTCAGTGGTTCTTTGCACATTTCCCAATGTTGTTTCCAGGGAATTTTCATCTGTGCTGATACATTGTGCGCAACTGTCTTCAGGCAGATTCTGAAGTGCCTTCGCCAACCAGTGCACGAGTTGTGCTCAGGCTGTACAAATCAGCAGAACCTTGGTGGCTTCAAGCCCACCATAAAAACAAGCCCTTTTGGACAAATGGCAGAACAAAAACTCACTGTTTGACTTCCAAGAGAGCAAATTAGCTGTTTTGTCACTTCAGCTTTGTTGTGGAGATTAGGACGTTTGTACTGTTGAAACGTCAGACTGATCTGAGTCCGAGGGTAATCTTGGGAGTCGGCTCTCTTTTCAATTCGCACCATTGGTCAGCGAGTTGCCATTCATTGGTGTGCATTTTGTTCACTCTATTTCTCTAGATTGCCAGTTCTTCGCCAATGTGAATCAGTAAGGTGTAAAGGCACGGTGCAATAAAATGGAACAAACTCACTTTCCTGCGTCAAAAAATGAGAAAAATTACAAGGGCTTACCTGATGTGACAAATGTTATCAGGCTTTTCACGATGGCTTTTGGTCACATGAGTGGGCTGTAATCGACACTTCGCATTGACTGAACAAGGAGGTAGCAAAAGACAACTGCGCATGGTGCTCAGACAGAAAAGAAGACTGAGCCAATAAATCATATCTCTCTTTTCATGTGCTTGTGCACACTGTCCCAGTAATTGTCCTGAAGAAGAGATTTCAATTCGTTGCCACTTCTTCAACAATTTTCAGACCCTTGTACAAAATGCAGGCAGTTTACAGTCGGAGCTTTTGCGTTCTCCCAAGCGTAAACCTCATGGAATTCGTTCTTGGCATGAATATGACACTCCAACGGGCAAAATTGACCAGCGGTTGAGGGTGCCTCCCTGAATTTCGTCCTCCCAGCCTACTGACTTTGCAGCGTGAAAATTCCTGCCAATTCACAGGAGGAATCACCACCCCTGGTCAGAAGGCCTCCTAGCATTCCCAGCCTGAGGGTCTGTTCACACAGGGTGTGGAGCACCTCGAAAAGCATCATGCAGATAATGGAACCTGTGTTGGAGTTTTTACGGATGCAAAAAATTTGCAAGCAAATTTGCACTTGAATATATAGATCTGCTTCCGTGTCCTGTGTGAACAAGGCATACGGTTTTTTAGCACGCCGTGAGGCGTTTTGACCCGGGAGGTGCTTTCAGGAGCTGGCATAGGACTGTCAAAGAAACTTAAGTTGCGAAAATTCTCACAAATTTATCTTGTACTCACGTATGCTTTGTCGTCTGCAGGTTTCAATGGCTTCTTGTCAGACATGCCGTCAGAAACTGTTCACCTGTTAAAATTCAAAATGTAGAAATTAGTGATAATCAATGTGGAGTCAGTATTGATTTGTTTGTTCATTATTGTTTGACAATTTTGTTTTATCACTGTTCACTCAATTCAGTCACGAAGTTGCATGTAAACACAACAGAATGACGGAAGCCAGCTGTTTTCACGCAGGTGATGTTGGCCATCAAGACGTCCAAATAGAGCAATTGCCCTTTGGTGGACCCCTCAACACATGCAACATTTGGGAGTCTGCTCCAGTTTCTACCATCATTGACAAATCAATCAGTGAACGATTCGCTCGAAGAAAGAGACATCTTTCTCGAGTCCAGAGCAGGAGCCCAATTTTTCCATTTTACCAATTATTTTCCACAGTTCTCTGAAATATATCTCGGTCTTTGTGAACCAAAAATGTATGATTGCACCAGCAGAAATTTACACAAACCTTATGTGTCGACATCAATCGCTGCAATGTACATGCAGAGCAGGTTTTATTCCCGTTGACATCTTCAGGTCGTTTTACTCAGTTAAGCACTAAGCACGGCCCAATGTCGCTTCACAACCCTCGACAAAAATTGGCAGTTTGACCTCATAAGATGGGGAGGGAGGGGCTCTAACTCCAGTTTCCCTCAAACTTTTTACTGAAAACAACATGATTTGGAAGGATTCCCAAGCAAGCCCGTCCCACGCATACCCAACGGTGGACATTGGACAGATGGTGAACTTCAGCACTTGTTTCTCAATCCCAATGACAAAACAGAACAAACCTGTCTCAGGTACCTTCAACGAAGATAAAAGAGCTCACCACTTTGATTCAGTGAAAAGCCTCGCATCCTCGCATTTTGTCTGTGTCTGTGTTGTCTGACCTGCAGAAAAGCTGTTTGTTCAGACTAACTGTTGAACATATGCAGCATATATTTCAAAAATATGCACAATTTGTTAACGAGATGAGCGTGGTTGAATCTGTCTACCGGCAGTATTTTTTCACTTTAACGAGGCCAGCACTCTGCTTAGATCCATCTTCCCTCTTCAAAACGATACAAAGTCCGCAATGAACCAAAATTTGTAAGTGCTCATGTGTGCTCATGTGATACAACACTGCCAAAAGCTGAAGTACACAGAGAATTCAGAACCCGAAAGAAAATTTTGCACGCATGAAATTGCTTTAATTGTAATTTATTGTCGATATCACCAACATTTGAACGGCAATTTGTGATGCCAAACAGTATAAATTACCCAACAAAGCACACTGTGTAGTGGAAATATGGCACTCTTTCGTGAGAAAGGACTCAATTTCTGTGCGAAAAAAAACCGCCGAGATTATGAATTAGGTGTTCGCCAGATTAGGAAATCTGAGTTTTTCCAATCATCAACCGTCAACAAGCCAAATTTTTATCGCAACATGTTTTCACAACACGAAACATTTTGTCCGATGAAACCCAACGCCGACCAATGGCCAAAATTTCCCCACCGAAATGTCAATGTAACAGGAAGAGAATTAACACAAAAAGAAACGATTCAGATGCACAGGTCGTGTGCGACAGAGGAACCAGCTCTGAGCAATCATTTCTCGTTGCGTGAATTTCATTTTGCGCGAGACGAAGGCACAAAAATCTAAATCAGTTCTCCCTCTCAACAGTTCTTTGAACTTTCTTAAGAAAGGCCGCGCGCCCGCCCCGAACGTGACACCCATAACGTGATCATCATGTCATGTCCTGGTCAGAAGGGGGTCCAGGGTCAGGGGGTGGGATCTGAGGGACAGGGGGGTCTCAGGGTCAGCGGGGGGGGGGGGTCCAGCACGATGACAAGGACAAGGACAACACGTACATGACTCCATTAGGCCGTCTCGACTTCATCGCGCTCGACCTGAAAAGGCCTGGACGATTTCAAAACAACTAGCTGACAGAATCACCTTCATAGCTTGGTGATTCGAGTTGCCTGTGACAAAACGCTGATCGGAAAAGGCAAAGGGGTAAAACTGGTACTTTCTTGCACAGGTCGGCATAAACTGGGACAGTGTGCCTTCCACAGTGGAACAAAATGTGGAAATAAACCCGTGCACAACTACCAAGTTCATTTTGGCTGGACATCACCCTCAGCACCACTTGCCAAAAGGGGTGCCATGGCGTAGACACAGCTAAGAAGTGAATCCACCCGACGCGAAACGGGTAGGAATACAAGACACCGAAAAAACACACACTTTTGTTGCGCAAAAAAATGACTTCAAAAGCAGATTTTTAGAGGATTGCGTCTTGTAGGCGAGTAATTACGGTACTTCTTGACACGTAACAGCAATACAGATACAAAGAAATTTTCACAAATTTTTGAAAGACTTAAAAACATTAACTGCAGTTCCATGTGTTGCAATCAGCAACAAAAGCAACTGACAGCTATCACGATGCGAACAAAATGTTTTCCTGATTACTGTGCCTGAGATGCCGATCTTGTGAACTCAAAAAAGTTTTTTTTTTTTTTTTGTCAAAAACGGAAACTCTAGATCAGGATTACGCATCACCAGAGTATAACCTTCCGCATCATGGATTGCTGAATTTTTACGGCAATGGAAGTTTTTTTGCTGTGTGATAATGTTCAAAAGGGAAACGTGGTCTGTATGTTTTTTTGTGGGGGAGGGGAGAGGGACACCTCCTCAAAAGCCACCATGACTTCGTCATTCCAAAGACATGGCTGCAAAACATTTCATTTTCAACAACTGAGTGTCAAGCCACAACTGGTCAAGAAAGAGCCATTGCTGCAAGAGGAAGTTAAGAGGCCAACTTTCTATTTGTGCTCCATGGGCTCACAAAGACGGAGGAAAATTTTCAACGATATTTGGGAGTGGAGAAGAAAGAATCAAATCAATGCACAAGAAATTCGTTAAATGTCACTCCAAGGTTCTGTGCTCCAGTTTGAAACAAAAAACGTCCGAAAACAAAATGAGAAAGAACAAGGGAATTCTATCAGACCTTGGGTGGGTGAAAAGGCTTTGGTCGGAAACCTCATTGGTTGAAGCTATCGTCAGACGCGAGTCAAACTATCGTGTCTTTGACACTAACATCGCTCGGCGACTCCAGACGTGGTGACGTGTAAATGTCATAATGGTGTCCCGGAAACGGTATGGGTGGCCTGCCAGTTGGCGACTTTTCACTGAACAAAGGGTTGCTCGTACTGCTCGGTCCAAAGGTCTCTCTGTCCATAGATTGGTCCAAGTATCCAGTGTTGTAGTTCTCCCGCGGCTTGCCGGGGGCGCTGGGGGCAGCGAGGCGGCGGGGTCGCGTGTCTCCCGCGCCGGAAACGGTCGGGTACTCGCCCTGGCCTCGCTGCCCCTGGTGCCGCTGTCTAACTGCGGGGGAACTTGGCCCACTGGAGGTCGTGCTGAAAGGTTCTCCGGTTGGAGACGCTGGGGTATTTGGAGGAGTGGCCTGACTCGCCGCTGCAAGTTTTGTCTTGGCAAAGACTCTTTGGCCACCTGAAAAGAAAGACAAAACAGAATACCAAAAGTTTACTTTGTTCTTCACAGATGGAAGACAAATTGGTCGTACCTTTCTTTGCTTTTTAAGTGTGAATCACATTCTTTCCACTGGGAGTGTCCACATTTTCAAGCCACTTCTGTTGAACCCATTGCCCTCCGTATTGAAATTTGTCGCAGAAAACTGACCTGGAGATGAGGGTATGTTATCGGAGGCTTGGTTCCAGTTCATGGAGGTCACTGGACCTCTCTTCGGCTGGTTGCGCGCTCCCGCCTCCTGCATCAGGCGCAGCAGAAACAGCTTGTCCCTGCCCTCCTACAAACACCTCAAGGCATTTCAGAAGTGATCCAAAAGGGAAACAAGATTTCAGAAAAAATGTTTTAACTGATAAGACGTGTGCATAACTTCTCTAGAAATTTGATGATCATAAATTTCATGTAGATAATGAAGTGATCAAGACAACGGATTTTTTCTTTTTTTTTGGTGGCAAAACAGAAAGAAAGTCTAACAGAGCAACAACAGAACGCCGCCAAGTGTGCAAATCCATTTCTACATGCCACTACCAAGCACATCACAATGCACGAAAATGCACCAGGCTGCACTGACCCATTAGGAGGAGGTGCCGTATTTTTGGACAGCATCCCGTGGTGGGGTACTTTGAATTCATGGGTACTAGATCACTTTTGGAGTGTTCCTTGGAACTCAGTACCCCAACACGGTGCCCAACATTTTTCAACATGCCACCTGACAAACCCCGAAATTGTTTCTTTTCATCCTTGACGCTTCGTTCCCATTTCCACCAACACTCACAACAGGAGTGGCGCTTCTGACGTTTTTGGCCTCAATGAAACCAGCCTTAATTTTTGGTCTCTCGCTTATCATTTGAACAGGTAATTTACCTTCACCGACATCTGTCACGTAGGACTGAACGAGTTCTTCAGCCTGCTTCCTTTGTGTGTTGGGGCCCGACCGGTACTGTATGCTGATGCCTTTCTCTTGTAACGGTTTCAACAACATTGAGCGCTGACGCCCTTCCTGATTGACAGTACACAGTAAGTACAGAAGCACATGCTGCTGTTTTGATTTCTGCGGAAAACGTCTGCATTTTTCTCAGCAAAGGGAGGGTGTTCCACTTGGCTGCGGGAAAAACTAGTTTTCGGGAGCAAAAGGGAGGAGCGGGAGTCTGGGTCAGTGGTTGTTGATGGTTGTTGTGGGAGTGTTTTCTCGACCAAAACATACACATCATTTTCGCACGCTTTGTTTCCGACAGTGTTGCCAAAGACAGCAAGTTGTTAATGCGCTAGACAACAAATATTTTGAGGAGTTTTCCACAGAAATCATGTGTGAGACCGAAGGTGCAGGTATACAACAAGAAACTGCGACAGAACTTTACCGAAACCACTACTTTCACCAGAACAACTGACAAGAAGAAAGACAGGTCATGCAAGAGCACTACAAGAAAACTAACGAAGGTTACATTGACGCGTATTAGAACAGGTCCCAGAACATGCAAGTGAGGAATGGCCTGCAGGCGTGCCCAACAAAGCGATTGCACGTACGTACCATTGCGATTTGATTCCGTAACAGAGATACATTTTCTTCCAACCCCAGTGCGATTTCTCTGCAGTAATACAAGGCAGCGCTGCAAAAAGAGAAGAGGCTGTTTTCTCACACGAAACAAGTACAATTTTGTGGCCAAAAGAGATGACAAACTGCCCGATCTACGCCACGGGACCAACAGGAATTACACATTTTGACTGGACAACTCTGAAAAAAAGTTCACAGAAAGAGCGTTCAACTGTCCTGTAGGCGGGGAGGAAGGGTACCATAACAACGACGACAACGATGCCTCCGCAAGGCCGTTTCGTTCCTGCAGAGCTGGGCGTAAAATCATGACGTACCAAAGAGCGACGGCCACGCCGATCATGAAGGCGGTGGAGGTCATGAACTCCAGGATGTCCTTGATCCAGGTGGCATCCTCCTGCCAGTCGTCAAACACGTCCGTGATGATCTGCGTTGTCTTGTTGTAACCCTGATACGGACCGCACACCTGCGACGGCGTGATACTGAAACAGCACAGGGAATGTTGCGAAATCTGACAGAGGTTTGTTCTAAGACAATCCACCAATTCGTGCCGAATGATCTATCATGACGAAAAATACTTACAACCCGACACTGTAGCACACGGAAATGAAGCTCAGGAGGAACGCCATTGAAAGCAAGAACAGAATAATTGTAGAAGTTCTGCCGGCACGCCACGGCTTGGTGGACGGAGTGCAATTCCTCACAACACTCGCCTGAAAATGAACGATTTCATCTTCAGTGCAAAAGACTTCGTTTCGTGCAAAACAGCCATTTAACGCAAATTTGATTGTCCGAATACCATTACTGTCCCTACCCATTTCACATAGAACACGATGACAACTTTTATAATCATGATGAAGCTCAACAGGGGGCTGTAGTACGTTCCCAACCTGGAAAGAAACAGAAAGCCATCGTAAATAGACAGACAGTCTGCAGAACGACACAGAAGTTCGAAGGTTCGTGTGCCAAAGGTGAGAAAGGTAAGAACAGAAAGGCGACGCACCACACAAGTGTTTGTGAATAAATCAAATACAAGGAATTCCTTCCAATGTTGAATTGTGGATAGTCGACTGAGGCGAAGCATGTGGCTAACATCCTGAAATGGAAGTACTTGTGAGCCTGTTCTGAGAAATTTCCAAGAGAATAAATTTTTCAGGACGCCATGAGAGAGACTAAGAATTTGAAGTGTGCTGTGAGAAACTTACTTTCGAACAAACTCCGACAAGAATGTCAGCACCAGCAGGAAGACAAAGTCAATGATCACAAGGCGATAGATCTGTTCCCCCATGAAGTTTTCCCAACACTGCAAATAGCCACCACAATGAATCATGAACAGGGGTACAAAAACCGTCCGGACCATTTGAAAATAGCTTTTTACTGAGCCACTACGCACCACATCACGAAAATTAGTTCAACGTGTTTCTTCGAGAGTATCGCACATCCAATTAGACTTTGATTTTCAACTCCCAACAACGTGACGCATAACGTAAACGAATTCAACGCAACTTACTGGTCTGCAGTCTATTTCACTGTCAATAGACTCGCGGTCGTCCCCTCTAAATTTTGAGCAGTCGACCTCGTTGAACCAAAAGAAGATCAAGCAGCCCAGCGTCACCGCATTCAAAGTGATTGTCCTGAAAGAACAGAGAATGCCCTTCTGACGTTCTCAAATTGAAATTTATGGGAAGATTTTACCTTCCTCTCATGAATCGCCAGACGACACCAAGAAACTTTGGAAAAGGTAAGAACTTCTGAACAGCAAAGAGAAAGCACCAAAAGATGTCATCACACACAGAAAAGGTACCTGAGCATGGTGAGATAGAGTTCAACCCGCGGATTTTCGTATTTTTCAAATGTGACCATGATGGAGAAAGCAAACGGAAGGATAAAGTTGATAGCAGTTATACACAAAGGCATTGCTAGTTCGCCAAGCAGTATCACGTCAGTCTGAAATTAACAATAGTCAGAGGTACGCTCACGGGTTCCCTCGGTTTTTGTCACACCAAATGGTCTCATCTCATCCAAGATTTGGGACGCATTTTGCAGGTTGCTCGTTGATTGTTGCGACGGAAGCAAGAAGCAGTGCACCCACCTTCAGTGATTGCGTGTAGGAAATGTACCACACGAGGTAAGTTGACCCCGCGAGAAGAGCGACAACCACGAAGTTTATGAACAATCTGAACAGCCACAGCCCACACCAATCGCAACACGACAGCTTCTTCTCTGACTTCTTGAAGCTTGACAAGTACTCCTGCAAACGATGTGGGCAATCATCAGATAGGTAGGCAGAGTCAAAAACCGCGATTGCGAGAAAAGTCAGTGACAGTTGCCAACTCGGAATAAAGATGATCACAAAGTTTTACGTTTTCTTTGTCTGAATTTAAGTCTTCAAGCCATTCCAAGCCACAAACAGACAAAATATTTCAACAGAGGGACAAAACAGGGAGAAACAGACAAGGCAAAAGGGAGTGAAAAAACAAGTACGCTTAGTCAGCGTAAAGGCCGAGCGCCCCAACCATCCGTCATGTGGGGG
>JAAUYG010107887.1_pt1 | contig 15240 bp, 4 predicted proteins | sample 7278091 | NCBI WGS metagenome assembly JAAUYG01 (sample SAMN14350201, study PRJNA611818) | marine sediment metagenome | isolation source: surface marine sediment (0.6m) | place: French Polynesia: Moorea | collected 2018-08 | reverse complement strand
CTTTTCATACATGCTGTTACATCAGTGGCGTAGAAAACAATAAATGATACCAGTACCCTGACGGTCCATATATGTACATTGTTCTTGTTTTTTTAAAACAATTTTATTTGAAGGATGCTTCTGACATTTTGAAATGAATTTGAAATGCATCTTATGGCAGATACGCTCACCAAATGAACTGCTTTCTTCTATGATTTTTACTAGTATACACAGCCTAACCAGGAGCCTCTGATATTTTGATCATCAACGTGAAAAACGGTTCCAGAGTTTATGCAGGCATTGTTTGTTTAAAAATAACACAGACACATAAGAATGCGGATAAGGGGATAGGAAATGAGCACTCCAACACCCTGATCCACGAAAATGCACACTTTATAATTTTTGTTCTAGACCTGTGGAGGGACCCCCTCCCCCCCCCCACACACACGTGTACCAGTGTAGGTGCCCCCCCGACCCCATCGACGCTTCCGTGCATGCTCAACTATCAATAAATCCCGCATCTGCCCCTGATTAAATCCATGCTCATAAAAAGAGTGAGTGAGTGAATTGGTTTATTTAACGTCGCTTCTTAACAGCCAGGGTCTTATGAGCGTACATACTATTATGTCCGTGCTCTTAATAATAAATATGTAATATTAAATCCACGTACATAATATTAAATCAACGCTCAAAATATTAAATTCGCGCACGTAATATTAAATCCATGCTCATAATATTAAATCCACCTACATAAAATTAAATCCTTGCTCATAATATTAAATCCACGTACATATTAAATTCGCGCGCACAATACTAAATCCGGCTCATAGTATTAAAACCACGAACATAATATTAAATTCACGTACACAATATTAAATCCACACTCATAATATTAAATCACGCTGAAAACATTAAATCCAAGCTCAAAATATTAAATCCTTGCTCATAATATTAAATTCGCGTACATAATATTAAATCCCCGTACATAATATTAAATCTGGGCTCATAACTTTAAATCCATGTACATAATACTAAATCCACGCTCAAAATATTAAATTCGTGGACATAATATTAAATCCGTGCTCATAATATTAAATCCACGTACATAATATTAAATTCGCGTACATAATATTAAATCCACGTACATTATATTATATTTATTGCCCATAATATTAAATCCGCGTACATATTATTAAATCCACGTACATAATATTAAATCCATGCTCAAAATATTAAATCCATGGCCATAATTATAAAACTTAATTGTAAATTACAGAACGATAACTCCTAATTAAAAAAATTAAATGTGGCACAAATCAGCCACCGTATTCTACAGCATTTAGGTTGGACCTGAAAGGACAAAATTCTGTTGTCAAAAATCAGAATTGTTCTATAGAGGTCGCCCAAGATCAAAACCATGAACGTAATTTTACCCCTGAAAAAATAATATTTTGGGGGTACTGTTGTTCGCAGCCACGCAGATGCGGACACTAATAAAAATAAATAACCATAGCCCCACCCATATGGGGTCCACTCTATGGTAACCAAGTACTTGTCCAAGTCTTCTGAATTCTTCTTTTATTGCCCAGATCAATTTTGAAGTTTTCTTCCTCTAGTGGGCAATGTAGACTATTGCAGTACACGTAGAAACTAATTCTAACGTCATCCCTGTAGATCGTTCAGAGAAATTGCTTGACGAATCTGCTACCCAAATAAAGGCTCCAAACAGGAAACCACAAGGGGTATATATTATGTACGTGGGTTAAAATCGATTCGACCGAAACGCGCCAACCGGTCGTTTTGGCGAATCAATCTAGCGAACCGACCACATTATTATCTTGCGATTCACGATCTGCATTCCTCACTAAAGAGGGATTAGCGATTTCGTGCCATTGTTAACAGCCGATTCATGAGCCACCCTACCTATAAAACTACTATCTGATGAGCCAGTCTCTAAAACAACTAAACTATCCGCGGTTTGCAGTTGCATCCCGATCTGCGACTATGCCATAGCTGTTAACGATTGATCTGTGACTATACCATGTCTCTTAAAGTGTGATCTGCGACTCGCCATGACTGTTAAATATTGATATACGATTCAGATATGGGTCTTAAAAAATTATCTGCGATTCTTATTTCTCTGTTAAAAAATAAAGTCGAATCGTGCCATATTTTATAGACCCATGTATGCCCCTACTACATGTGGGTCGCGGAAATTGTCAACGTATAGTTAACCCCAAAATTAAAATTCCGTTCTGTTCAATATTTCTTTTCAAATTCTGTTCAAAATTCTGATCGTATGTTATAATGTAAACAACACTGGTCGCAACATTAGGAATATAAAACTAGAAACTCAGTGATAAAGATCCACTTATGTTCGAGCAAATCTGGAAATTAATTAAATGCCACCCGTTGCAAGAGAACGAACTATATAAAATACACATGATTAAAGAGTTAACCGAGGCAAAGATTGGTACAGTGAATTTAAATATAAGCAACGAACAAATCTTTGATATTTTACAGTATTTGTGCTGTTACTGATATGGTGCTCTAGAACTTTTTATTGTGTGTTTTAAGTACTATTTTTCTTCTTTTTTATCTGCCGTATGTGAACTTTTATGTAGTACGAGGAAGATAAATGAAATGAAATAAAGTGCTGGGTGGCTGTCTTGGCGGGTTCCGATAGTTTGTCTTAACCCATATATGGCCTTGGTTCCATTCAACCTACATGTATATCATTCAACTAAACGACCAACAAATTAACTGACTTTATAGATATGCATCAGTGACTCTGTATCAGTGGTTACGAAGGCTACCTCTGTGGCATTATCATGATTATATATAGGGCGATTTCGACTTCGTGGTCGAATACGCGAGTCCATGTTCAATATCTGGAGGGGTGCACTGCTAAATTTGAAGGCAAATTACTAGTAGATGTATATGGTGATAGTGATGTCCTGTCGAGTAGCAACACCTAAATGTTGGAAAGTGCACTTAATTATGATAGTCTTGTTTCCAATCCCCAATCAAGTACATTTGTACATGTAGCTAAAACAGGGCGCTTGGGCACAAAAGCACTAGGCAACTTACAAATGTACATTCCTACCCTGCAAAATATATTCTGAATAAATAAGTAAGTAAAGGACGGAATAAAAAAGAAAAAAAGAAAGAAGCAAACAAACGATAACACATAGAAATTGGAGCAAACAAATAGGTAGTTAATTTCCTTTAATTCAGTTTCCAAAATTTTGGATATTTCATTAGAACTTACAGGGGCAGGTTCGATGTTCAAACTCTGAAACAGAATGTAGCACATACGATTGAAACGGAAACTACCGGAAGAGTTGAGGAAAGAACGAAGGAGTTGTGTCACTTCTGGTAAAGTTTGCGTTCGATCCCCGTGCTTCACACAGAGCGTAAGTCAAGAGAATCCTGTGGAAGTGTCTGTGTGTGATGTGACCTGGAGGTAAAGTGAAGCCCCCGATAATACAAGATAATACTAATTCTAAGCGGGGCTATATTAGAAGTATTTTGTGACTTGGAGGGACACAGTGTGACACGCCCTGTGACACAGAGCGTAAGTCAAGAGAATCCTGTGGAAGTGTCTGTGTGTGATGTGACCTGGAGGTAAAGTGAAGCACCCGATAATACAAGATAATACTAATTCTAAGCGGGCTACATTAGAAGTATTTTCTGTGATGTGCATGATGTGACCTGGAGGTGTGAAACACCCGATAATACAAGATGATACTAATTCTAAGCCGGCTACAATAAGTATTCTCTGAGCAATATTTTAAATTGTCTGACTCGGCATACAGTTAGACACGAACATCCACATCCAGCTCCCATCCCCGGACTTTCGCGAAGACTTTTTTTTTATCAAAGGCACATATACCAACGGTACCTTTGTGAAACTAGTTTTCTTGAATGTTCTATTACTGTTCCCTTGTGGTTGCGTTTAGGCGTCTTGCTAGTTGGTATATGTAACCCCGATAAAAAAGACGAGAATTTACGAAGGCGTTATGGGTCCATCCGGACATTTTAGGCGTTCCAGACGTGGACAGAGAAAGAAAAAGTGGACCCTGGATGACATTTATCTCAGAAGGTTTGTAAACCTAGACTTCCCTTTTATATAACTGGCATGGCTGCCGAATGGAGGACGTTTATGGGAGGCTGAGCCACGTTAATTTTGCGATCGGCCTTGTTAAAAAAGGTAAGGAAAGCATGGGTGTTGTACCTGGTACACACGGGATCAGTTAAACTTGTGCCCTATATGTTCTATAATTTGCTTGACTTCTGGTCATGCACGCAACCACTCGATTACCATACTGCGCCGGGTCTTCTTGAAATAAACTTTTAGTTTTCAAAGTCAGTCCACATCACATTCAGGGTACCAGTGGTATCGTCCTTTCTCAGAAAACTGTCTCAAACTGCGTCACCAAATGCTTCCCATGGGCTCTAGCGCATTGCGTTTCTCTGCCGCACGTCATTTCCGGTTTAGGTTTCCGATTACGTCACAGGCCCGGAACAAATCCCCCGTCGGTGGCTCCCCGCACTGAGTATGCCATCTCTGGAGATGATTTCCCTCTGGACTTAGTGTCGCGTTTCCGAGGGGATGACATTTTTACTGCAGATGTGTTCGACAAATGAGCCTCGCATTGGTCTAATTGGCAGAGTGGTGTCTATCTTTAGGGCCATGTCAGAATCAGAGGCAGTCGATGAAGTAAAGGTACTTACTTAAGTTGTAGTCCCTTTCATATATCATGGAAAAATAACCCTAAGAATTTAGAACAACCTCAAAATTCAGGAGCCTTTAGTTCAGTAATTTAATTCCATCGTTCCGTGTTCGCCACTCGACGTTTCCGCTGCATTGTCGTTGGCACTGACGCAGACGCACTCGTCAAGAACAATAGTCACTCACTAAAACTTTGTGACAGCGAACTAATATGAAATGAGTTCGGTGACATTGTGACCGGACCCGCTGAAGACACGCAAGTGTTTTCTGGCGGAACAGGCTTCAAAATGCCTCGGCTTCAGTGGCAAAGTAATTGGCTGTGCGGCTACGGCGAACATGTTTCAGTGGCGACCCATTAGCTGGAGACATCTTACATGTGCGACACGGGGGTGGCTGAGCGGTATCTGGTTTTGATGCCACACATCGCAATGGCAGATACGCCCCCGGGACAGATAGACCCCACTTACTAGAGACAAAGCCCATCGCCCTTGAGATGGAGGCAGTCGAAAACGCAAATGAATTTTTTTTTCCATTTGGAGATTTTTTCCCCGGCGCAATGTTACCATATAATTCTGTTGTGGAATAAAAATCAATGAGAACCCCGAACGAATATGCATTTATAATGCACCGGGCATGATTGTCTTATTGCTTTGTGACATTCGAAATCAGTATATGCACCGAACAACACTTTTCGTTAATTATGTAAATTATGTAATATTAAACATATGTGTACACATAACTCCTTGCTCTCTGGGAAAGTTGGAATAGAATAGAATAAAACTTTATTTAACGTCGGTTTTCGGTAACAATAAACATTTAGCGATCAACGCTATTCATCGACAGATGATGGGTGATATGAAATATGAACTACATACAATGAGAAATGTAATACCCTTAGAGTCTCCATAAAATACACAATGTACAGTAAGAACATGCACATGGCAATCCGTGCCATTTACCTAAATGCGTTTTAAAAGTCTTTTCGTTAGACATTCTTTTAAAATCATAACTAAGATTGTTCCACAGTCAAGCACCATTATAAGAAAATGAATTTAAAGCATACATGTACGTGGAACTAAACCCCTTAGGTTGCACAAGATTGTTACAGTAGTTGTCAAGGTTATGTAATTGACCGTTGATTATAACCTGATGCATATACTGTCAGATGCAGTTCCTTGTTTATAATCTCTGTACCCATAAACCTATACAATAAATGCCACGCTGGGATGATGTTTTGGAAAAAGTTAAAACATAATTGAAACCCTCATGCTCATTGAATACATGTACATAGCTAGCTGATGACATTCATTACATATATTATGACACGGATGTTCTGTTGATGACATAATGCTTCTCAGCTTTACTGCTTCCTGTTTCTTATAATAACATATAGTCAAATCTAATCCTGAATTTAAAATGTATCTGAAAAATCCACAGTGACTCGACTTTCATTGGAAAAGTATTACCGGAAACCGGAATCCGATATCGAATTTCTGACTGCGATATATTTATTGAGGGTTTAAAACAGCCCGATATAGCCCTGGAAATGGGGAGAAAGACTGTTGTATAAACTATCGCGAGAGGATAATGGCATCATTTTCAGGGTTAATCTTGCCTGAAATTGCAGACTTGGGACACCGCATAATATATCGTCTTTGTAATGCAAAAAATACCAGTATAAACTGTGTCTCAGATACACGACCAAGAGTGAACAAAGAAATGAAAATCACAGTTATGTTTAGTTCCTCTTAAATTTATAACCTAATGTAGAAAGGTTTTTTTTTCAAAGTTATACCCTAATGCCCTATATACGGTTTATTGCGTACATTAAGTTTAGCACTTAAACGGCAATGTAATTTCCTCTTCATATTTTTCACTGGCTTTCTCAAAGTATCATAAACTGGTTTAAAATGTGTATCAAATGTCACAGTATACTTGGAATTTGTGTCATCTTACATGGTTTTTGCCGGGAGATCAAAACACGTGATGTTGAAATACGTCTAGCAATGAAACACGTATAATGAAAGCTCGGAAAGCATGTTAATGTACTGTGTATTTTTTCATTACCAAGGACAGATATTGGTATTGGCGTGGGGGTGGGGGTGAGGGGAAATACGGAGAACTGAATCCTCTTCTAGCTGCACCTGTCAACCTGCATTGGTTTTAATTAAGCTGGATGGCGAAACATCCATTGAAAAGAGGCGCAAGGGAAACTAAAGCTCCCCCTTAAAAGCCATTCCAAATAGGTAACACAGAAAATCAATTTGAAAAAATTGTGGCGAACGTGAGTGGGACGTATGATCTGCGATCTTATTCAACATGAATTCTCGAGTTACGAAACCTGTTTGGTTTCTTGGTCTTGTGTTGTGAACGGTTTCTTTCCTTTCAGAAGAAGTGGGATACGGAGACGTACTTGTCTTTCTAAAAGTAGTTCTTGTATGTGGAATCCTCTGCCAGTACATTGTCACCATGACTTAATGGCATGTATGCAGTTCAGAATGTGACCGTTTTTAACCTGAAGCGGGGAACCGTCGATGAATGATCTATATATATATATAGTCAGCATAGGTCATTTTGTCAATGCATCAATGTTGTATAGTCCTTCAGAGTGGCCTGAACAAAATATGATGTATATCTCTCCTGCTGTTTCGTATGGTGCGTAGTTTGTGCAACAGTATTCGATTTGTCACTTGATCAGCTTTTGTTGCCAGAGCCTTGGAACTGAATATGTGTTACCTTTTCATGGATGGCTTTAGTAAGGTGTGTGTTACCAGGAATGTGTAATGACCACTGTGAATTATTAGACTCACCAATATCACGACGACAATCACAAGTGAGAACCGTCTCTCTCTCTCTCTCTCTCTCTCTCTCTCTCTCTCTCTCTCTCTCTCTCTCTCTCTCTCTCTCGTTCTTTTTATCTCAATCACCTTGTTACACATGAATAACATTTATCCATCACTGATCTATCCACAGCCAATATACACCTGGAGGAAGTTCTCCCATAGCCCCGCACGCAGCAGGTGAGTAAACCCTGGTTTCCCGGTATGCTGAGGACCTGACCTTGGCGAGCAGGGTTTTTATTGCGACATAAACGCTGCTGTGCTAGACCAGTATCCAAACACAAAATATCTTTCTCTGTGGACGTAGATCAACACTCCAGTTTAAGTCAGTTTGACAGCCGATGAGTTTCCTTACAAGAGTCGATGTTTATGTTGTTAACCCGTTCCGCTACCTGCCCGGTTTTTTTTTGCTCGTCTACGCATTGCGATTTAGAGTCTTCGGTGTATGTATATAACGTTATACAATGTATGCAATCCTAATCTTTTATTTTGGTTTGGAGGTTGCACCTGTTGATATGAGTACCGCTCACTTTGCCAGAACTGGATTAACTGCTACTACTACTATTACTGCTGCTGCTGCTGCTCCTCCTCCTGCTTCTACTAGTACTACTACTAGTACTACTACTACTACTGCTACTACTACTACTACTACTACTACTACTACTACTACTACTACTACTACTACTACTACTACCATCACCTCCACCATCACCACCGCCGCCGCTACCACCAGCACCGCCACCACCACCACAATCACTACTACTACTACTGCTGCTGCTGCTCCTGCTACACTGACTATTGCTGCTGTTACTACTTGTACCTGACAGGTGTTGCTTACTGGACCTAAGAATAAATTGAACAATTGTCGAAACAGATGATACTGCCTGTTGAATAATTAGGCTACCACTAACAGTGGGAATACACAGAATAGTTTCTGTGGCTCTTTAAACAATGTTAAACGTGCTCGACGGAGAAAGGCAAAATGAAGCAGCCAGCCTCAATGATATGCATACCGTCTGCATGGAGTCCGAAATACAGCAGGGCAACCTAAATTAGAGGGAATTGCTTTGGTGGAAAATTGAGTGTAGATGGAGTTACCGGTAGATCTCTAGAGACAGGGGAGTACAAAAAGACACACTGAGTGAAAGAACTGTCACAATGGCCTGTACATTAGGCACCTGGCATGTGCAGAAAAAAAGAACACAATTTTAAATCTAGGGGTTGTTGTTTGGCAAAGTGATACATAAAATTTAAATCTAGGTGTTGCTCTACAGAATGATACATAAGACCCAGGTCATTCTGTGAGTCTTGTATGACTCAACGTTCTGAGGAATGTTCTCTGCTAGCAAATGACAAAAAAAGTTAAGTGGGAAACAAAACTCTGCTCTTTTGAAGCCTTCCTTAAAATTCTTCGCTGCTGCCAGACGACCGCCTTGTTAATAATGCGCAACTAATCCGAAATGATTTGCCACTACGACGGTCCAACATGAAGGAATGCTCGATATCGGGCTGGTCAAGCGATTGTCCGTCGTCCATTCGCTGTTCCAAACACATCTGTCATAAATGTAATCGCTCAAGGAGGCCCATCGTCCCGTGTGGCATCATTCTATCGATCGTACCCCGTCACTCATCACACGCCCATTGCCACCTCGGCATTGCAGTCGTCGGTTGTGTGCCAGTACATATATATATATCTTTCTTAATATATCAGATAATATCAAGATAAAATAAACGCCGCCACGTCTAAGTTAAGGAGAGAAAGACAACCGCAAAGAAGAACAAGCTCTTGGCACGTGTTGCATGCAATATATTACTTTTGTGTCCTTGCGATGTACAAATCTTCGGCTTGGATTTTGAGATGGAACATTTCCGTTTAACTTACGATTTTAAGCAATACAAAATAACAAAATGAATGCTAGTTGTTAAACCACACAATGCTCATTTGTTTCAGCGGACAGTTTTGCATACATTAGTTGGCTTAGTGTATGTATTGATTTGTTTAAGTCTGGTTAGTGAATACATCACACACCCGACTGTTTAAAGGAATGTTTCAAAATCATCATCAATATCACAATGCATAAGATAGGAGCTTACATTCAATTTTATATTTAGGTTAAATATCAGCAACTTCAAATGTATTCCAAAAATTGACGCATGCTGAGTTGCTGTTTTCCACCATACATGTATGTCTGGTTGTCTGTCCTTACCCTACCTGGCCTGCTTTGGTCAGTTCGTGGGGTGGATAATTATAATTAACCATCAATTAGCGACTAATCTCGCCACTTCCCTGCCGTACAGAAATGGCATCAAATTCAATCTGCATAGGGTGCACCACCGGGTCGATGTTAATTAAATTCTGAGGCCATAGGACGAAACGTATTCGTCATCCCCTGTGGAATAGGGCACCGTCTCTGGCTATGGTACAGTGGAACCTCTCAGGATTAAGACCACCCACTGGAGACTGTTCCAAATTGTCTTAATATTTTAGAAGTGGTCTATTTCTGAGATTTTTTTATTTGCAAATATGGTATTCCTGGTAACTGGTCCTTATCCTGATTATTTACTTCTGGGGTGGTGACAGATTGAGGTTCCTGTCTTCTTACAAGCCTCCCTGTATAGTTACTGAGCCCGTCGTTGTTGGGGCGGATGCTTAATAAAGGGTCATACTAGCAAATATATATGGCCGTATCAAAAGAAATATATTGATACATAGAATTGTGTGCAAGAAGCATTCCTTGCTTAACAAACGAAACCCCAAGACACGTATCAACACTACTAAGTGATATTATACCTGCACATGCATAAAGCATGTAAAGTGTTCAGAGACCTCGGACTTTAGCATCACTTACAACACTCAAACGCAACGCTACGGCTATGCGGTCCTCTTCCGCTCCCTATACCGTTTTATGACAATGATGAACATCGACTGTACACGCATAAGGTAAACCAGACATATTTGGATTAGAATCGTCACATTTTGTTGAGACATATACATGTATTGTAAATATGATATAAACCACAAAATCTGAAATTGTCAGTTGGGTTGGTCCAGATCAACCATACCTTGCCTTTAGGGATCACTGCTTGGTGACCCGATGCGGGGGGAGGGGGTAGCTGAATCCCATTGACAGAAAAGTATGACCACATATTTACCCTAAAACCACAAATGAAGCACCCGGGGAAGGCTTGGCTTTCTTCTTAACAGAGCTGTGGCGTTGCCAAGGCTCCTGGCTCGTTGCTATAACTGAACACGTGTTTACGTAAACAATCTGGGCCTCTTAGGCGGCGATACTCTCCCTCCTATTAAATGGGCTCTTCTAGGGGGCGTTTCGTGTGTAATGTTATGTTTAAAACGATGTCTGCCTAAAACGTAATAACGTTAGTAGGTATAATAATAGGGCTCTTGAACCCGCATCCAGGTGTGCCTTCATTACTAACATCGAGGCACGCAAAAGAGCCCTCCTACACCGGTGATTCATCGATATTGCAATTAATTCATGAATACTAGTGATTGGATCCTTTGGGAACTGCCAGACGCCTTCCGGTTTAAACACTTCCTTTTTGGAAAAGTCTGGCAATGACTCGGAGTTAAATAAGCAAAAAATCATATTTATTTGTCACTTTTGTCTTAATATTTAATTAACAAGGGTACCTTGCTCTCAATTGAATGCCAGTCAGAGCGAATCTGATAATTGAGACTGTGGCTAAGTTGCATGTCTACCCGAATCACGTTCCAGTACGTTGGTGACTAATTATGTGATACTCAACACACATTGCAACACATATTGCAGCACACATGTATCATTAGATCTTACCAAGGGCATATTTTTTGCATATTGCTGTTAAAATAAATCGCAATAGATGAATTTGGCAGATCCCGAAGACGTTTTATTGTAGCACGTTAATAACAATTGAATGTTTGGATAAAGTTCTTGACCGTTGTTCCACGTTATAGCGTTATTAAATCCAAACCAAAAAATATCTGTCCACATTATTGGGGTTACAGAGGTATGTAATGAAAGCTGTAATCGAATACCGAGACGATAAATACTTGTTACATAAGCACTGTATAATAATTATTATTTTGCCACTTATATACATGTATACTACATGAACACGTTTAGCGATATACACAATGCATGTTATCACTGAAGTGTAATTTCTTGTTGTACATATGTTGTACATCCTTACACCACACCAGTATTCTAGTAAACATATATAAACTGTACATGTACATACCATGATGTATCAGTTTGCCTTCAATATGCAATTAGAAAAGAAACAACTTTAACCTCCCAGTGCTTTCACTCTCACTGTTCTGTGCTTCAGGACGATGTGTGTTTACACCACAACAATGTAATAACCCATGTGTTATTGACGAATTTCGTTCATGACACACTAACACTTACAATCTTCTGAACCACAGCTAGCAGCGCCTTGCTCGTTTTCCCTGATAGACATATTTGTTATATGCTAATGTATGCGCTGTAATGGTATCCGGTGTAGTTGGCGTTGCATACGTTGAATGTGTTGAATACGGTTCGGAAAACTAGAAACGGATAATTTAAAAAGAAACCTTTGTATAACATGCCTGCCATACACGTATACTAGGAAAAAAAGTTTCAAGCTAAACTGTTTTCATAATTTTTCATAATGGTAGACCAATATCACGCTATGTTCATTGGTGTTGCTGTATGATACAGAAAGAGTTACGAACAAAAACTATCAAGCATACTCACATACATCTGTGTTACGTTCAAATAATCTTTGGGCATTCAGACTTTTCTATCTCTCTGTCTCTGTTTAAAAATGATGTGCCACCAGTTAAACAGTCACATGATCAAACACAATCAGAATACAATCAAGTTTAAGGGAAACAGAACAAAATTAGAGGGATTCGAACCCACGACCTGCAAATTTTACTGTTTGATGCTCTACAATACCAGTAAAAAAAGTTTACTGTTTGATGCTCTATGGTACCAGTACACCACCAGGGCATACATACAAGTCGGAGATCTGGCTCTGCGTTACCCAAGAAAGCATAACTCATAAAAACAGAATGATATATCACTAAGCACCCGTAGTTCTTAATTTACCAGTCATTAGACAACACTTTCATGTGCTTCATGAAACCCTTCCGAGCATCTACGCCCAGTAATAACCCGACTTTCACAAGGTACAAAGTGGCCGGTGTGACACGTATTTCCTAAACAGTAGACGCTGGCATATGCATGTTTCATAGTTTGTGACGTCGAGCTTAAATTTCCACGATGCTAATAAATATCATCCTATGTACATGTAGCTCATATGACGCATTATGTTTTGCAATTGAGAAGTCTACAAACATGCGCTCTTCATGAGTTCAATGATTTCCTATGCAGGATACTATCGAACATGTAGTATTCCACTTTGTTATAGAACTTCATCAATGCTGACGTCATGCCCGCCCCGCATTTGACAGTGATCTCATCCAGGCTTTGACGTATGAGGGCCAACGGTCTCCGGGTATAGTCTGCCCACTGTTGAACACCGTAGTATTCATACATGCCATCCAGCAGCAGATAGTTGCTACCTCCAGGCAGCCAGTGCCCTGTGTTGGGCGACTTGGTTATGGCTGCAGCCCTGGCGTAGATCGTCATCAGCATATCCTCCCACTGGCAATGCCCAAACTGAGAGTCGAAGAGGTCGTAGAGACGGCATCCCTCGATCAGAACCGTGATCGGGTAGATTTGCGAGCGAACAGCGGGGCAAACGTTTCTCCACAATTTCCAGTCCTGGGTAATTTGAGCAAAATCGCCGGTATGACACGGCATACTGAACGGGCGAAATATGGTGAGACCGTAAGTGAAATGGAACAGATTGAACCTTACAGGCTCGTCTTTGACAAAGAGAGAATGCACCAGTACACGGTAACCAAGATCAATTGTTAGCTTTTTGCATAGGCGATGCGCTCGTATACTGTTATGAAAGCTTTTTAACAGACCCTGCCCATGGTATGTTTGGAGAGCGGTGACAACCGGGTATCCCTGTGTATGTTTGGCCTTGTCATCGCCAGGCAGCTTCGTTGCTTTTTGACGTGCGTCGTTCCTGCAGACGGCCTCTTTGCTGATGCCACTTGGAAGCCACTCTTCGGTAATGTATCGTTGTAGGTGGGTGAAATAATCTTTAACCAAAACTGCCGCTTCGTTCCCACATAGTTCAGTTGGGTCAGACAGAAAACAGTGCATGTAACCATCGGGTAGGCAGAAAAGACTCTTCTGAACTTTCTGAATCAATTCATTCGGCATCACTTGCCTTGTTATATTACTTATAAGAAATAGGGCATTTTTCATCGCGTTTGTCTGGTTGGTGAGGGGTTCTGTGCCACAGGTCTTCCACGCACGTAACCCCATACTGTTCAGGGCCCCCTTTCCCGCAAGACAACGTAGAGACCTCATCAAGGCCATGCGGTCGGGTTCCTTGCACAAGAAGCTCATCGTGATGTCTATCTCAAAATAGTTTCCCGAAAATGAATATAGGACACACGCATCTCGAAGTGGGATGTCAAAAATCGCTACACCCCATTTTATACATGCTATGGCACGCTCGTAAACAGCACAAAGATTGTCCAACGAGTCATTGGGGTCCATCATTCTCCGGGTATCACCCCCAACTGGCCTCCATGGGAACTGCTGTTGCAACAGCCCCAGAAGTTCCCGACCACACCGATGCGTACAGCTAAGACAGCATTGAAATTCAGACATTCCTGGTGCACAAGCATAAGCGTTCCGTTTGCTGGTGAAGCTGCTCTTGGTTAACGGCAACGTAGATGAATTAACCCAGAGCGGACTAATTATCCAGAACATGCATACAAAAGCTCCCACCGTTACACGAAACATGTTTTGTTTATCTCGATTGCGCTCAATTAAAAATCCGACCTGATTCCGCACTATATATACGTGTATGTGCGTCTTGCATCCTGTCGTAGCCTGTATTTCACACGGAACTACACACCTTCTGCTTTTTGTCAGGACGGCTATGTACGGCAACAAAAGTTAGATGCATGTGGCATTTGAATTTAATTAACCTAGATCCCCCCCTTCTTTCGTTGAATAGAGGTTGCTGACTAGCTAGACTTGATATCTTCCTGATACCTATTCGTACATGTATATACATCTGTGGCGCACTACTGCACGCGAATGCTAGTGTGCAGCATTGCGTTCCACCATGCAGGCAGGGCCACTAGAGCTACTGCACTAACTTATGAGGGATCGCACTCATAACACATATTTTTTGGGGGGTTCTGTAGTACTACGCCGACCCATATACTGCAGTATCGTGTAGGCTGTTCCGGAAAAAAATAGTTCTTGATTTCCCGGTTACTGAATGATTTTATTTGATAGTTTTATAACCGATGATCGATCTTAAATTATCGACAAGACTAACATATGTGTACTTTCAACTGGTTTATCGACAAGACCAGCTAGACCGTTGGCATATTTAACTAATACGACCGTATGTGTACTTTCAACTGGTTTATCGACAAGACCAGCTAGACCGTTGGCATATTTAACTAATACGACCGTATCAAAACGACTATTATTATTATTATTATTATTATTATTATTATTATTATTATTATTATTATTATTATTATTATTATTATTATTATTATTATTATCATCATCATTAAATTATTATTATTAT
>JAAUYG010012757.1_pt1 | contig 15240 bp, 10 predicted proteins | sample 7278091 | NCBI WGS metagenome assembly JAAUYG01 (sample SAMN14350201, study PRJNA611818) | marine sediment metagenome | isolation source: surface marine sediment (0.6m) | place: French Polynesia: Moorea | collected 2018-08 | reverse complement strand
CAAAAATGGTGAGTGAAACTGATACAGGATACATCAAAAATGGTGAGTGAAACTGATACAGGATACATCAAAAATGGTGAGTGAAACTGATACAGGATACACCAAAAATGGTGAGTGAAACTGATACAGGATGCATCAAAAATGGTGAGTGAAACTGATACAGGATGCATCAAAAATGGTGAGTGAAACTAATACAGGATACATCAAAAATGGTGAGTGAAACTCATACAGGATACATCAGAAGTTTTAAGTGAAACTGATATAAGTTAAGGGTGGATGTTTCTGGACTCAGGGTTCATAATATAACATTGAGAATGGCATCACTCATGATATAAGTCATGATATAAATGATTTTATCGCAATTTTTGGAGTAATACCTCCACCGAATTACCCCCTTACCCTGATGAAGATCTCAAAGGCAAGGTACTCCACCATGTATTTTGGACTTTTATATTATGACTGAAGTGATTAGTATTTCTCATATCATATTCTAAATTTGCATACAAAGTAGGATGTATTAATAGTATTTGAAGCAGTACAGCAAAAAATCTTGTCTTTTATACACATTACCAGTAATAATATTGTGTAATGTCTGTACATGTACAATGAATCATTACCCTTCTATGCTGTGTGCTATAGCACATCATATTACAGGTGGTCTTATAATAGATATTCAAAAGTACACACAAGTTTAACTTTAGGACAAATATAGATGGTCTTATAATCAAGATGGTTTTAAAATGAATGGTAAAACCGTTGTGAAATAGAGGGCCACTGTAAAAACAATCAATTACTAGTAGGTTTAAACTGTATTAAAGAATGTTCTGATAAATGTTTTTTTTTTGTCTCTTTGACAGAATGGCTATCACTTGATGGGTTCTGCCGCTACCTCATGTCCGACGAGAATGCTCCAGTTTTTCTGGATCGTCTGGATATATACCAAGACATGGATCAGCCAATGGCGCATTATTATATCAACTCCTCACACAATACATACTTGACGGGGAGACAGTTCGGTGGGAAATCCTCGGTAGAGATGTACAGACAGGTTCTCTTGGCAGGCTGTAGGTGAGTACTTGTGCACTCAACCTCGCAGTGCTTGTGCACTCAACCTAAGTGCTTGTGCACCTGGTTTGGCTGTGGTTGACTACACATACACGAAGTTTGTTATCTTACTTAATCCTGTTCAAGAATTCTATAGATGCTATGATTGGCAGATTTATGAGCATTCACTCCACACATACTGTATTGTACTGTATTGTACTGTATTGTACTGTATTGAATTAAGACCACGTCAGAAGTAAGACCACTTTGGCCTTCACTGTCGATGGTCTTATCGTCTTAATTTCAGGGTTCTACAATATTGCTCTCTAAAATAACAATAATCTTATTGCCTTGGTTTGTATTTGTTTTGTTTTTTTGTGATCCAGATGTATTGAGCTGGACTGCTGGGATGGACGGGGGGAGGACCAGGAGCCTATAATCACCCATGGGAAGGCTATGTGTACAGACATACTGTTCAAGGTCAGACTCTCAAAGTCTATGGTGTTTCCACTGATTTAAAAATGAAATAGCAAAACATATACTCTGTCTTACTCTTCATGCATATTTTGCCTTGAAAAGTTTCTCTCTATTGGAGGCATATACAACAAGTTTCTCAACCAAGCTAAATGATTTAAGTCTTTGTTGTTTTGTCGTGTTTAAGATGGGCTATATTGAGTTGGAAACAATTTTAGGCTCTGCTTGACAATGTCATGTGTTATGAAGATTGGTTAAGATCTTTCCGGAAACACGGCTAAAGGATCATGTGTTGTATGATCTCGAAGTAAGAGGACCATAATTTGATAGACATGGGAAAAAAGACCATTTGGAACCTTATTAGGCGGTCTTAAAATCATCCATGGTCTCACTGGCAATCATGCTTGTTATTTGAAAAATGGAGAGACCACACCACTATAACTATGATAACCATTCATCTTATACTTTTACAGGATGTGATATATGCTATACGAGACACGGCCTTCGTCACGTCAGAGTATCCAGTCATACTGTCCTTTGAAAACCATTGCAGGTGACAATTACTTTAATTTCCTGAATATCAACAAATTTGAAACTGCTGTCAGAACCTATTCACTGCTATTCAAAAGGCATAACTATCTTATCTCCATTAACAAGTGTCAGTTTTATTTTCTTAATGGATGTGCCTGTATATAAAAGAATTTTGTGACAGTATATTGTTAGAATAATGACAAAATGTTAAAATTGGGACTGTGTATCTCAAAAGCTAAGGCTGACAGCAGGTTCTTTGTACTTTTCAGAAAAGTACACTTGCATCAAGTTTGAGCATTTTAAGTTTCACCCATCTTTTCTAGCCAAGATCCCAAATGCTTCTGCATCCACAGGCCTTGAGAACTGTGTTTGAAAATCACACTATTTCCAGCCCAAGCAATGAATATTTGTAAGGCTGCTTTGAGCTGCTAAATCTGCATTGACTTCCGCAATGCAATTTCATCATGAGTTGCACCATGAAGATGCACATTCATGTAGCAGAGAATGGAAGTTTTTATTCTGTTAAGAATATTTTCACAGAATTGGTCCTACAGTTTTGTGATAAAATATCTTTTTTGTTTGTTTTTTTCAGCAAAAGTCAGCAGTATAAGTTAGCCAAATACTGTGAAGATGTATTTGGTGATTGGCTTCTGAAGCGAGCACTGGATGATGTACCGGTAGGTGGAAAGTCCCAAGAGCCGTTTAAAGTATTGCCATATATCTATCATTTCTACCTGTCCATGTTTCTTCACTGGTCAGATTTTTATGCCAAAGTGTAATTTTGTGACGTTTGTATTGGAGAAGCACTCTCTGCAACTAGAAGTATCAGCAGTAACTGCCTATTAGTAAGATTGTAACATACTCAGCAGTTGTGAAAAGTACTTTTTGTGGCAATAGAGAATTTAATGTGTCTGAAAATAGATGGTACCATTATTACTAGACTCCAGATTCATGGCACAAACAGCGTCATTCTGCACACTGAGGTGGTTGAAAGCTGGATATTAGGTCCCAGAGATTCAGTTAGCATTTTACTGCCATCTTCAAGTTGCCAAAGGGCTGAGACCTTGAGAGAAAAATCAGAACCAAAATTTCGTCCCTTGCCAAAACCACCCCAAAGTTTTGCCATTCGGTGTGCGAGAGCCAGAGAAGTGGTACAATTGAGATTGAAATTACAGCCAAATGTGAAGGGCAGGGCTGGTGAATGAAAGCTGATTGATATTCAGGTTTAACAAGGCGGATTTCACTGTCCAGAAGTTGGAAGAAACAATCACGGGATGTAAACTTCTGGACTGCCATCTTATAGAGGAAGCCATGGAGATGATTGCGCAGGTGCATAACACCATCTGCCATGACACTAAAACAAAACCATGAAAGACATTTGAAGAGTTTAAAATAGTGTATAAGGAAAATCAGGTTGGACTGCCATATACACTCGGTCTATCAGAAGAACACCAATGATCTTTATAGCCCAATGATGTCCCAACTCCTAACATATCATAAGGATAAGGTGACCAACACGCTAAGGAAATTTCTGGTTCACCTTAAAGACAAGTAACAAGATTGAACAATTGCATGGAGTGGTCTGCCAAATTCCGTGTGATGGCAGTAACAAGAAATTTATCAGATAGACAGCCAGAATGTTAGATGACAACAGACAACAACAATAGGCCACACAATATCGCCAATAGCAGAACATTTGAAACACTCAGGCTACGGTGAAAGATTCTGCAGAAAGATGACAATATGCAAAGAAGGCAGATGAAGGAGGCCATTCAGATTCACAAGAAGCAGCCGACCCTAAACCAAGACTTGGAAATTGATATCCCGGCCTTCACCCTGAAGCTCTTCTCATGCGACTCTATGGGGTCACACGATCAGCGATATTAGCCCACGCAAATTCCCCTGAAGATGGCAGTGAGATGTTCGCTCAAAATTTGGGAACCAATCTTATATCCAGTTTACAACACACAGCGTGCAGAATGATAATTTCTTTCAACATAATATGTGTTTTCCCAAATGTTTAGCCTAACAAAACTTGAAGACTATCTGCGTGTAATCCAAATGGGATAGTCAGCTACTCATAATCTTAGGAGTTCTGCTCCAGCCATTTACCTGCTGCATTTCTTTTATCAGGATTGCTATGTTCATGCACATCTATGAAATTGTGAGTTTTGCTCGTAGAGTTTACATTCAGATGTGCTGCACTGCTCACGGTTGTTGTACACGTGACATGACCAAATGCATCACAATTTGCTAAGGATCGCCTTTGCATCCTTCGTAACATCTACTATGTATTATTCTCATGTGAGTTTTATTAACGAAAATATCTTAACTAGTTATTGTATTGTGCTCTTCCCTAGCTTGAACCAGATGTGCCACTGCCATCTCCAAACAAACTCAAGCGTAAGATTCTGATCAAAAACAAGCGGCTAAAACCGGAAGTGGAGAAACGTAAGGCAACTTTCAGCTTTTTCAATGTTAATCAAGAAATAAAAACAAAAATAATACATGTTTCATGCTGTGTTAAAGCACCTCCCACTAAAAACTTAATATAGCATATTTTTCTTGCCTCCAAACTAGAGCATTTAATCATGGAGGGCTAGACTAGTTTGGGATCCATGCACCACAGAGACCGGCACTGTAATGCGACTTCTCTGTACTTTGCTGCCTTAAAGTCTGTTTTCTCTTTGACATCTGTAAGCCACGGAGTAAGGGTTAGCAGATGAGTGTAAATTATGAAATGAATTCTTTCAAGTGTAATTTTACACTACCTCAGAAGATTGCCCCCCATTCTATTGGACAAAGCTGCTTTTAGTCATATAGCCACATGTTTAGTATTGCTTTGATCGAGTTTGTGCCATCCTTTATAAATCCTACAGTTCTTTAAGCGTTATTCCATGGGTTCAGCGATTTATTTTGGATGAATTCACCATTGCACTTGAAATCTTATCTGGCATGACAGTGGTGAGTCTCTGAGAAAATAAATCTTGAACAAGTGCGATAATGCTATTATTATATACCTGCTTCTTACTTTTAAACACATATTACTGGTACATGATATTAAGTTATGTACCATTTAGACATGTGTTAGAGAAGAAAACATTATTTTGACATAGTATTTGTGCCAAATGTTTTGGGCATATCAGAGTCCCATGACCTTGGTAGAACAAATAGAAACAACAGAATTATGTAAATATACACAATCTGCATTTCTGCTATTGCCTGAAGATCTGGGCAGGGGTCATCAGGCAGTGAACAAAATGTCATCATGCAGTTAACAGATTTATTGCACAATCACTCCTGTGGCAAAAACGGGGTCATTTCTCAGGTATATAATAATAAAAAAAATATTAAATGGGATATGAATGAATGATCATCTGTTGTATTATTTTGTATACAATTTGTTTCTGTTCGTTGACCAGGACAACTGGAGTTGTTTATGAAAGGTCAAGAGAGTGAAGAGGCACCAACAGAGGAGGCAATCCTGGATGGGGAAGATTGCTCAATGAATGGTAAGATACCAGGCTAGGCAGGAGTCCCACAGCTGCAGTATAATGTTCTTGACCAGAACCTTTGCAAGCTTTTATTTTGACTGATCCTCAGTGCTCTAACAGCACTTGTAACTTTCACATTATTACATGATTAAACAGCAAGCCACAAGGCAATGCTTACCTCTAAAATCTCCAAATTCAACAATTTGTTTGCATGTAATATTTCTGACCAGTTTTAATTAAGTCAAGCATTAAAAAGCACTGCCCTGAACAATTGCCTGTGGTTACACATATTGCTAGTTTCGGGTTGTAAATTATGATCATGTTTGTACTTTTGCCAGTCAGTCCGTCTCGTGAATGCATTGTAACACTTGTTTATATGCACAATTTTGCATGGTATTACCTGACTCTGGCATCATTGCTCTAATGCATGGCATGAAAAGATTTATTATGGACCTTGTCACTAGCACTTGTAACCCAGTTCCAGTTCTGTCACCTTGACAATGAATGAAATGCTTGTAAATCATGTGCCAATTTGATCATGAGTGCACAATATTATAAACTTCTGGATGTGTAAATTTTAGAGATGTAACGATTAATCGATGCATTGGTAAATCATCAATTCGAGCAAATTTCTTAGAGCATCAGTTATCATTTGTGTGCATTGATGCATTGGAAAGCCCATCCATTTAGGCTCCCATGCCTGGCAGCCATCTACCTCTGTATTGAGTTTTGGTCTGAAGACATAATTTGTGCCACAATGGGCAGTTCCTGCTATTGGCAACAGTATGCTCAGTATATTTTATCGTCAAAAATCAATAAGCATTGGGCAGAAGTATTTTCTTCAAGAGGTAAAATTGAGAAAATCTATTTTGCCAGTGAGTGATAATAGGAAAACTGGACGTTTTTCTGCAGATGGGTCTTTAGTGATGCATTGCAATGCATCAATAACTGTTGATCTCTTAATGCATATTTTGGCTGCCGATTACACCTCTAGTAAATTTGTTTGCCACATGTTTGTAATGTATCATCCTCATAGTGATTACAAGAAACATGACTGCCCCATTTGCTTGTTTAAAGTGCATTAATGGATCAAATAAGCACAAAAATGCATGATAGAGATTTCTGTACATTGCATGTTCTCTTCGAACACTTAATTGAATTAGTCTGCATGTGCATGATTCTGCATAATTCGTACTAATAGCAAAGTATGTTAGTATTATCTGATGCTAGGCTCTTAACTGCTTAAAAATAGTAAAAAAATGTTACTTGTAGGAGAGCAAAATTTTCACAGATAAGGCCTGTAAAATGTTGCAGCTGCGGAGAGTTATGTTTTGGCTACAAATAGAAATTATTTATGATCATATGGATGACTGTGAGCAATTATGAACACCGCAATTTTTTTTCTTAAAAAAGACTTTCCACGTTGCAAAACAAAAGGATAAGAGATTGTGATGTCAGTTGTGTTGATGTTCATTTTAATTCAGTTGCAAAAAATGTATAATCGTAGCTACTGTCATTGACTTGCATCAGTAAAATAGTCTGAAACCTAGCCAATATTGACATGTTAACGTTGCCACTTTAGTGAGGTCCCAAAAAACAGACTTAGGAGGAAAGTTTGAAAATAAAATTACCTTCCTGAAGATGTAACATCACCTCTGAAAATTACCTTCCTGAAGAAGTAACAGCACCTTCTAACTTGTGGTCCCATTCCTGTACGTTTTAATATTTCGAGCATGCTAGATCTGTATGACTCTCCCCCTCCCCCCCTCTATGGTTGTTGTGATGCCCTGAGTCTGCCTGTTGACGATTGCGTTTGCATGTTGTCTCTATCTATAATGGCTGCAGACCCGCCACCACAGGAGATTCCCCCACCCAAGAGTCCCAGCACGCAGGGTAAGAGACTGTCTGGCTGTGCTGCACCCAACTACACTCTCACAGCACAACAAACTGTTTCTGCTTCCTGGGGGTCAACGGTGGAGGGAATGGGGAGTGTGTCCATTTTGAGTTTATTCGGCTTCCATTTGGACTAATTGACTGTTTCTCATGTTATATTTTGCTTTTAGAGTAATCACTAAACTGTTGGCTTCTGCTATGGTGTATTGCTTTGTAGCTCACCTAGTATGCTACTAGCTTGGTTATGGTATGGGCTTGCTAGATGGCATTTGTCTGTCTGTCTATCCATCAGTCATGTTGTTTATCTCTGAATCCATTGGTACAATTTTCGCTCAAATTTGTTTGTGGGCTACTCTACTCTACTGATATGTATGCAGATGAGTTATGATTTTGTACAAAATTTTATTTCCAATTTTTAGGTAACTTTAATTTTCTAGCATGGGACCATATGGGAGTAACATTTCAAAATCCTATTCTTTTTTGCAACCAAACTTTTGTTATAGACTTATGATAGTGGGGTCCATGAAATGTATTTGTTTGGAAATTTTCAAGTTTTAAAGTTATTAAAAATTTTTAAATTGTACTCAGTAGGGAACTTCAAAAATCTCAATTTCCTTAAAAACGGTTTATTGCAGAGCAAAATGGAGAGAAAATTGGGACTCAAAGGTTTATGTGGAATGCACAAAAGTACTCTTGACCGCAGAACATGTCAATGTCATTGTATGTCATTAACCTCAAACATATCAGCTCATTTGGGGTCATTCAGTGCACTTGTCTAAAAATCATATCCTAAGCTTCATTTGGTGAAACAGACTTCATAGTTTCCTGTTACTTTTATCTGTTGTGCAATGCAAATCATCATGCAGAAGTATTTTTTTCTTTTTGCATAAAGACCACCTATGTTTGATAGTAGTTGAGCATCAAGGATCCTGAGCCTCTTGGTTTGTTTTTTTTTATGTGGCTTAAGAGTGGGCTAATAATTATGTAGTCAAATGTATTTTATTCGCTGGCTGCTTTTACATCCATCAGCTGACATTGGAATGTCCGCACATTATACGCATGACTGAGATCTGCACGCAGTCTGCATTGGGAGAGTCATGAATGCAAGAAGCTAAAATGAATGGACCTAAGAAGATATATTATCCGAAGAAGACTAAAAATTGTGCATGACAAACATAGTTACAAGAAATACTAGGATTAATCTTAGCACCTAACTTTCATGAAGTACTGTATGTACAGTGCAACTATAATGATCACAGCGGTGCTCCTTCTGAATGGTTTCCATCTTGTGACTTGGGGTATATTTAGTTACCCCGTTGTTTGTTTATCCTAAATCACTGCCATGATGTGATTTCTTCTCTTTTTTATTTTGGGCATACACAAATCTTACACAGCTTCCATTTCACATGTAACTGTATAATTTGGTTTTAACATATACTCAAAGAACTTCTAACAGTTTGCAGTGCTGTTATGTGATAAAAGGGAAAGAATAATATCCCTATGTGCTAAGCTTCGATATATATCAGCATATGTGCAGGGTGTGGTCCTTTCTGAATTCAGCCTAAAATTATTTCTGTATTTTTACAGCTGCAATACATTTGTATTTGAAGCAAATATCATTGAACGCCTTCCCATTAGTGTTCATTGTACAGCGTGGGTGTACATGTGGCTGCTTGTTCTGTGCTTTTCATTGTCCTGACTGCTTTGCCTTGCCTTACTCAAGGTTTTGGACATACCCCAGTACGTAAAATCCAAAACATGCAGAGGCAAAAGGCAGGCTTTACTGCTTCCTTTTCCTAGTCTTCCCCCCCCCCCCTCTGTGATGTCAAGCCTTTCTAGCCGTCTTTCTTGTCTCTCATTGCAGGAGGACGTCTTTGATCAATGACAAATTATGGCTTGTCACATCGACCAAATATACTATTTATTTATATGTATACATGTACTTATTTATATATAAATATATTAGTTGATGTTTCTTTTCACCGAGGGATGGTCGCTGTTGTGTCAAGTCGAGCTTATAAAGTTCTGCTTGTTTAAGAAAGTGTGCTTTTTCTGTCTGCTCTAGATGATGATGAGACATCCTCCAGTGAGAGTGAGGACAGCTTACCCTTGGTAGAGGTTAAGGCAGGAGTCAAGCACTGCGGTACCTAGTCCCTACCTGTCTGTGCCTATGTACCTGGCTGTATCACTCTGTTCCTCAACCTTCTTCCTTCTGCATACCCGTTCAGTTTTCTTCCCTGTTTCATCTTGTATACATTGATATACCCGTACATTAATTATTACCCTCCCATCTCTGTGGTGGAATTGCCGCCGGATGCTAGAAAGAATTGCTTTGTGTTCTGACGCTGTTAGCTGTAGGCTCTTTGCTTTGTCTTGGCTTTTGCAGGGAAAAAAGCGCATCCAAAGTAAATAGAGGCATCTGTTGCTGTAGAGGGAGGGACATATAGTATTTAATAGGAAGGAAAAGTATTGTTTTACTTCTCAGTGTTGCAGACTGAAGCAAAATATACGCACCAGGTTTGGTTTTACACTAACTGTGTGGCATCAGCAATATTCCCTCGCTATTGTAGTGTTCCTTGCAGAATGACATTTTGAATTCTCCCAAGTCATGTTACAGGCAGTTACCATGCTTGTTACGTCATGGAATATTACTGGCGAATTGAGTATTTATATTACAGTACCGATTAAACATAAGTCTATAAAAAAGGGCACTCAGTTTGTTTTGTTTTTTTCCATGCATGATTAATTAGCCTGTGCTGAACTTTCTTATTAGGCAAGCTTTGTATAAGTGACAAGCACGACTTGGGTGTGAATGACGATCATTTAGTCACATTATCTAAAAATAAAAGCTAGCTTACACAATCTGGCAGGGAATCCTGCAGCACATCCTGACCACGCCCATACCCAGTTGTAGGGTATGTTTTCAGCCTGCATTGTGTAAGTGCATCCACGGTGAGCATACTTGCAGGTTATCATTTACAGATATGCGAACCTGAGAGTGCATTTATTTGGGAACAGTCTCTGCCATGTAGAAGGATGCCAAAAATGGCAAATGTGAGGCCCAAGAAGCCGGTCAAGGTTGCCAGTACCATGATAAAGTTTACATTCGTGATGATGCATTTAAATGAAATTGCTCAGAGAGAAAAAGGTGTACTAAGCGCTTCCTGACAGTAACCCAGTCAGGACAAAGGCAGCGCACATGGCGCAAGAGGAAGTATTGCAAATGGGGAAGTATCCTAAGTCCACATGTAGTGCACTAGAACTGATATGTAAAAACTCAAAATGTCTGCTCTCTCCAAGAGCAAAATTTGACTCTGATATTCACAACCTGGGCCCATTCTGAACAGTGTGAGATAAGCTGACAGTTTATAATGGACAACATAGCATGGATTGATCGTCATACATTGTGACAATACCATGAATACAGAATTACAAATTTATAACTTTTGCAATTAATAACTGTTGCACACATTGACTGCACCCATAATTTTTGGGGCACGGCCAGCTATAGAACTTCTGTATAATTGGTACTGTATGCAGGTCTTAAACATCTGCAGGGTAATTGTTTCTTACTCTTGGATTCATTATCTGGGGAGGTCAAGGACTTTACTGAACTCAGATGTTACTATTGTAATTATTTGAAACTTCCATAGGACAATGTAGGACGTTTCATGGCTCCAAATATGTATGACCTTTGTAATAACATAAAAGTGGCTTACACAGTGTACATGTATGCCATAAGACCATGTGACATTTTGTCACTGTAAGCTCCGTCCCTCTGTTCCTTATAGTCATTAAATATTCCAAGCTGATATCAACAATAACACAAACATCTCTAACTGGATGTACACCAAATATGAATAGTGTTATTACCACCAAACTTCTTTTCAACGTTCCTTCTGTGTTTTCGTTCTCTGAATCGGCCACCTCTGCGACAGTGATAAATAACCTTATGGCGTTGTGTTGTCCAATCGGGTTCATCTGTTGTCACATTCTGCTTTCTTCCAGGCTGTTACACAAGGCATGCATCAGATTTTCAGTTCTTGTGATTTCAGCCATTTCGTTGTGATGTTATTGCCGAGTTCTAATACTGTTATTGTATCGCCCTCCGGGTTTGGGGCGGTGGGGAGGGTCGACAGCAGTTGTAGCATACACACATATATGTGTGCTGAAAGGCAGCGTGTTAAATGTTGTGTGGCCCTACGGCTACTGTCTGTCTGTCTGTCTGTCTGTACATTGTCTGTGTGAGTGATCCTCGATGTCAAGTAACAAAGCCACATCGTTTGAAATGGGAGTAAAAAAAAAGAAGACCTCCATTTCAGGTTGCTTCTTGTGCAAATGTTGCCAGTGACAGCATTTATGTTGTGCAATGTAATGGTGCATCATAATTTATGTGCTTAATATTTTGTTTGAATATATGAATATATTAGTCCTTGCATGCTCATGATAAATCAGAATTTAAATTATCAATACATGTTGTTTTGATTTTTGCCATTTGTTAAGTTGGTATGTGACCAATATACAGGGTTTTTGTAGCAGCTAGGTTTTGCCCATGTCAAAGTATTATAAATTTGCATATCATTATTATTCATACCCTTAACTCTTTGATATTAATAAATACCCAAATCTGACGTCACTTTAATCAAATTTCTCATCACTCAAGCAGATATTGCAGTACCATTGCAGTACCTAATATGGTCATTTAACATAATCATCACATCATACCAAATAAACTAGGTTTGAAGTATTTGGCTTAAATTTATATTTTTCCCCCAGATTGGTTTTCTTCTAAAGCGCATTTTATGAATACTTATGAATAAAAATTTAGCGAAGACAATATCATAAGGCAATAGTTGAATAATTGAAATTACATGTGGCTTTTAAACTTTCTGCCGACAGTAGTCTTTTTCATGGAGTCATACATACCAGGGGTACTTAAATATGTCAAAACATCTAGCTGTTATTGTTGAGAAATCCGTGAAAAGAACAGATGTACATCATCATGATCATGCCTGGTCATATTCGAGATAGATCTTAGGTAATATCTTAAAATGGACCATAGATTACGTAGCTATGAAATTTAATCATTTAGCCAGGAAATCAAGAAATATTTTTCTGTAACAGCCTGTAGTACTGTGTCATTCGCTCACCATAAAAGTCCAGCAAAAAATTGCGATTTCCATGTCAAAGGAGTTACACAGGTTACTATAAGTGGCAGCGGTGCTGCCTGGTAAAACACAACCAATTCGACAGGTCACGGGCGCTAACGCTCTGAATGGATAACAAACAAAAACTTGACCACCCTGAGTAATCTTTGCAGGTAATATGTCAGAATTACTATAGATAGATAGAAAGTTTATTCACTCTTTCATTCAATATACACAAAAGATTATACATCGAGATAGTAAAATGAAAGTGTCTGTCATCCAGTAAACTTTACATGTTACACAATATGCAAAGATACAAAAAGATATGCAAAGAATCATGCATTAGAGCTTTTGACATTGAAGTTATTTATTTCTGTTTGTACATGTTGCACATGTATGCTGCGCAAACTTACGTTCCCCTTGCCTCTGTTATATAGTATTGTTCCACATAATGATTGCATGTAATCACATATGTATGAATACAATCTACATATTGCATATTATAAACCAGGTCACCAAATATGCATTGATTGTAACATTTTCAGCTGCAGTTTGCTTTGCAAGTGCTTTAACTCACTATTAATATCTACATGTACCGGTATCTGTTTGCATATATATGCACCTGCAGTTTCACAAATGTAAGGAATGCTAGTTATACGAGACTTTCATACTCGTATTTTTGTGTCCTAATGGCACTGGATTGTGAATGTTTAAAGTTTCCTGTCTTTGATGTACTGGTATATGATCGTAGTATGGTTAAATATTAACATCAAATAATCCTACATGCACCTATTTTCTTAATGCATGCATTGATATCGGACAATGTTTATTGCCTTCCTACTTTCACACACAGTCGATCAGTTCAAGTTTTCTTATACATACATGTGGAATATTTCATTGGTTTCTCCCCTGCCCACCTTGGAGTTTTCTGCCATTACAGTTGTTTTGAATAATACCCAGGCCGTAGACACTTCCTATACCACTATATTCATATCACCACAAAATATTGTTAAAATGATGTGGTTTGAAAGCACCCAATTTAAAGTCGTGTTTTCTGATAGAGAATTCTTGATTTTTTTTTGTCCTGGTTATAGATGTTTTATGCACATTTACTATACCTTACTTTTGGTTTACTTGCCTGAATATTAATATGTAATATTTCCGAAGAAATCCTAAGTTTTCAATTCTACCGTAGATTACCCATCTAAACATGCTAAAGCTTTCAATACCCAGCGCAGTAAGCACCGCAACCACCACCCCACCCCCACCCCCTTCTACTCCCCTCGATACCATACACACTTGGTTATACTATATTTGAAGCATTGTATCTGTTCTTTTTATAAAATATGCAATACTTTTCCCACAACAAAAGTGGCTATTGTAGCATACTGAGAACCAGGAGCAATTTATTTCTTTATGTTCCGTGTTTTACAGAAATGAATGGTCCAATAATGGACACTGATGCCCATCCTGACTTCGAAGCGCAGCTTGCCAAAAATGATACTGTGAGTTTGCGACAGTGCTGTTGTTAATAAAATTATATATTACTAGCTCAGCTGGTATGGTAATAGCCGAGGTCATAGTTACTTCCTGTGGCCTTCAAGGCATCTGTCTGTCTGTCAAGTTGATATTCTCTGACAAAATTGTGCTGACTTGGTTCAAATTTTATGTGTGGGTTGCTCTCGTCAAATGCCTACATGATTTTTAATTTTGAAAATTTTCATTTTCCAATTTTTGTATGCATTTAATTTTCCTTAACATTGGATTATATGGTGTTAAAAATGTCAAAACCATGCTTATTCCTTCTGCGGTTACGATGTATTAAGTTTTTCCAACAATTTTTTTTTGTTACAGACTCCTAATCCCCCCAAAATGATTATCTTGAGAAGTTTGAAGTTTTTAGTTTGACCAACACCAACTTTTTTCATTGTACTCAATGGGCAATTAAAAATCTCAATTCCTAAAGAAACAGCTTATCTTAGTGCAGAACAGACGGATATTTGGGCCTCTGTTTGAATGGGGAATGTGCATGGGTACTTTTGACCTCAAACATATCAAGGTCATTTTGGAATAAATTGGTGCACTTTTCAAATAAGAGAAAACCAAGAAAGGTAAGCAAGACCTATGCTACACTACCCAATTTTGGTCATAGTAATGCATGACTACCAACTAAACTGGAATAAATATTTGCTCAAGAAAGACATTGTTGTTTTCGGAAAAGCTATAATGTATGTAAATTTATTCCCTCACCAGGAAGGGGGGTTAACAGCAGAGGAAGAAGCTGCCCTAACCGCCAACTACCATTACACTGGGGCCACCACCAACATCCACCCTTACCTCTCAGCAATGGTTAACTATGCACAGCCAGTCAAGTTCCAAAGCTTCGAGGGTGCCGAAGGTAAGATTCGCAAAGTGCTTTGACCTGTTGTTGACATGTTCAGAGGAAATTGGAGCAGTGTCTTCCAACTAGCCTACAGTTTACCAAAGAGCCTTTGACATCATGCAGAGAGTTTGGCAGAACTAAGATTGCTGGAGACCTTTGACATGCTGAGGGAAGGTTTGGCCAGTGCCTTCCAACTAGCCTACTGTTAGATTACCAAAGAGTTTTGACAGTGTGCGAGGATTTGGCAGAACTCTTGACCGACACTTTAGATTCA
>JAAUYG010304287.1_pt1 | contig 15243 bp, 8 predicted proteins | sample 7278091 | NCBI WGS metagenome assembly JAAUYG01 (sample SAMN14350201, study PRJNA611818) | marine sediment metagenome | isolation source: surface marine sediment (0.6m) | place: French Polynesia: Moorea | collected 2018-08 | reverse complement strand
CCCCCCCCCCCCCCAGAGTAATTAGTCAATATTAATATATAGACTGGTAATGATTTATTTACAATGGTTTCTAAAATTGAGGACCAACCATTCCATGTAGGATAATTTCTTTCCAGCGAAGCCTTCTCAACACACTTCATTTTGACACAATTTCAATAGGTGTGCATGCAAAGAGTCATGAGAAAACAAGTGCCCCATTATAGTATTAAATAATATATATATTAAAATTTTACTTTCAACTCCAGGATGCGATAGCTTTAGTAGATACTACTAAATGTGCTCTATGATTTAAATTCCTTTCTTTGTATTAATTTTCCAAACTTTTCACATAGTAGGTTGAAAATTCGGCTCGAAACCACCATCAAGGGCAATAAGCCATGCAGTTTTACATAAATAGATTAAGACAACTTTAATCCGAATATGAAATATATACTGTAGCTGAGACTGGATTTTCAGCTCTTCCTGAGCCTTCGGCCATCCATCACTGGCCTTCTCCATGGGTGCATGTCGATACAGCATGCCTTTGGAATGCATGTGCCATGTTCCACGTGTGTTCTACACATGAACTTTAATCCTATATGTATATTTCAAAAGCAATATATTTCATAATCATCCTCGGCAAACTTACGCAATGCCCCGAATGCCAATTGGGTGGTCGCTGAGAATGCCAGACGTCGACAGTCGGCTACCTGGAGAGCCTCACTCTGACGTGTCAGGGCAGTCAGGTTCTGCTGGCACTCGACAAACTGTTGTCGTAACGTGTCATCTATCAATAACAGGGAAGAAGAATCAGACACAGTATTTGTTTCAGGGATAGCATATTCATTTTGTTGAGCATGACAGTGTCTTTAGAAAACCTTATAATTTATTCGCTCAGGAAAAAGCCAAGTTTCAAATTTACAGTTTAGGGATAAGGCTATGAACGAGAAAACAAACTGTGCACTTATTCTGGTATTAGAGCATGTGGTTTAATAGAATGCGTGCAGTATATGGTCTCACCGATAACTCACTAACTAATGTAATAGGCAATAGCAAATGGCACCACTGTAGCGTAGATGTAAATTTAATTTTTTTAAAAATAAAAACATGCATCAGTCAAAAATAAGCTAACTTAAAGTGAGAAAACTATTCAGAAAATTGAGACTTGAGGTGCAGCATCATTATGGGTAGCATGACGTCCTTATATGTCTTGCACAAGATCATTATGACTGGCTTGAATATTTCTTCTCAGGCCTCTCTTAGTCGATCCGAGGATACCATAGTTACATCGTAAATAAAGATTAATTTTCACTGGGAACTAAGATATCATTACGGTACATCTTTCATTGCAGGTGTATTGTGTATGGTCTTTAGTCTAATTTCGCTACGCTAAGCTTACCAGCTTGCTGGTACACCAGTGTGCTCTCAAGCAGAGGCAGAAGCACCATAGAGTCGACGACAATTTCTTCAGGTCCGTCGGGAATGGTGTTAGGTTGTAGCGTGAGCCGAGCCAGGTACAAACAGCGGACATCCAGTGACACATTCACAGGTGACAGCCATGCTTCACCGATACCTGTAACACGTCAGAGTACACATGGATTAGAAAAGATCTATAGTCTACCCTGGCACTACCTATTAGCAACATGCATAGCCAAATGAAAAAATAATTTCCATGTGGCTATCACAGACTTCAAATAGGCTTGCTTTTAGCCACAGTGGCTAGAGACTTTTACATCATATGCTGCATGTAATTTACACGAAGCAACAGTATATGTGTGACAGCTGTCATTTGAGTTATTTAGATAGTTAACATGAATTTAATCAAATACATGGATGCATCTTGATTTAGAATCTTTGGCTCTGAATTTAATACTGTCAACACCTTAGACAAACATGTCTTGTGGCTTGACAAACTCATTTGTGGCTAAAAGAAAAGATATCCTTTAGCCACAGTGGCTAACCAGCAACAGTTTCTAGCACTATCCCAGAGAGTTATTGTCTTCTTTATTTTACAACCCTTTATTGTAAGATCACCTGTATTATAACAATTTGCATGAGGTATGGTTCCAAAGTGCGAATTCTGTGTAGCTACCCAAATTAACCTTTATATACATTAAGGTCACTTGCCCTATATAATCACTTTTTCAAAGCTCCACATGTGGTCTAAAAATAGAGTACCACTGTAAAATGAAACCAGCACAATACATTATTTCAGTGGACAAGTGTTGAAATTCCAAGGATTTCATCTCTCTGGTTTACAGATGTTTTACTGCATACCACAATATAATGGAGCCTTATATTGTTAACACCTCAAAGTTAAGACACCTTCAAAATCATTAGCATGCACTTTCTAGCAGATGCATACAACTATATTTCAAAATTCAGTGTGTCAAAGGAGATCGCTTCACAATCAAGATTAAACTGCCCAACTGGTGTATTTGATTTCCAATGTTCTTAGATGACACTCCCAAAAGAGGACACCCTCTCTAGAGTGGACACACAGATGCACATAAATGCATCTGATGCTCCCTGTCACCTAGCTGGAAAGGGTGACCTCTCTAATATGGGCAGATACATCAGGGCTCCCTACACAGGGGGACTTAAGTGGGGTGTGGAATTTTACTAGCCATGTGTAACAATAGTGTGCGACTGAAGAAAGTCTTCCCTGCATGCTTATAGAATTCCTATAGTCTTAGGGGAGGTATATTGTGTTTTGCAAAATGCACATACCGGGGTACATTAAATATATATAATAACCTCAAAACCATAACACTATTTGGGTTTGGCTGAACCGATGTCGACATATATTGCGCGGTAATGAGCCAATTTGCCTGTAGAAATGTAATTTGTATCACAGTGCAACTTACAAGCCAGCAGGACTAACTACCATGGGAAAACTAATTACCGGGTACTAAAATCCTGGTTACTAATTTTACTAGGCATGAGCTACTGGAGATGTCAAATCCTAATATATGTGACAGAATGGGGTGTCCCCATAATTGAGTGTATGTCAAACCCTGATCTATGTGACAGAATGGGGTGTCCCTATTATAGAGGACCTGGGGTGGAGTTGGTGGGGTGGTGGGAGGACGGGGGAAAACTACGTACTGTACCTGGGTTAAATGTGTCTATGAAGACTGTGACAGGATCTGCCCCCTCAGTAGGACAGCCGTCTGTTATAGGATCCGGACTGCGGGTACGGTACGGGGTCAGATCCACGTTGCTGTTTCCCTGCTTTGCCAGTGTCAGGAACCCGAGTGGACTCCACGGCAGCGTACTGTTCAGGCTGTAGCGGATAGCCGGAGTGTACTGCCTGGGAACATATAGAACAATACAGATGTAATGCCGTATTACAACATCATAGAGTAGTCCATGGAGGGATATTTACATTGGAAACTGATAGATGGTCTTATAATGCAGGGAATTTGTAAACGGCGGGGTCTGTAAATCAACAAATCTTTGATAAAGTCATGAAAGCATCAGTGTCCTGTGAGGATATATCATTTTATAATACATTAGTCCCTGCAATTTAAGACTTAAGACTTCCCTCTATTTTAAGACCAATCATCAGCATGATCAGCGACACTATTTCTATATATATTTTCAATATAAATATCCTTCCATTTTTAGACCTTTTTCAAGGAAATACCAGGTCCTTGGGGCTGAATGGAGGGTCTTAAAATGCACAGACCAATGTACTTGCAAAGCTGTATTTAAAGGTGAAAGTGTATAACCACAGTACATGTATAAAAACTGCACCTGAGGCTGTTATAATTATAAACTTTATCATGGTCTTAATTGTGAGGTTGTCTTATTTTGGAAACTACCAATCATTGGAAACGTTTTTATTGCCTTAAATGGTCTGAGGCAAATGCAAATTCATATTCATGTATTAGCAGTGGTAATCATTTTTGGCCACATTAGAAAGGTATCCAGGCTCTGTTCAAAATGGCCAATACGAAGAGTGGGTCAGCAGTCGGGATGTATGGTAAAATAACGTCACATTCCCATATTGTCTACCAGTACCTGCCCTAAGCCAACAAGGGTTAAATACAATTTAATGCCAATAGGCTACAGATCAATACAAAACAGTCATTCCATTCCAACAGGTGGTATTTTATCAATCAATATAGTCACTACTATGACAATATATGACATACACCAGCTGTTGTTTGAAGACCTATCCACCCACCCCCTCCCCTCTGTTTCTCCACCATTATTGATATTTTGCTGTACACTCACTGAGTCACGGTTGACTGAATCAGCCTCGCTGACTCATCATTGACGACCCCAAGGCCAGTCTCCTGTCCGCCGCGACACCTGGAGAACTGACTTCCTGTGAATGGATCCTCCTCGTGGATGATATCGGTGTCGAGTACGCATGAACCAAGGGTGGGTTGATGCTGGCTGAAGTCCAGGCTAGGGGCGTAGAATCCCTCCACAGTGATGTTACAATACTGAGATTGGATGTTCGGGCGACACGTACACTGGCCATTTATTACGTTGCAAATATGATTTTCGGAGCCACCGGGATCACAAGCACAATCCAAACAATCCTGTAACCATGGCAACAGAAACAATAATGATAGATATTATCACATGATTGTATAACTCTAATTTTCACAAAGAGTTTTGCCATTTAGAGCACTTGGAAATGAAGCATGAATTTAGTGGTTCCTGTATAGTTCACTTTAGTTTACTGGCAGCAAAAAATTGTCAAAGAAATTAGATAAACATGTACAACAGTACAGTGGTCCCTCTCTCAGTGGCCACTCTCAATAGATTCCCCCCTTTCTAATGTGGCAAATTTGTAATGCTGCTACTCTGAATGCATTTACATCTCCCTCTTGCCAAAGGCCACCTTTTTAATGTGGCCACAACTTCTTTGCAAACAGGGAGGCCTTATTAGCGAGGCGATCACTGTACCTCAAAGAATAGTTACTTTTTCTTCTATTCAATAGCAAGACGGATACTATTATCTTCAGAAGATTTAATGATTTGGTGTGATAGCTTACATCAAACGGCCGTCCCACAGGAAAATTGTAGAAGCCGTCTTGGCATTGGCTGCAGGTGCGACCCTCGATGTTGGGTTTACATGGACACTGTCCCTCCCTACGTTCGCAGACATTACTTCTGTCAACGGTGCCATCCAGGTTACAACTACAAACTGTGGAGAACAAAGATCAGCTAGGAAATAATCTAAAATATCTGTTCATGAACTTATATTAATAACAATAATATGCAGTTCTTATATAGCGTTTTTTCTTGCCGAAGTTAGCTCAAAGCTGCTTTACATATTATTACCCCTGGCAGACCTGTTACATCCGTCACCTGCTCAACTCCCTGGGGAGTATACACCCGCTTACATGCTTCAAGGCACCACGGGTAATCTAAGTACAATTACCATCTCTGTCTATCGCCAGGCACTCATTTATGGCTGAGTGAACCAAGGCACCTGTAGCCCATGCGGGACAGTTTTTGATGAGCCAAGTGGCTCTGGCAGGACTCGAACCTACGATCTTGCGGTTGGGAGTCCGACGGGCTAACCATTCGGCCATTGTAACCCGACGCTCATTAAATCATATTCATGCTATGAGCAGATTCGAACTGACTTCCCCAGCTTTCAGCAATGGCTGGCCTTCTGCAGAATGCTACAGCAACACCCACAAGGGGTACGGGGCACACGCAGGCCCCCCCAAACCACCCCTGAATAAGGCCAGTGATGGCCAGAACCTCATGGGGTCACATGATGGGTGATGTCAGCATATGCACATTCCCCAGAGGATGGTAAGATGCTTGCCGGAAAATGGGGAACTTATTCAGTTTCAAATAAAAACACCCAGCAAGTAGAATGACAATTTTTTTATGATGAATCCCAAGAACAATTTAATGCTGAAGTCACAGGATAGTCTGCATGTATATAATGTTAACTTCCATTCTTAACTGAACGAATTTTAGCACTCGATATATATTGCATACTTACACTTGCACTCTCCAGGCGCCTCTTCTAGTAGCAGACCGTAATACTGAGCGATGCAGATGTCGCAGGCACGACCCGTCACCAGCTGCTTGCAGGTGCACTGTCCGTTAGGTTGGGTGCAGCCGAGATCGTTGTTCAGAATTCCCAGTGGTTCGCAGTTACAACCTGCCAGAGATTAATACACAATGAGCCGAGTTCAGAGTTTTGTTCACCGTTATCCTTGACTATTTTAAAGTGGGGAAATGGGGAGAAATGGGGGATTTTACACTTGTATCAGCAAAAGTCATGACAATGAACATCGTTGTTCTATGAAATTTGCCCAAATCGACGATTACCGATACATGAATTAATCATAATACATCTGTATAATGTCAGTAATACATGTACATCTCTCAATAACCCCAGCTAGTAAGAAATCAAGGGCCCTGTACATGCTGTACATGACAGTATGCATGTAGATCAGCATCACCAGCCCTCCGACCAGTAATGAATTTTCTTGGTTATTATAAATAGGGTAACCACATTCAGAACTTAAAGATAATGTCACACATACTATATACAGTAGTCCCCCTCTTAGGGATATCCCTTCTGGCAAGTAATTTTGTCCTCATTAGAGGTGTCCTTTGGTGAGAGGGAGGATTAAAGGGCATTCATAGTACATGCTGCCAAATAATGCTGTCCTTATTAGAGGTGTTCCTTGGTGAGAGTGTCCTTCAAGAGAGGGACCACTGCCTATATATATTAATACAATCACACCATTAGAAGTTACAGAATTTATCAGGATTACTTATACAGTTGCATTTCCCCACTATTACAAATGTATTAACATATTAAGATATGATAAAATTAACAACTAACTAGAACAAGCGTTGGCGTCAGTTACTGCGAAGGAGAGGTTTCTAAAGAAACCATCCAGACACTGGTCACAGAGGGGGCCAGTGGTGTTGTGTTGACACTCCAGACATCGACCGAATCCAATGTCTGGATCAAACTGACAGCTGCTGGCATGGTCGTTGCACTGGCATTCTGGAATATCGCATAATTTCTTTGATTCATAAGTATACAATGTTGTAAAAACAAACACAATGAAACATGGAATACATAATCATACATTTTATCATATTGTGACTCCAATTTCATGTACAATATATACATGCTAGTCATGTACATAACAATATATACATGCTAGTCATGTACGTAACAATATATACATGCTAGTCATGTACGTAACAATATATACATGCTAGTCATGTACGTAACATGTATTCTAGATAAATACACGAAAGTAAATTTTCATACATGTGAGATAAAATTAACAATCAATATAATAAAATGTAATCCACTTAAGCAAGGTTCTAACACTAAGAAGAAACATCAATTATACCACACGCATGAAATTTATGAAATTTGTTTTTTTGTTTTTTGTTGTCGTTTTTTTTGTTTTTTTTTTTTTTTTTGGGGGGGGGGCCGTGCTAACAAGTAACAGCACAGAATCATCTTACTTTCACACTCGTTGGCAATCCCAAGAGGGTAGGGTAAGTGTTGTCCTGCAGCCCAGGGTCTGTTATTATACAGCGGCAAACACTCCGTACAGCGCGCTCCCATCGTGTTATGCGAGCACGTGCACACTGTCTGATTTGTCTCGGCGTTTGTCTCATAGCTCTGTGCATGCAGGTTACACAAGCGTCTGGAAAAAAAATGAGGGAAAATAGAGGCTATTTTTCTTCATTAAATATTTTAATGGGCCATTATTGAGCCATGTTAAAGTTAGAACTGTTTAACATAAAAATTCCTGGCACAAGCAAATTACTTGTTCGCATCCTGTAATTTCTGCCAAGATCTTCAACAGTGAATTTTTATAACAATGTGGCCAGGTCATGGAATTAAGTATCTATCACCTCTTGAGCACACTTCAGAAAATTGTTTTAGATTTTGTCATTGTTGGAGGTCGAACTTGGCAAGATCAACAATGGTACTCTCTGACCCCTGACCTTGCTGCAATTGTGGATTGAATCAACTAAACAAAATGTTAAAATGACTTTATAAAGAAGCTTCCACCTTCGATTAACATGCTTGATGTGATTATACCGGTAACTTGTATGTAGCTCTATTGAAAAGTCAAGAAATGGTAGTATTAAAGATGCAAAGTTATTCTCGACTTGAATATAGTTGGGGATACTATAGTAGAACCTACTCTTGAAAGACCACGACTACCCTTATTATTGCCTATAAAAATGTGGTCTATTTCGGCAGGTAGTCCTTGGTGACAAGTTCAATTTCACTGAAACGTGTGACTTCTGTCAGAAATATGTGGTTCTTCAAGACAGGTGGGTTTTCACAACAATGGTCTTTCAAAATATGTTTCACTGTACCCATGTATATTACCTGGAGGAAAAATGCTTTCTACAGTGTAAACAAATCTGTGCAGCATATTGGTAGATTGACTGCATTTGATGCTCGAATCATCTCTCGCCAAAAGAACACTTAATCTGGACAGGCTTGTTTGAAAGATAGGGGTGTCCCTACATTTGTATTTGAGGTTGACATTTTGGCTACACTGTGACATTTACATGCAATTCCATTCCCACACTTGAACAGTGAATTTCAGTTTGATGATTCAACTCATATCAATAACAAACGTTATTAGTGAAGGACTAAAAGTTACTTACTCTCCCCAAACAGTGACATCAGACACTGCGTAGTAATATCGTATCTGATCCTCTAGATGCCGCAGTGCCTCATTACCGTCCGTGGCGGGATACTGCAGCCAAATACGTAGATCCTTAAACGACAGAAACTCGTCCAAGTTAGTGGTGGCAAAAGCCTGATATAGGTTCTGGTAATCAGTGTATGTTGGTCCGGTAAACAATCGATATCTGTCCTCATCAACGTTGAATATTACCGTTCCGTCCTGGTAAGGCGATTCACTGCTATATTCCTGAGTGCAGAGGACGGCGTCTGGGCGATCAGCTGTCACTTCACGCGCCGCCGTCGTATTCCACAAATCGGAGCATTCCCTTCTGTAATATTGCAGGACGGACCAAGTCTCGCCGTCCAAGGATTTCAGAAGGGTCATGTTCCGTGGCCTACTCGTCCGAAACAATATTTCTAAGTTTGATGTCATCTCGTAAATGCTGTCAAACGACAGAGTTATGTTGACCTGGAAGACCTCAGGATAAGCTGGATTATTCGTCCACGGTACGGACTGCCACCACGTCTCGAGATTTGGGTTGGAAGACCCGGTCTCGCTGTCAAATATGAACTCTATGGGATGGGAATTTTCTGGGACGGCATTGTTGCAAAATCCACAGTTACGGATTCCCTGCAAGAGAGTCACAGGAGAGCCATATACATGTATAGAGACATTTGTGAAAAAAAATTAAACAGGTCCAATTATAAAATAACCTAGTATTAAATCATATAGCCAAAGTATACATGTGTTTCTTTCAATGAACTTACGTCCCAAATATTCACAACCCACGTCACGTCACACACTTGTGTACACATCAACACCTCCTGACACGCCAATGAAGCAAACAACCTGGATTACACCTACAATGCCACCAACAGTAATCAAAGAATACTAATTACGGGGTAAACATGTTAATGCTTTGTGTGTTTTATCATTGCTAGGTTCTCGTTTATGATGGAATTAACTGCAGCAGAGATATAGGACTCTAATAAGGAACACCCAATAGGGAATCTCGAGTTCATGATATTGTTGCTGAGGGTCTTAGCACTATAACCACTTGACCACGGACCAACAAAACTCACACAAGTACAAATTTAAGTACAAATTAAAATCTGGTCTCATTTTTAGAGATACCGGTATATCAATTAAAATTTGATGCTGTTTCAGTATTCATATACCTTCATTTTAGACCAGCAGTATGCTATTACAGCTAAGGCTATGGTCTGCATGCTTGCGTTTGCTCTAACATCCGTTCGCAAAAACTATTAGGTACATTATGCACTGGAATATGACTGTTGGATGGATTTCTTCAGATGTTAAGCATTGCCAATACACCCAGGTTATTTTAGAGCTATGGATAAAACTTTTACCTGCTAATTTTCATGCAATTTTTTCATTTTCCATAATTAACATACCAGGTACATCACAGGGGCCACATGGGAGCAAACATTGCAAAAGACTACTTACTGGTTACAGTTGTCAATTTTGCAATAAAAATATTTTAAATTTACAGGGTCTTGATGGTTGGTCAAGCCCAGTAGAGCATTGACCTTTCTAATTTCTGAAATTTTTACCAAAACGCAAAGTTTTTGAAATTTTACTTTTTACAATATATACATTATGTGCACCCTTGTTTGACCTGTCGTGGGAAGGTCATTTCAGGATCATTTGGTCAGCAGCGTTCGGGGCACTTCCAACATCTCCCAGAGTTCATTTGGTATAGGACAAATTGAATTCTTCTTTGTCATGTTATATTGGTACTTTTACACCTCTGATGGTTGTTACATAGGTGTTTTGGCTGTCCTTGAGATCTCTTCATACAAAGACCAACTGTGGATAAATTTTGTCAGAAACCATAGCCTATAACCACCTGAAGGACCAATGGGCTCAGCTTGACACACAAGATTCAACATTTGGAACATTTTATAAGAAAACTTTATATTTTAACCAATGCAAGGGTTCCACATGGGTCCAAATAATTTATGCTATGTCACATGTCACTTTTTATTTTTTCCTATGTCCCCATGACACTTTTTATAAGACCTTGACGTCACTTGCTACAGTTTTTATAAAAGGGCACATCGGATTTCTACAACTTTTAAAGTGGCCATGTCGCAGCTCGTTGTTTACCCATGTGAAGCCCTAGTCTGCACATGTCAAACATATCATGTGAATCTAATGTTTTTCGTATTTAGACCTTATTCGTGTTATTATTGGTGCATAAATATCAACTTTATCATACATATATGTAAGCAAAATGCAAACAATTCCACATTATTAGTCAGCGCGGTTAATTGTCTCCCAGGGGGGTGTATCTATTACAGTGAGATGGACTATACTGACATCTCGACTTACCAGGGTACACCATGACACGGGTGGATTCCCACAGGTTGCGTTCTCCGGACTGACCGTCACAGACAGCCTGGCGTTGTTTGGACGAAGCAGCGACAAAGGTTCCACAGCGCAGGCGCTATACAATATCGTACCATCGTTCTCCAGCGTCTCACAAGCGTTGTCATATATAGTCTGGACATCACCTGGGGCAATCGCTGCTCGGGAAAATGGTAAAACCCCACTCAGCGCAGCCGTGAGAAACATTACAACAACGGGTGGTGAAAAAGAGGCTGACAGCAGCATTTTGACAATCGGGAGCGGCATGCTCCGTGGACATACAGTCAGCAACATTCCAGAGTCACTGTTTAGACAGCTGTAGAGCTACCACATCCAGATCCTGTCCATTTTAAAAAAATAAAATTAATTAACCCTGAATCCGGTCTTTAATATACATATGAACACACAAAATATTATGCTATGTTCCCATTGTAGATGGCTATATGGTCCCACAAGTTTGATATCGCGTATGCCGATGTAAAGTCTTCCAGAAAGTGGATAGATAATCCATGATTGTTTGTATTTTTAATCCTAATAATATACATGTAATGTGTTCACGGCATCTTTTACAACCTACGTGGTCTCGGTCCTGGTTTTGTGGTATCTGAAAAGAAGCAGAGGGAAAATTAAGAAAACAGAAATTATGGTAATAAGCAGCAATTATTACATATACTTCAACCAAAAATCAGATGTAACACTTTTAGTCACTTTTTTAGTTCACATTTTTCAAGCTTTATAAATACTAGTCTTCTAGATTTGTAAATGATTGTTACGCAACAAATTTATGCCAGATTTATGCCAGCAGAAACACCTGTCTGACATTTTACATTATGAAAGCATTAATTAGATTCAATATCGTGTCGAACAAAATTAACCAATCATGGTTTTTAACTCACACTACATGTTATCCAAGTGCAACAAAACCTAAATTCTCCTTTCTCTTAAATTTAAAATGCCTGTTCATGCCGGCACAATGCAATGAGCCAAAACCATGCACTGGCATTTGATACCAGCATTTCAGCTTCCCCGCCCTATTGATTTTTTCTCCCTTGGCTCAGGAAAGGCCAATAATGGCCAGCAGTCCAATCTTGAAGTTCAACCTGATCTATCCTCCTGCACAAAAGCCTAGCAATGGTCAATATCATGCTGCTAATTTAAATTTCACTTAGAGTTAAAATGCAGCCTAGATACTTGGGCCTACATGCTGCATAGAACATGAAAGGTGTGTTTTGTTATAGGGTATATATTATATAAAAGTGTATTATAATAACTGAACAAATTCCATCTGAGTTAAATATTCACTACTGCATGCAACTGAACTGCAGAAAATCAATATACCCCTGTGCATTGCAAACTGATATTCGCAAAGTAAAAAATAATATGTCACTACATACTACAACAGTAAGAAGCATTTTTATTTACTCAGTTATAGTTATTAGTTAAATTAAATGTTTAAATTTTAATCATGTTGGTGTAATAGTCTAGAAACAAACATGAACAACAACGCTTTATATACTGGTAGATAAAATATAATAATATGACTTCTTCTCAAAAGCAAGGCAAATTATGAGTACTAAATTTACAGATTTAGGAATTACTTTTAAAGTACCAGTAATTAATTTAGGAATTACTTTTAACATTTGATGTTTTCACTGCATATCATAACATAATTACCCTTAATGGATCTAATGAAACTAAGTGACTGTAGTGATGATAACTAAATGAACAGGGTGACCTTGCTATACTTGGGTACATATATGGGAGACTTGGATGTATCATTGTGGATATTTGAAAATCAACCAAAGCAGTATTTTGAGGCTCCTCTACCACTTACAACATGTACAAAAAGTCATGATTGAAAAGGTGGCCAACATGATGATGCAAAACAAATTAAAGCTCAGCACCAAAGTAATATGACTCAGAGGAAACACACAAGGTATAGCCATAAGGTGACCATCTACATTTACATATTCACATTTACATACTTATCATGATTATGTATGCCAAAAAAAAGTTTCACCAATTGTAACACCTACATACTGAAAAAAAGATCCCTTGCTTGTCAAGGGACAGGTCAATTTGGAATAAAGTATATGTTCCTGGATGAAAGGATATTTGACTAGGATGGTGAACATTACAACCAATGTACCCCCCCCCCTTCCCTCCCAACCCTACACCCTTCCCGCATCCCCCCACAACATCTGATCACGCTTGCCCTGCAGGGCACTGAAGCATCTTCGGACCATCTGCCACCGACACCATACTGTATAGATCTCCGCGGCAGTTCAGCTATGGAATGAAACATGCTCTGCACTTTCCAATAAATCAACTGCATTGTCATTACAGGAATTGCCGAGAAATGCATGCATGTTCCCAGGTGGGCCAATGTTTTCCTCGGGGAACACCTGTTGACGTTGAAGCTTGGAAACGTTAAAACCCCTGAGTTGCTGAGGTGACTATAGCGAGGCAAGATCGACGATATATTGATTCCTTTTCCTGACTGTGTTCGGTGGACCAAGGAATTCGTCCACAACGGCAGGTGTCGCCTCGGGTTATGTCTCATAATATCAGCATCAAAGCCACAGATGGGTTCTACGTAAAGTCACGCCCTAGCAATGCTTGACTATACGTCTCCATTGTCATGCATATATTTACATTGTTGCATATGTTAAGGTGAACCTGCAATAACACTTTAAAGTGTAACATACATTACATTGTACCATCTCATGACTCAGATCATGAAGATTAAAAAAACAAACACAACATCTTCATAATTTATAATTAGCCACAAATTTAATGTTGCTATTCCATACAACATGTATAATATATTAGTACATGTCAATGTAGAAAATAATATATCAATTCAAGACTTTAGAAAAAAAATCAATTATATTTAAATATTGAGTTTTAATTTCAATATAAAATTGGGAACTCTTTAAGATAAATGAAGAGTTACAATAGTTAGTTAAACTAACTATATTGTAACTCTTTATTTAACTAATAGTTGCAATAACTAATAGTTAAAATACAATCTACTGCCCATCTTTAATTAAGCAAAATTTACATGAGATAGCTCTACTGATACATGTCCTACTAATTTGTTTTATTTTCTTTTGAACTACAGCCTCCCACCAGTATGACTTGATCAGCATATTTCAAGTTCTATACAAGCACTATCAGCTCTAATATGGATATAAAACTTGATTTAAATGGAGCAGCTCAACCAACCACAGATTACCCCATGCATGTATGACTATATTTTATTATCTATGTAACTGATGTTAGATCTAGAATGTGAAATAATGTATACCATAGACCAAATTTATTCCTTTCAGTCATATGCCATAATGATCCTCCTGTAATGCCTTTTTACAACAGCCAAGGAGTGCAAGGAAATATTTACATTAGAGAAATGAGCCAATATTCATTGACACACCTATTTTATATTGACAACTGGAGAATAAAATGGTTCGGCTGCGGTTGATAGAAAACCATAAATTCCAAAAGGCCACGAAAAATCAATACAAGTTCACATTTCAATTCAATAAAGCGAAACACATGAATGGATCCATTCGTAGTGTATAAATCAATACTTTATAGTTATTTATTAGTTATTTGTTAATATGAAAAGCCTTTTCGACTTTAGGACATTCCAGTGAATTGAAGGACATTCCAGTGAATTGACTGTGTACAAAAACTGAAGATCTGATAAATACCACAGGATAATTGTTGTGTTGATATGGCGGTCAATGTCATGAGAGATATGTTGACACAACGTTGAGAGGGGACATAATGATGTTTATTCCATATTTGATCATGTTGAAGCGGTAACAATAGAATATCTGGCTTGATGTGCTAACTTCTCTTGTATCATATCCCCTCTAACCTGGGCTACTTGACTGCTGCGGCTTATATACTAATGGCTAAGCTAAGCTGGGGTTGCTAGGTAACCACTAGGCCTTACTAAATATGGGAGCTCTAGCTACTACGTTGGGTTAGGCCCTAAGGATCGGAAGCATGGAGAGGAATGCTATGGGAAGCTAGCCTGTCTGTGTCTGTTCCTACTACAGTCTAACCTGCTGATCTACTCTACCGTTTTATATATTGACTTAACTCACTATTGACTTTACTTACATGTTGCATATAGTTTTACTTATTATGAATTACCAATATAAAGTATGGCTAGAACCTATACAACAAT
>JAAUYG010056632.1_pt1 | contig 15244 bp, 12 predicted proteins | sample 7278091 | NCBI WGS metagenome assembly JAAUYG01 (sample SAMN14350201, study PRJNA611818) | marine sediment metagenome | isolation source: surface marine sediment (0.6m) | place: French Polynesia: Moorea | collected 2018-08 | reverse complement strand
TATTGTGCATATGGGTAGGGTACTTTTGATGTCCGATCCCTTGAGTTTAGTTTGGGGTTATTCAGTGCACTTTGCAAAATTTTCGATTCTACGATTTTCAAACGCCACCTCTCCAACAATTTTCATCGGATCCCATCCAAACTTTATGAGAACATTGCTTACCACAGGGGAATACATTCTATTACTCTTCTTCTCTTGGCAATCGGCAAAGTTTTGCAAAATTTATGGCACTGTGAAATTTTAACATTGGAGTCAATAGGAAAACCTAGCTAGAATGTAAAATATCTCAAAGACGGCTGATTGTAGAGCGAAATGGATTATAGATTGTAGAGCAAAGGAAAAATTATGGCATTTTGAAACTTTTCTTAACACAGGACCAGATGCAACTGGAAATTTCAAAGTGCTGTTCTCCCACAATATTCATTGTAGCCCATCCAAACTTTATGACAACACGGGTTACCATCTAAGTGCCTCTTAAAATACTACAATGAGAAGTTGGCATCTAGTACCTAAGATAATGTATTCTATTCAAAAATTTTCAACACATTCTTGTGTACTAGGTCTTTAGTTCAAGCAGAACGTCAAGGCCACTGGGCCTCTTGTTAGTTCACATTGACTGTGTCAAAAATGTATGACTCATAAAACTAGCTACTAGCGCGGAATTTTGAAACTTTGCATATTAAAATTTAACATTTTTTTTTTTGGGGGGGGGGTGTTTTGTTTTCCTTGAAAAAGGGACGGTTTTCGATTTTGCACATTTTGTGAATTTTTATTTTTATAACACTTTGAAATTTTGTCGTTACACACTGCCTATGGTAAAAGTTAACACTCACCCCAATGGGAAGGGTTGTAAATGCCCTGTAAGTCAGAACTGGTTGGCCGGTGAAATTTAAGGCCTGCATGGGGACACTAGAAGCACATTTACATACGGTACCTTTGACCTTGTGGTGGTGAAACTATTTGGTGCAATTCGGTGAACTTGTTTTAAAATGGATAGTAACTGATCATGGAGCAAAGAGAGCTGAAATTTGGAATCCAGGGTACTAGTAAAACTTATGTGGGTACCTTTAACCTTGTTACATTCAAGCTCATTTTGATGTCATTCAATGCACCTGCGTTTTTTTTTTTCCGAAAATATTATTTTCAAAACACTGCTCCTTCTACAGTTATGATTTTTTTTCACCAAACTTTTATAGATTTTTCCTGCCCACACCAAGTTACTTCTTGGAACCAAAAATTTTTTAAAAGTTGAAAAAAAAAGATTGAAATTTGACATTGTGGCTGAATGACAAATTACAAATACCTTGAAAACAGCTAATCATTGGGCGAAACGGACAAAAATTTGGGCCTCCATGATAAATAGGGGATGCATATGGGGCCTTTTTGCCCTTGATTCTTCAAGGTCATTTGGGGGTCACTCAACAAACTTACAATATTTTCGAAAATACTATATTTTAACAAAATTGCTCCTTCTGCAGTTAGGACACATTTTCAACCAAACATTTATAAATGTTCAGTGCCAATCACACAAACGGGACTTCTTGGAATTCAAACTTGATAATTTTTTTAAAAAATTAAAATTTAGCATTTTGCCCAATGGTAAAATGAAAAATCGCCAATATTTTTGAAATAGATGCCTCTGGTGTAAGCAGAGTATGTATCTAAGGTATCTTGACCATTGAGGCTTCAATGTCTCTTTGGGCTCGTTCATTGCACTTGTTTCAAAATCACCTGCTACTCAAAAACGGTTGGATGTAGAGCAAAACTACTGAAATTTTGAACACAGGGAAACTATAGTAACATATGGTACATTTGACCTTGTAATTGTCAAGGACTTTTAGGTTTATTTGGTGCACTTGTCTCAAAATAAATAGCTTGTAGCTTGAAAATAACTGGCTGCAGAGCAAAATGGAGGGAATGTAGGATTTGGTGGCTCTATAGTAACACATATACCTTTGACTTGTAGTGTTCCTGGTTATTTGGGGATCATTTAGTGCACTTTTCTCAAAATGACCTGTAACATGGAAACAGTTGGCCGTTGAGCAAAAAAGACTGAAACTTGGGACTCTAGGATATTTAAGTAACATGTATGGAGTATTTTTGACCTTGTAGTCTTCAATGTCATTTGGGGGTCATTTGGTGCACGTGTCTGAAAATTGATATGACGGTATAATGGAACATTTATGTAATGTTTTCAATTGTCATACCTGCTGCTGCCATCAAGCAGAACACCCAGGTCCAAAATACCTCATTTTTCTACTTGAACATGTCATGTACACGTTTCCTACTAGGTCACGTACACTTAAAATCCAATACTAATATGTACAACATTACTAAGGGCTGGGGAATAAGTCCTATTGTAATACAATAGTCCATGAGCTAATTTAAGCTGCTAGCTATTGTCACAAAGCACTGCTTGGCTAACCAACAGCTATACTAACTGATACCGCATAATTTGGCGTGAAATTTTTCATATCATATACCCTGCAAGTAGAAACAAAGTACTGCAGAAATTCCCCTTCTCTTTTTCAAATAATGCTAGGGGTATATTACTTATGAGAACAATAAACAGTTTCATTATTCCATGTAAACAGTTTTGTATATATATGAGTTTACATCTGTAGGGCAGTCCATAGGTGACCTTGAAATGTCAGATTTTGGCGCCATTATATTCCAAGCGTATATAGTTAGTTAATACAGAATCCTCAGTCTTATGTGAAGAATCCAACAGCTTTGTGGGGGGTGGGAGGGAGAAAATGCATGAATTTAAGGATGCTTTGCGTGTCTTAATTGTGGTCTGATCATATAAACGTAAAACTAACAATGTAAGCATGGTTAATTGGTTGTAATTTATCCAACACAGCAAACCACATATATCCAAATTCATCATTGGGTTGAATAGAGCTGTCAGACCATACAGTTCTGGCTTTGAGTGACCTTGAATGGTAATGGTGTTATAATGTAATAAAATAATCATATAAATTTCTAGAGCGCCTTGATCTTTGTAATGTAAACTCAACGGCCCTTGCGCTCTAATGGCTGTCAAAAATCTGTCCATTGCCTAAAGCAGGCCAGTCAGCAAATCAGGTCATTTCGAGTGAGTATATGTTAAGGGGGGAGAGAGAGAGAGAGAGAGAGAGAGAGAGAGAGAGAGAGCGACATGGCGCATGCGTTTTTCTTTTTGTTTTCTTTTTCTGAAAATGCAAAGGTTTGATGACATCATGGACATACAGTAGTCCCTCTATTTTAAAACGCTCTATTGTAAGACCACCCTTGATTATAAGACCACTTGATTTGGTCCCAAAGGGCAACTTTCTGTGTTAAATTACCTTTATTTTAAGACCACCTGCAATACAAGACCACATTTTCTTGGTCCCATGGGTGGTCTTAAAATAGAGGAACCACTACTATATGTCCAAAGGGATCGAGTTACATTCAGTTGGTGCAGCAAATTGAATGGATTTAGAACCAGATACAGCACAGTTGTTAGTAAGGAATTTGGTGATACATGTACAGAGCTTAATTCCTCATGTTCTAGGATATACAGGGCACAGGATAGACTGAAGGTAGCGGGATTCAGAGAGATCTGAGGGCCTTGCATAATTAGAACATTTAATTTAAAAACAATCAGCTATTTGGCAGGCAACCTCATGGCAAGCTATTTAGATTCCATTAAAATACTTTCTACTCTGACATGGAGGAAGTATTATGTTTAATATGTTATACGAGCCCATAGGGTTTCAGTTTTTCTGTTGGGCTTATAATTGTAACTTTTTGGTTGGTTGGTTGCATTTTGTTGTTGTAGTTGTTTGTTTCTTGGCGGTGCCTGGGGATGTCGCAAACTTATTTGAAAACCAGATTTACTTAGAGGCAAAAAGGGAAGAAATCACAGCTGTATTTATGACATGCACACATTGTGTTTCTCTGGGTGGAGAATCTGGTTTCGGGCTGCAGCTACCCATACCCTCCAAGGCAGTAAAATCACTGACAGCTGCAAAGCCTGGCTTCAGACTGTGTATCCACTTTTAATTTTATGCCTATGTTAACATGGCCTGCACCACTGATGTTTTCGGCTATAACAGTCCACAGTAAATAAAGATCAAATAATATATACATGTACAGTAATAAGGACACCCTTTTTGCCCAACAATTCTGTCCTTATTAGATAGGTATCCTTGGTGAGCCAGAGTATTACACACATTCACAGTACTTGCTGCCAAGAATTTGTGTCCTTTGTAGAGGGCATGTCCTATCTAGAAAGTATCTTTTAAGATAAGGGACCACTGTATGTGACAATTATCTGTAACACATGCCTAAAGGAAAATGACTGCACATGATTAGTTTCGAATTTAATATGCTCTATACATGAATAGTCAGATTTACAACTTGCATGTCAGACATATTACATGAAATACAGAGACATTAAAGACAATAAGCATCTGTGAATAGACTTTTGATGGAACAGATGCTTAATGCACGTGTACAGATGTCAGTTTCAACATTCCTTGCGACTGCCAGCCCTCACCAGCCATTGCAATAAATTTGTATGGAAATGTTCAGGACTTAAAATGTCGACGCTTATTGATTGGATTATAGTGGTCACATGCCACCATCACCACAGGAATGGCATACAATTTTCGCCAAGATGTTTACAGTGTATATATATTGTTGTCATGACACACTACAACATAAAAGGCAGATCCAGGTTTTTCTCCCCCGTGCCAACATAGACGGATCCGTATCTCTTAGTGCCAGGCACGTGATAAAAGGTGTATCCGACCCACAGCAAGCTTCTCATGGTAACGAGTCCACTCCCACGCTCAAACTGCAGACTCCACGAGCCTGGAATAAAACCATGCAAATATGAACATTTAATTTAAAACCAGTAAATTATGTGTTATCAGGAACACATATGCTCATATTGAAGGTTTCGATATTACGATTGACCTGAACAAGGCCCTCAAACCAACGCTTCAAAATGAGTCCAACTTGTTAACCTCCACCTATAAAGCTGAAAGAGCCATGCTGCAATACGTACAGCAGACATTACAATGAGCTGGAAGTGACATGAACAAAGTACTGTAAATTCATTAATGTTCGCACGGATTAATATTTGTGTTTTTTGAGACAAAACCATGTTCATGGGGATTAATATCTGCAGTTAGCTCAGGTCTTGTTAATGTATTTAGGTACATGAATTATGTTTTCGGGTAGGGCCTATTTATATTTGCCATTAAAGATGGTCGCGAATTTCACCAAATAAATCCCTTGTGAACATTCATCAATCTACAGTACATAATCATGTCACTTTACATTTTTATGTCGTACCAGTATGTGTTTAATACTTGAACTATCTGGTAAAATAAATATTGAGCAAAATTAATAGCTATAATTCATTTATTCATTTCAGTTACAGGATGAAACATCACCAGAATCAGAGTACTTCACTAGAGTACCCACCCTTTGGCACATCCTCCTCAACATTGTCCATGAAATCGATGGCCTTATCTAGGCTGGCTTTCTGAAGCAGAGTTTTCTCTTGCAGCAACTGCGCTTTGCGGAAATGCATGTAACTGCACAACTTAGCAGCTTCGGCTACAGACAGACCTGAAGTGAAATATATGATGGCTTATTCAAACTACTTACCCCACCCCAGAAATACCGGGTAGTTGCAATTAGGTTTTTGCTGGCTTTCCATTCTAGACACTAAAAGCTGCCTGTCAGAAAATAGCTGTATCCCATTAAATATGATGAATGCCATCTACCAGCTATATCTCAAACTATAAAATTAATTTTAGCATGAAAGAAAATGACTAGATCTAGATACATTGCCATTAGATGAACTCAATTCATAGATGGAGGATACACATATTTCCAAGAATTTCTGCACCACTTTTTTTTTAAGTTTTTGGAAACAGGATATGGTCATGCGATTTGGCGCTTACTAGTCTAGCTATTTCATAATAAATTGCCATTATGTTTAGCTCTAAATCAAGAGTTTTTCATACTGGAGGAGTGGAGCTATATGTACCTTCAAAGCTTCTGTTCTCGTAAATTTCCCCAGTTGGTGTCCGAGTGAATGAGGCCCTGGGTACAATTCTCACATCAGCATCGATTTCTGAAATGACTGCAATTAACCTGTCCTCTTCTTTGATGGTTATCTATCAGGAAAATAAAGTTGTGATCAATAAAAATAATTGCCAAAATTTATGATATCGGGCACTTTCAACCATGTATTATGATGAAAGATTGTGGATGGTAAAACTAACATGACAGCTTTGTGGATTATTGTGAAAGGTATTATTATTGTTATTTACTGACATTTGCATGGCTGTTCTAAAGCGCTGTATGTAGCATAAATTAAGTACATAGTATAAAGTTTACACTAGCATATGTTAATACTTGTTGTCACATGCAGTCCAAAAAGGCACAATATAACAAAACAAATTGGTTTTTAGTTGTTCCTTGAGTAACACAAGAGAAAAAGGTCAGTGATGTTTCTGAAGTGGATAGGGTAGACTGTTCCAAGCCATCGATCAGTATCGCATATGCACACATTTTCACTCCATAGCTTTCAGGATTTATCAGAAGACAACTTAGAAAAGAACAAAGGTAGCAATCAAATATGAAACAAGCCGCAAAATGATTGCACTTGCATCAATATTATCCTTTGTTATGCCAAGTTTATTAAAACAATAAAAAGCCTGCAGACTCCAATGAATGCATAATTTAGACCTTGTAGATAATTAATAATAAATAATTGCAACCATTACTTACAGTTTCTTCTTCTTCTGTAGCCTCATCACCTTCTCCACTTCTGCGAACTTCTGTGTGCTCAAATTCATATGATGGGTCACCAGTGAAGCGTCCTCTGGCTAATTTGGCTTTTTCTTTCGTTTCTTCCGTGGGAGGGTTAAGTAAACCCCAGTGCACACAATCTTTGCTGGAAAAGCACAATCAATTGGACATAGGAAGTTTTTTTTTTTTCCTTAGATACAAAAACATGAATGATGTACTGGCTTGGAATAGTCTACCTCACTCCTAAAAACAGTGACCGTATCAGTTATTCAAGAAAAAAAAGTAAAAACAACCTAGGCTATTTGGTCATATATTCTTAGATTATGACAGCAATTGTCAAAATACACTTTCAAAAACCACAGTGGTCCCTGTGATTTAGAGCCCTCTATTTAATATTCCCCTCCATGTAAGACCTGTCATCAGCGGCAACACTCTGATATCTTCAGCATCAATATACAGTAGAACCTGTTTTGAAAGACCACCCCATGGGCCACAAAAATGTGGTCTGTCAAAACAGGTGGTCTCTGATGACAGGTTCAGTTATATTGAAAGGTAGGTCCTTCTGCCAAAAATGTGTGGTCTTTCAAGACAGGTGGTCTCTCATGGCAGTGGTCTCTCAAGACAGATTTCACTGTACCTCCATTTAAGACCATCTTCACCCACAATATATCAAGCAACCTTCACCCACAATATATCAAGCGGTTAACTCAGCGACCATATCATTATGTACATGGTTATTCATATCTATTCTTACATTGACACATGTATGGCCATTATAAGGTCTGGGCCATCTGGGAAATATTACTGATTGTACTGGACTCTAGCAGCATAGAATGCCTGATCAGTGTTGATGTTTATAATTCATCATAATATTTAAAATGAGTGGCACTAATCATAATCATCTGGAATTACAGGTGCATGCTTCAAGAAGTCATATTTAAATGCCAATGTTGAAATAATAGGATATGAGGCTCAGAGCAAGTGGTTTGATCAAGTGTGTGAGGGAGTCGTCCCAGCGAGCGAGTTCACCATTATCACCCACTGAGGATTGGTCATCCCTAGGGTAGTTTAAGTCACTTTACCACACGGTTGTTTCATCACCCCTATTTTTCTGTCACGAACTGACTGGTGGCTGAGGGGAGCGAAAGAGGCTGTGGTGGGCTTGGGGAGAAATGAGTGCCATCCTCAAACATGTTTATTTCTAATCCTCCCATAATTACAGCTATATCATTGTATATCTGCAAATACTTCCCTATCACACACAGTAGCTTTTCCGTAACTTAAAAGTACCCTATCTCGCCCATGGAGTAGGTGATATATAGGGGAGTATAAGACATTGCCATTATCACTAATGTATCAAAGTTTTTGTTATGATATGGGACAGGTTTATGAAATTCGCCAAATTATAACAAAATCTCGGTAAACCATTTGTTACTCAGGTGCAGACAGAAGAATTGAACTGTTATCCTGAAGTTACCAACTTACTCCTTGTTGTATCACCAGCATAAATATCACGACATGGTAAAACTATAAATCTTGTTGTGACTTTATTTCTTTGCCATATGATTAGGGTTATAACTTACAAAGTACAGTTAATTAATACAAAGTATAGTTAATTAACACTTAAACACATTTAAAATTTAGAACACACCATTCTGCCTTTCAAACACACAGCCAACATCCACAATTTGCTTTAATGAAAATGTTTGCCTATGATATATATGATATAACAGTTAAAGTGCTGGACACCTAAAAAAACCTGTTCAGTACATAGGGTGTGATGAACTGACTGATGAAATGACAGTATGATGAAGTGACGGCAACCATGCATCCCTAGCCGGAAGACATGTCCCCTGCAAGCTAAATTCTTTCACACTTTTTTGATGGACACATTGCCTGCTGCTTCCATCAGAAAATGGCAATTCTACTAAACACCGTGGGTCAGCATGCATAGCTGCTCATAAACGCCCTCTACCGTGCATGAAAGTCCCATTACCATGCGTGAAATTAAGTACCAGTAGTCCCATATACTTGAGGTGGCAGGCCACTGATGCCCCCCAATATCTATCCCTCTTTTGTTAAAAAAAGACTGATTGTGATTGAAATATATTACAGTTGAATACGGTCTGAGTCTAGCCAGTCAAAAGTAACAATTGTACGGCACGCAATAATCACTATTTATACACAAAAAGTGTATTTGTTTGTGTTGCCATATATGTCTATGTAGTTATTGCCTATCAGCTGCCTGTGTCTTGGAGCCAGAAGACCTGTCTCCTGGAAGCCAAGTTCATTGACATTTTTTGATGGTCACACGGCTTGCGTCGCATGCCGCATCCATCAGAAAATGGCAATAGCTGCAGGCGAGCCAGGTATTCCGGTTAGGATACAATATATCCTGCCTTAAGTTGTAATCTACTAGCTATTTATTATTTAAAAGATTTTAGATATGATTAGTCCATTGGACAAAACTAAATGTTTATAGTTGCCCCCTTTTTACCGTGCGTAACAGCTGGGAATTACCGCACGTGAGTGGAAAGTTAGTATACACGTCCAGGACAATTTTCGTGGGAGCTTCAAAAAGAGGGGCAACTATATACATTTAGTTTTGTCCAATGGAATAAATCATGTAAAACTTTTAAATAATAAATAGATTAAAACTTATGGCAGAATATATGGCATCCAAGATGTGGCAAGACACACTAGGTGGCCAATAACAGCATAGGCATATATGGCAATATGAACAAATACACTGGCAAAAATCCCCTTGCATATACTGATACATGCTGTACAATTTCTGTACCTTTGTCCCAGACAGTTGTTGGCTAGACTCAGATCCGGTTCGACGATAATATTTCAATCATAATTAGTCCTTGTCTAAACAAAAGCAGGAAAGATATTTGGCAGCAGCGGGACTACTGTTGATTTCATTTCACACGCGGTAATGGGCAAATCGCGCACGGTAATGGGCATTTACGTGCGGTAACGTTCGGCAACACACTGTGTTTAGTAGGACCCCACTGTGCATACTTGAGCTATTGGTCATAAACATGCAAAGGGTTGTTCACGGATAGATTTAGTCTACATAATAAGCCCCAGCCAGTGGGCTATATTCTATAGAGACGGATACTCTGTCTCGGTCAGATCTATCAGTATTGTTTATTTTTAGATTTGCTCTAGAAATTAGAATTTATCTCCAATGTACCTGTAGAGAGTCTTCCTATCACTGAATTCGTCTGGACCGACGCCTTGTGCAATAAAGTAGTCATCTTTAATGCCGTTAATCTTTCCCCAAAAATATACTCTGCTGAATTTCTGATTGTTTTTCAGAATGGTGAGCGATGTTTGAAGGGATGCCTTCTGTTCAGGGCTGATAACGATGCCGCTGCTTCCTACATAATCAATATTTAGATGTAAATCATCAGAATCCATTTTGAGTTAACTTTCTCACCGACTAGCGCGGCTTATGTGTATATATTTTTTCTAACCAGTTAGATGAACACACCAGCCACCTCACAGTCTCGGTTGCTATGGCGCAGTGTACATGCGCAACACACCGGATGTTGACCTACTGTTGGCTGCAGAGAGGCGTTTTATTTTATTGTCCGTAACATCAGCAAAGTTTTACCAGTACGGAAGCTCGGGGTGGGGTGGAGCATCTATTACTGGCCACTTCTAACAAATAGCTACCGGTGTAGAGTCACTAAGTGTTAGGTATAGTAAATGTTAGTGTTATAATAGCTTAATTTATTTTGAATGTGGTATTGCAGTCACAATTAAGAGAGATCAACAATTAAGGCTACATATATATAGAAATACACACAACATTACAAAAGGGTGAGCAAAATTTGCTCATTGTGTTTTCAGATAAACCTGCAATTGAAAAGAAAAAACCCAAAACGTCCCCAGATTGGACAGGAACAATGTTCCAATTAGTCATGTGCCATAAATACTTTTAGTGGGACTAAATATGAATTATACATTTTCCAGAAACTGCAAATCAACTAAGTATATTTAATGCTCCTGGGTGGTTATTATTCTGTGTTACTGTTGATGGAATAAACCACTTTTGTAGATCAGTAACGTTTGTGTTTTATCCCAACGAGTCTAAGCATGCAAATGTACTGCAGGTTAATACAATGAAATATACACATATGTCAGTGTCCCGAACCCCCTTAATTAGTCCCCCCCCCCTCACCCTACCATTTCCAGGTTATCACCTCACTTTTGAAAACAGACCCACGTCGCTTTGGGCACAAAAAGTAATCAGTCACTACAATTAACCTTTTCAAGCAGGAGTAGTAAAGTCAGGAGATAGCCTTTGAGAACTTGCAGGTCACCCCAAGAGAGCAATTTGCCAAAGCCCTATTGGGAACTGTAGAAATGTCATGGGCATAGAAGCTTGTTTGCATGTGACATGTATTTTTAGGCGCTGTCTTGAAAACTGTTAAAGAATCAATTGCGCCATAAGAGTTAAACAATTATATATAGTTCCCTAATGGTAGCCCTAATGATCCATTGATGTTTCAAAGTGTGCTTTGTTTTGACCTTGAAAAACCCATATAAGTCATATTCAAAATCATACTTTAAGCACCTGTGTACCATAAAGGTAGGGAGTAGACAGTGGGTATATATATTACTACTGCGCGCCAATACAAAGTCATAGATGGGGAGTCAAGCCATACTGTTGGATTGGCCTTAGGTCATGCTGAATGGTATAAGTTCAAGATCAATCAGATTTTAAGTGATTATCTCATAAAGGAATCAAGTTATAGCATATGTTGCTACCACCCTCTAATGGGAAGTCATATATATGGGAGTCTAAATCTGTTAGATTTGACTTTGAGTAACTTTGAAAAGTAAATTTAAGGGCCATATTTCAAACCTTTTTATATCTGAACAGTCTCGTTAGGACATGCAATGGTATTGGACACTAATAGGAAATGATACATTGGAAGTCCAGCTGCACCATTTAGATTTAAACTGGAGTGACCTTGAAAGCTCAAGTACAGGTTAGTCATATTCAAAGTCTATGTATCTAATAAAGAGTAGAAGTTGTTAATTGTGAAATACAGAGTTGAGGAATATATTACTACTTGCCTGGAGTGAAAATTATTCATTCATAATATATCATAAGACTTAGGAACCAGACACCGCTGTTAAAATAAATTACAAATGTATCAAAAGTAAATTAAAATAGCCTACGCACATTCCACTGATGATGGCAGCGAGATGCTCGCCAAAAATTCGGGAACAATTTTTGTTTTCATTTAAGACTCAGGGAGTCGAAAGAAAATTTTTCTAATTTAAAATACTTGTTTGGCCATATACATGTCAAGTTTACAGAAGCATACGCAAGAAAGCCTTTCAGTTACTGGTAATATATGCCTTTTCAGTCACTCCCGAGTAGGTCCCCTCCACAGAACCACTTCCATGCAGAATTTAGCTGTTTAAAGCTTACTAGAGTACTTGCAATTCAATTTCAGTGGGGAATAATTGGTGATTGTTCTAGGTAACAAGAATAATTATGTACCCTGCCCTTCAAGGTTCAGCCATAACCCTCAATCAATAGCAAACAGAATCAATTACTGTTCATAAGTAACTATTTTATTGGCAATATGATAAACATACAGGTGAAAGCATAAGTCATGACCCTGATTTTAGCTAAAGCTGAGTCTCATTTGGCTGAAGCATTCACTGCAGAACTATGTCAGTTAAATAATTTTCATCACTGAAATGTCCATTCCTTGTTTTCCTCTGCAAATTTAAAATATCTTCTTGAACTAGTAACATACTGTTGTAGTTATCCCACAGCAGTATGTCTGTGCTAACTGCAATGTTTCTCCACAGAGACAGATTAGGATTGCAATGTTTGAGACACCATACTCACACATGCTCTAATTATCTTAATTATAGTCATTAAAATTTAAGTATGTTTGTTCAAGGTAGAAATCCCGTATTGCAAAAGTATCTCTTACTATATACACTGCATGTAAACGGGAAATATCCCAATGACATGAGCACCCTAGATATACATTTACATATTATAAATGACTGGACTGGCAATGGTAAATCTAACATTTTCAGTTTAATATGGTGTAAAAGCCTGTGTTCGTTTTCACATTCATTTCATATACCATATTGCATATATGTATCTGCTAATAATTTATGTTTTACATCTGTCCCTATAATCTTTCATAAAGACACAATGTTTTCAAGTTTCAAATGATTTTATGCAGAGCAATTACTACTTCATAAATATTTAACAGTTGCGTTTTTAATTTCCATGGTCTACGGTGTGGATGTGATACAATGGCAGTTCTCTTCAGAATACTGGTGTAAGTTGCCCCCAGGTTGTACATATTCACTCTCTGATACATTAAAGGCTGTACACACACATAGTACAGTAATAATCAAGGGCTGTACAACTGCCAATAGAACTACAACCGGTACAGCAAATTCATTCCATACCTAGGCACCTGTCATAATATCTGGTCTACTAGTAGCTGCAAAATATAAATTAATAAATATATATACTCTGCAGAAAGATAATGTATTTAAATTTTTAGAAAATACAGTTGCAAGCATCCATTACCGCCAGAGGCATCATATGCATTATGCACATATATTTTAGGTAGCTGTGGCATTCCTGAACCCCTGTAAATTCCCTAGAACTTCCCTATCACTGTTGGATGCAGTTATAGACAAGGTGAAAAGCCATTTAGTTGCAACTTAGCAGATTAAGCTTATGCACAGCAGTCCTCATTACCCATGAATGGTTCTAAATTTATAAACAAAAAAGATTGTATACTTCATCATCGTACGGTCAATTTTGCCTCAGCTTTAGGCCATACATATCACAATGCAATAGAATGTATTAACAGAAATGTAATTCTCGAATTACATACATGTAGATTGCTGAGTTGGTAAGAGACTATAAAACAATGTACCATATACAAGTGGCACTATTGGTGAAAACAAAGATTGTCAACATTTCAAAATGCAGAAGTCTTACAAATTATATACAATAACTGTATACAAATGCATCTATATGTACAATGTTTGTCTTTTATTGTTTTAAGAATAGGCAGAATGCATGTACAGAATAATACCGATATGTTTGCATACATAATTCGTACATTGTAGACATCCAATGACAAACAAGGGTTTGCATTTATTCCTAAACTACATAGACCTAACTTTATAGTTACAGCAACATATTAGACCCAACTTCAATAGATTAAACCAAATTTTAAAGTAACAGCAAACAGATATGTCTTTTCCTTGTAGGTAGCCGCTTTGGTGATAATGGCAGGTCACACCATTACAACATGCCGACTACGTACATGTCCATTGCTGTCGGCCCGGGATTGACGCCTTGAACCACGTCCTCTTTTCTTATCCCTGTGTTCTTCATCTAGCAGACTCCGCAAGAGTTCTGCCTTGCCACTTCGGTCGGTGTTGATACCATCGTCATCAGAATCTTTGTCATCCATCATCTGAGCATGGAGGGGACGCGGGTAGCTGCGTCTCAATCTTCCCTGGGCCTTCTTCTTGGGTGGCGTCTTTTTACCGGTACCTACATTAAAGACAAATAAAGAGAATTTCTTAAAATGATGAAAGTATAGATAAGCGACTTATAATGAACAAATGGTTTTGGACTATAAAAAAAAAACACTTTTTCTTCCATGTGATGCAGTGGTGAAGACAAATATTGTCCGCATTTCAAACTGCAGCACTCTTACAAAGTGTTCACCAGAGCTATACATGTACACGCCTTTAATGATGGCAGCGAGATGCTCAGATTTTGGGACTTTTGAGTGTCTTTTAAGAGAGGAACCACTGCACATCCTGTAATTCTATCCACACTGGTGTGTTCTTTGGTGTTAGGAACCTGCATCAGATGCACTTACGGCCACGTTGGCGGTATCTGTTAATATGAGTTTACTCTCTCTACAGAGGTTGTCCTCTTGTGAGAGCGGCCTTCAAGAGAAAGCCCACCAAGTGTATGTAGCAACCACCGAGACGCAAGAGTTGGATGTAAGAATATACTGACCTATGTGACATATCCATATACTAAAACAGTATATTCTTGTAATCGCTGAATACCCAAAATATTTCATATAAAAGAGGCCACTGCATCTAACAGGCATATGTAGTGCAAACAAGAGGCCCATGGGCCTTAACACTCTGCTTGAGAACCAACTTGGCCATTGACCAAAGTTCCAAAAGTTGCACATACACTCTTTCTACCCTGGAAATTGAGCTTATTTTCGCTCTACAGGCAGCGGTATATGAGATATGGGCCAATTTTCAAAATTGCCATATTTGGGCATGAAACTTGGCAAGTGGCCAAAGTTACAGAACTTGCACATATACCCTCTTTCTACCCCAGGGGGTCGAAATTGAGCTTATTTTTGCTCTACGGGCAGCGGTTTCCGAGATACGG
>JAAUYG010038543.1_pt1 | contig 15245 bp, 8 predicted proteins | sample 7278091 | NCBI WGS metagenome assembly JAAUYG01 (sample SAMN14350201, study PRJNA611818) | marine sediment metagenome | isolation source: surface marine sediment (0.6m) | place: French Polynesia: Moorea | collected 2018-08 | reverse complement strand
GGGAAATCACATCGGGGATCACGGCTGAGTGTGACATCAAGGACCTCGCAGGCATTGATGAAATCTCCAACAAAAGCGTGAGTCCAATCGCTTGAAAAAGCTCTTGGGAGTTCATTGATAGGTGGAGTGCTGTAAAAGTTAAAAAAAAAAGATAGGAAAAAAAAACAATAGTTGCCTGGGCCTTATGCCATGCTTAATTTTACAAAACATCAGGGGCTTGGTGTTTCCTCAACATCTACTCTGCTTTGGTCCTTGCAGTATTTTATAAAATTTAATTATTTAACTAGAAAATTGTCTACTCACTGAGTCTATTTTTTTAAACTTATGAAGTTCCCAAATTTTTGACAAGCATCTCTGTGTTCTATTTGTCTCCGGGGAGTATTAGTTCTATGGATTTTTGGTAATACATGTACATGAAACTTAGGTACAATTCTTACTGTACTGTACAGCTGGGTGTACAGTCACTGACAGATGTTTCCTCGCTCCTTTCACTTACATAGTGTATTGATCAAGTCACTGCCATATCTCCACTATTGCACATCCCCTGACGATGGCAGCAAGATACTTGGCGAAAATTTGGGAACTGTATAAGTTTAAAAAAATAGACTCAGTAAGTAGAATGACAATTTTTCTATTATGAATCCTGAGTCCAGTAACATATTTCTTGTAATTATTGAACTGTGTGCTACAGCGATTCAACTCATAGTGGCTACTCTCAACAGAGGCCATCCTCCCTGATGTGACCAAAAGAAATTTGCCACTGCTGCTATAAATACATTTACTTCTGTCTCACCAAATGCAGCCTCTCTAATATGGCCATAATTTCTTGTCAAATAAGGTGGCCTAATTAGAGGGGGACTACTGTATTGCACTATTGTACATGATGATTTCTCTTCACTTGGGTAAGCATTGTTGCGTGTATAGTTGCTTCAAAACTATACTACCCCCACCCCACTCCGCCTTCTGTAACTTACTATAAACTGTCACTTACCATATTTATTCAACTAGATAACAAACGGTAGTGACAATGGCACTGTTAGTTACTTGTATTTACTAATAAACTTTTGGCATGTTCAAGTTGCAGATGTAGATTCCAGTTTATATGGCCATGCCATATGCCATATTCTATTAAGCATATACATAGATTTTGTGATAAGTGCAAATTTTTTATTTCTACCTATAGGTCTATCTGAGTGGTGTCCCAATTCTTTTTTTCATCCGTTCTTTCTTTAGCAAAGTTTCAAAGTGGAAGGAACATTCCATTAGAAATACTATTTTTCTTGGTAAACCATTTTAAGATTTTCTAAATGTATGGTATATTTGATGGAAGTAAAAAAAAGCCAAAACATTTAATTAAACTACAAATAAGAGGGAAGTAAACCACCATAATTGCTCTCTTTATCTTCAGATTCCGTTCTATCAGGTCGATCACAAAGATGATGAAGTTAACAAAGACCAGACCTCAGCCAGAGGAAGAAGAACTATTGTCTGGTTCAAAAGAGAGTCTGCTGGACAGAAACAGTGGTAATAATCGACTGAAGGTGTTCTTAGAAGAAATACACATACCTTTTTGACAGAAAGAGATTAGAAAGTAGTGTTTCCAGTTTGAATACGTTGTAGGGGGTCCAGGTGTGTATTAACTGTGTATTTGTCACTGCTTGGTGGCCGTGTGGTTAAGATGCCAGGTAGGTTCGAGACCCATCACGGACTAATGCCTGAGTCAGTATATGACCTATGAAATGCCTATTTTTATATCCAAAGAAATATTGATTTTATTGCATAGAAGTTAATGCCTTATCGTGAATTTGAAACTGTTTACCAGTATGAATACATGTATATGTATTATTAAAAAAAAAATAGCGACTTGTGCGTAAGAGGTTTTAGATGGTGAACTGATGACCTAGGGAATAGTAAGACCTGAGAGTACTTAAAGTGACCTGCAACCTTTGAAATGCATGGCCTATAACCTAGATAGAAGTTAAATGTATTTGTTTATTATCAGTGACCTGCGCCATACATATATAGTGATCACTTTAAGCAGGAGAACATTTAAACTCATACATGGTAGAAGATAAAGCAAAACTTGCAACACTAAAAAGAGTTAAAAAATGACTTGCTGACCCGAACTGGGCATCCATCTGAAGACCCGTTGTGTAGTTAAACCAGGTTGCATGTTACAAACAGCAGAAACACTACCACAAGAACTTGCATAAATGATAACCCTGTCAGCCTTATCTCCTGTAGAAAATGGTTGCAATATAGGCTTTGTTAACCTTTTGGTTTTGTATCTGTAGATGCATCGTATCACCTGGAGGAGCAGTTACTGTTGGTGCCAGATCGTGACGATGACAATATGAGTGACAGTCAGGCCTCGGCTACTACAATCACTGGACAGGTTGTACAGAAAAAGTAAGAACTCGCCAAAATTAAGCATTAAAATTTTTTTTCTAATTACACATTCTACTCAGAGTCAGTTTAGGGTGGAAAAATTCACGAATTTTCGGCAGAATCTCTCTGCCTTTGTCAGGGGACAGCAACTAGTGGCGATTGGTGTCACATGATCCAGAAGGGTCAGTTGGAGGATGACAGCTGGGATGTCCAGGCCGGCCACCAACAGCCACTAGTTGCCATCCCCTGACAAAGGCAGAGCGTTTCTGCCGAAAATTTGGAAAATTTTCCACCATAAACCAACTCTGTGAGTAGAATGTGTGATTAGAAGTATGTTGCCAGAGTCCCAAAACATTTACTCCCCCAAAAAGTTTTTTTATTGACTGGTTACTTAGTTGCCATGCAGTACAAATAAAATCTGCAGTGTATTCTGGGACGCACTGGGGGAGCTTATGGTGACCTTGGGAATGCTCCCAGAGTAACCTGACAATCTCGACTTGCGACTACCATAATAAACCACTTTAGCTGTCCAATTTAAATAAGGCACTGCTGCCAAAAGTGACCCCAGAACCTTAAAATTTGTGTGGGCTAGATGACATAACAAAATGTATCGAGTTTATGGAGAAATATCCTGGCTAATGTGTTATACAGTTGACCCCATTATCAGGCCTCTCATTATAAGGCTCAACTACTTCTGGTGCAGGTATCTGATGGACCCTACTGTCCACAAATGCTTGAGCCCATTTGAGCCAAACTTGAGCTCATTTCTGGACAGAAAAGCTAGGGTTGCTTCACTTATAGCACTGTTTGAAATCTTGGACCCCAACATCAGCATTGTTATATGATTTCACTGTGTTCTGAAAATGTCTCCTTAGAACATAATTTGGACAAAATGACATCAGTTTCCTTACAAAAGCAATATTATTTTACATTTTCAGAGTTCACCCTCAGCATCGATTGGAGCAGGGCTCACTCAAAGCTCAGGATTTCCAGGTAAACAAAACTTTTGTTACATGGAAGCTAGTCAGGAAAAACTAGTGCCCGGTGGGTCTTTTAGTTAGTCACTTTTAGTGGTAGCACCACCGGGTCTTTTAGTTAGTCACTTTCAATGGTAGCAGCAGCAGTAGTAGTAGTAGTAGTAGTAGTAGTAGTACTAGTAGTAGTAGTAGTAGTAGTAGCAGATGTAGTAGTTTTTGCTCAGATCTGCACAAAAACACAAGTAAACTAATCTACGATGTAAACATAGTGCAAACCACTGAAATGTTGAAACACATTTTGAAAGTTTATTATTTTGGTTAATGTTTTGATTCTTGCATATTTCCTTTGTGATAGTATGATAACATAGTATAATTTATTAATTATGATAATATTAAAATGGCTATGATTCTTTACTTTATATATTTTGTTGTGCATTATTCTTCATGAACAGTAACATGATTAATTAAGATACCTCAGCTTTCCTTGTTTCACATTTGACAAGCATTTCATGGACACATTTCAAAGGAGAGAACCCAGTGGAATCATTTGCAGCAGTTGCATTGTAGGTGTCATTTATATTTTCTTAGGTTTGTGTGACGATAATCGAAGCTCGGCAGTTGGCGGGATTGAACATGGATCCTGTGGTCTGTGTGATGGTTGGTGACCAGAAGAAATACACCAGTGTCAAGGAGTCAACCAACTGCCCCTACTACAATGAGGTAAGAAAAGCCAGTGGGAAATTCTCCATTATAATATCAATACAGTCGAACTGCTCTAATGACCACCTGTATATAGACCACCTGCCTATAAAGACCACATTTGCAGGTCCCCAGGCTGGCAGGGGTACACTTTCCATTTTATTGCGCTTGCATATAAAGACTATGTGTGTATAAGGGCCATATTGTGTTCGTTTCTAGGGTGGTTTTACTCTATTAGGGACAGGTAATGTTAGTCCAAGGAGTAACTGACTAAATCTAGTTTAGGTTTATTGAGGTAAACTGTGGACAGTCACTTATAAGCAGTTTAATGAAATTGAGAAGCTTACAGGGTCCAGGTAAATGGTTTATTGTTTGTTGATAAAGTGACAGGTATCCAATAAAATAAACAAGGGGAGTAAGGAGTGTTAGCAACATGTACTCCCCTACGATTAAATGCTAAATATATTGCCAACCTACAGTGTAATTGGTGTCCATTTGGTTTTAGTTTTGATCACATACCTGGGCCAGTTTCCAGAAAGCAATATTATTATTGAGTCCAAACTTATCTTACGCAAGAAACAGAAAATGGTTGCCAAGATGACTAATGGACTTGCATGCATTTCTGGATTGAAGATTTTTCTTCAAACTGGCCCCTAGCTTGGCATATGAAACTCGGGACTGGGAAAGTTTCATAGCTTCTCCCAAGTAATAATAGTTGTTCTTTCTTGTCATTTTGTAATGGTAACTAATAATTAACTTGGAGGTTTATGAATTTTTGCTTTCAGTACTTTGTGTTTGACTTCCACATGGCTCCATCAATGCTCTTTGACAAAATCATCACCATCAGTGTAAGTATATCCCAGAGGCACGAGCCAAAATTATTCTGATACAGTAGTGGTGGATTTTTTTACATTATCCAGGCCATGGTTAACTTTAATTTGAAAAAGAGTATCCTGCTATTTTTTAATTTATTAATTTTGATGTCCTGTAAATTAGAAGGAATACCTAGGGAGCAGCGGTGCTGGTGTAGTACATGGATATGTTGTGACTTTTTCCCTCTATATAATGTCTTTGCTGAAGATAAGATAACCCAGAAAGTTAATAGTAGAAAAATCAACCCTCACAAATCTGTAGGTTGACTTCTATGAAGCCAGGTTGTGAACACTGTCCAGAAAATAGGATTTAGCACAAGAACTCTTGAGTAAAAGCTCCGTTGATGTGTAACAGCTCCACTGAATGTTGTGACTTTGATCAAAGATTGTACCTCAGCTGAAGGAGGATTGTCTGTTTTCTGCCATCTGTTTCATATCAAAAATAAATTACATGATTCGAATTAAATGCCATACAGGTGTACATACCAGATTAAGATTTTTTTTCTAAAAGTGACGGTCAACTGATGTGTCAAATGTCAAATAGCAGGTAATAGCAGTGTAGTAATTTTAGCACAGAAGGCAGGAATATATCTCGGTATTTTAAACAATTCAAGAGTTACCATTCTATCAGTAATTGTGAAATGTTGAATTATTTGTAATTCAGTGGCACCTGAGTTTTAAAAAGCCCTTTTTGGCAATGACATAATACTGTCCTCTAGGACACAGATTAATGCATGTTCCTTTCAGAATGCTGAGGATGCAAGTTAAAAAATGAAATAACTGAGTAATAATGTTTCCTGTTGTTGTTCCTAAAGCTTTGTAATAGATGTAATTTATTGCAGGTTTTGCATTCACGAAATATCCTGCGATCTGGAACCACTGTTGGCACATACAAATTCGACGTCGGCACAGTTTATGCCACGCCTGGTAGTATAGGCTTAAATATCTCTATTTCATTCTTGCTTTGTTTCATTACCTTTTCTCTCATTTTCTTACAGCCGTTAAGTGATTATACGCAATCTACTAGCATTCTTTATGCTTGGGGTATTTTGCTGCCACTTGCTGTCGTACGTGATTATTCTTCTGTTGTCTTGATTCCTTAACAAAGGTTCACATTAAACTCATTTTGCACTTCATGCAAATAATTTTTGTGCTCTCTTCCATTGTCAGTTCATTTGTATAATGTAGTATTTCATTATCATTATTATGGGCATGTTCCCATACAAAACAGCCAGATGCCCCAAGCATGAAATTGATGTCTTTCTTTTTTTCTAAGATTTGTACTAACCATATTTTTCTCAAGCTCATCTGATGCATTCTTGCTTTCAGACCGTGTTGTGACCTTTGACCTTGACCTTTGGCCTATGACAGAAAAAAAATTGACTGTTCTCTCTGTTCTATCATTAACATTTCAAACATGCGGTAAAATATTACATTGGCATTGAAGCTTTCGATGGTTAAGAATGTCTTCTAACAGTAAAGGCAAATATATCCATGTTGGAAGTAACCCTTCTTCCAAATTTTATTAAGACTAAAAGTTTCTGAAAGTTCTACTAAAAATTACATTGAAATTATCTGTACTGAGAGAGAGAGTGTCAGTTTTCTGGCATAGAAGGAGACTTCAGTAATATTAATTTTTATTTCAGCAGCAACATTGGTGATGATCATGTCAAGCATATTCATTTTCGATTTCTCTGGAGTTGGTCATGCACTTTTATTGTTTTGTTACATACAACGGATTTGTTAAAATGCTTTCTTTGGATTTCATTTGGCTACTTAATTAAGACTATTTGTGACCCCTTTGCACTTACCCTTGCCTTATATTAAGTAAACATCTGTATTAGTTAAATCATGAAATTCTTTTCCTGAAATTGCACAGATGTCTTCATCTTCTACCGTTGACCAGTTGAAAACTGGTGTATGATTCTTCAACTGGTCAACTTTGGTTATCCTGTCAAACAGGATCAATTTCAGAACTGTTGTTCGGTTATCAATATTTTATTTTTCTACCTTTTCCTTTTGTCATCGAATGCAGGCACTTCAGTCCCGGCACTTTTATCGTGCAAAGAAAATTATTGGAAGTTTTAAATTAGACGTAGGAACCGTGTATTGTCAATCAGGTAAAATGGTTTGTGGGTGCCTGATTTTGTTCACACATGCATATTGTTATCATTAGCTGTTCACCCTGGTAAATTAATAAGGAATGAATAGGAATGGTATTTTGAAAGAACTTTGCTTCACTTTGATCAAAAGTATTTGTCTATATACAGTGGTCCCTGTATGCTAATACTACCCATACAACCAGAAAAATGGTTTTAAAAACAGGGATGTATCCAGACCTTAAACCTGAGTGATGCATTTTCACCCAGTACATCGAGTAATTGTAAATCACCTGGATTTCCATCCTTAAAAATATGGTTTGTTATGAATGCTATAAACTGGTCGGGAGTTCCTGACCGATGAATATGCATCGGTCTGGATACGCCCCTGTTAAATTAAAGTTCTTAAAATACAAGGATTTTATTGAAAATGTGTGAGTGGTATCACTCATGCCACGACATAAATGGGAGAGAATCCGTAAATGGATGGGGTCTTATATCACAGGGACCACTGGCCAAGATAAATGGTTTATAAACCATTACATCCTACCTGTTGTAATGATGTAGAGTGTTTTTGGATGCATGTGCTTTGATTCTTTGACATTCAGTGTTGAAATATTCTCCATAGCTTCCATGTTCTTTACATTTTGTCACCTGTACCAGGGCATTACTTTTAAGATTCTAGCACCCGTGCTAAAAGAACATTTGTTCGAATATTTGTTCCTAAGCAGCAATTCGCTCTCGTCTTTTGACCTTATATGTAGGTGCTTGCAAAACAACGAATTAATCCATCCTGGCCTTATGTTCCTCTGATAATCTTGTGTATTTGCTACCAGAATTGTAGTGTTTGACTTTAGGATTTTCAGATTGTTAGATTATGTCATTAAAGCCTATCTTCAAGGATCAAAATTATCTGTTTAGTGTGCATTTTGTTTATTTTTAAATGTATATGCATTTCAAAAAAAACAAAAAAACTATCACTAATATGTGAGAACTGATTCTAAAATGTGAATTGTTTTCTGGTATGACTCCTTTAATTGCAACCATTTGTGTGCTGAAAAGAATCATATGGAATTAAGATAAACATTGCAGGTCCAGTAAGCTAAATTTTTATGTATGTGCTAAGTCTACTCAACCATATATATCTTTATCATTCTATGCTGTGCATCTTATGTTATCGTGTCTAACATCTTTACTGTAATAAGAGCATATGTACACACTCATTTTACGTAATCATATTGGATCATATTGTAAATTGCCTTGTCTCTATTATCTTTGTCAATGGAAAAACTGCACATGATTGTTGCATATATAGAACACGAGCGTTTCTTACTTTTATATCTTCGTTGAATGAATTATGCAGATTTGCATGTAGTATCAGGTGGATAATCACATTAGATTGGTATCGAGCACATAACCACATTGGATTGGTATCGAGTGCATAGTTACATTAGCTGCACTCATACAAAGTACATGTACACACTTATGTCAGAACTCCTGTGCAATAGAAAACTTTGATATTGATGAATTATGCTTCAGAAAAATCTGTTCTAGGTATTGACCAGTGAAAATTGGTGAAGAGACAAAATATTAATGACAAGTGGTTTATTTGCTAGCTATGTCAACGGGTTACAGTTAAAATATATGCAATGTTAGGTATATCACTACACCCATGTCGATTATTAATATTGCCTACTTTAGTATTGGCACCGCAAGTTGCATAGAATTGTTTCTACCAGTAATATTTGATCAAAGTCAGAGTAGATGGGATAATTTGAATTAATCTTCGAAATCTAAAGTACAGTCAGGTACTGCTTTTGAATCATAGATAATGTGTCCAACCCTTCTCTCTTGCTTAAAACAGTATAGGTAGTGCAAAAATTGATTCTAGCAAATAGATTTGGTACTAAATGCAGAAGACTTGTTTGTTAAATATATGGAATTCCATTCCTTCATATTTCCATATTCTTCCAAAAAGTGTCAGTACTCGAGTCTCCAAGAGAAGAATTATTAATAACTTGTAAGTCTGTATGGAGTCCTATCTGCACCATGAGTACAGTTGTGGATTGGCGAAATACAAATCTAATGACTGACTGATGAAAGTTTCCGTGATGAAATTTATACCTTCTGAATTTTTCAGATCACCAGTTCTACCACAAATGGGCCATGCTCTCTGACCCTGAAGATGTCAACAGTGGTCCGAAGGGTTACGTAAAATGCGATATTGCCGTAGTTGGCAAAGGGGATTCCATTAAGGCCCCACCTAAAACCGACAAAGACGAAGATGACATTGAGGGGTAACGATCTTATACTGCTTGCATTTTAATGTAATATTTGATATGGTACCAGTAATTGGTGGCAGTGATAATGCCCTTTGAGCATGAGAGATAACCATTTATTCTATACAGCTTCCAGTGGTTCCAACAATTCAAGACTTTTCAATTCTTCTGCCATAATCATAAGACCGTCTAAAAACTGATGTTGATCACACTTTCCACATCATGACATACACCAGTAAATGTAAGACCATATCTGTCTATGACTGAGTGAGCAGTCTTAAAATGGAGAGATATTAATGTACTTTTATTTTCTGCATAGAAATTGTTGTGATACATTAAAGGTAGAACAAGAGTATGCATTGCTAACTTTGTGGCATTTCTGTTTAAAAAAAAAACATTCAAATAAATACTAGTTACCTACTATATATGTAATGTTAATGCTATCTCTTCATTATTACTGGCTAACAGTGGTTATTGATGTACATAGATTTTACTGGTACTTTAAAAAGGTTTTAAAAGGTTTTCCTAATGTTTGTTCATCATAAAAAGGTACAGTGGTCCATGCAATTTAAGACCACCAATTCAGACAGAAAGATGTGGTCTTGAATTGAAAGTGGTCTTAAAATATGATTTTTACATTAAACACGTAAGGAAGGTGTCAATGATTTCTGGTCTTAAAATAGAGGGAAGTCTTAAAATGGGAGGGTCTTAAATTGCCAGAACCACTGTGTTACTAGTATGTCAAGGTTGTTCTTCAGAAGAGTCCTTTGTAATGCTAGAGTCTGCCTCAGTACATTACGTTCTGGTAAGTGCAATTATTTGGATTATAAAAAAAAAATAGTTGAAACTTACAAATATAAATGATAATGATTATTATGCATGGGTATGTGTCCTCCTTCCCTGCAGGAACCTGTTGTTACCTGATGGGGTGCCAGCTGAAAGGCAGCGAGCCCGCTTCATAATGCGGATATACAAGGCTGAAGGCTTGCCGAAGATGACCACAGGCATCATGGCTAACGTGAAGAAAGCCTTTACTGGGGAGGCGAAAGATCTGGTTGACCCATACGTTGTGGTGTCATTTGCTGGACACAAGGTAACAAAGTCACACCTGGGTGGAAATATACTTCAATCATTGTGGCCTCAGAAATCAAAAGGCTTTAGATTATCCATAAATAATGAGCAAATCGAATAAACATCGTTTTGACATACATGTATGTATATGATAAAAACAAGAGAGGACTGAGTTCAGAGACAAAAAGATAAAGGTAAAACAAAAAGACTGTTTGGAAAAAGAATTTTAAGTGAAAGGCTGGAAATTAGATGTATACAAACCATTTTGAGGCAACTATTGAAATATGCTTTTGAAGTAAGGTACGGTGGTCCCTCTAATTTAAGACCACCCATGGGACCAAGAAAATGTGGTCTCATATTGCAGGTGGTCTTAAAATAAAGGTTATTTAACACAGAAAATTGCCCTTTGGGACCAAATCAAACGGTCTTAAAATCAAGGGTGGTCTTAAAATAGAGGGTTGTAAAATAGTGCGAATACTGTATGTGTAGTTTCTGAGTTGAAGTGTCATGTGTGACATATTGTGGTCCAATCAGTGAAATATAAATACAACCCTTTTGTTCAACTTTGATGACAAACATGGCAAAACTGCTATTATAACCATCTTTATCTACTAGCTGGAATTGTATCCTTTCCTTAATTTTGAGTTATAGAAAAAATGAAAGTCTGTTTGATTTCTTAATTCATCAGGGTAAGACCTCCATATGTCGAGGTTCCTACGAACCCGTGTGGAATGAACAAGTGGTTTTCACGGAAATGTTTCCTCCTCTCTGTCGGCGGGTCAAAGTTCAACTCCGGGACAACGACAGTGTACAGGACGATATAATCGGGACGCACTTCATTGACCTTGCCAAGATCTCTAACGAAGGAGAGAAGGGTATGAAGGAGAAATGCACAGATGGTGTTGACCTTGGATATCATGGTTAAACATAGAAACTGCATGTAGAATCGGGAAATGATTCAAATAAACTATAAATTTAGTTTGGAGCATCTTATGCATACCCCAAACGTTTTATTTATTGCATAAAAATAAAAAATACATGTATTGTGCAAGTTTAAGTCTTGAAACACTTGCCACCATATCCCTATCTTTCTTGGCATGTTAGCTCCCTTTCAGATGGTGTGGAACCTCGTTTATTGGCAATACATGTCCTACCTATAAGGCCAGAAAACCATTGCAAGCAGCTATAGTATGAATAATAAGAAACATTTGTTACATGTATGTAAAACAATCTAAGTATATGAGAGAAGGAATAAAGGTCACAGGGTCATGATCTCATAGGATTGGTGCAAACTATTGATTGGAATCACTCCACCTTCAAGGGGAAGGTGACATTAGGGGCCATTGGTGTCACATGAGCCATCTGGACTTTGTGACATCAGTAAGGGGACGACAGCTTCCCCCTGCTGAAGGTGAAGAAATTCAACTGAAAATTTAGGACATATCCTATAAGAGAATGACTCAGTAGGTAGTATTTCTTTTCTCACAGTATGAATCCAGAATCCAGAAACATGTACTCTTCAAGATGAGTCTAGTGTTAACAAAAGTAGTAGATACATGTAGTAGTAGAAGCAGTCCATCATACACCAAATTACATATGGTTGTGTTATGAGGGATTCTTGCTGCCTTGTTCCCCAGGATTTCTTCCCACATTTGGACCAAGCTGGATTAACCTGTACGGCTCAACACGGAACTATTCCATCATAGAGGAGCATTCGCACCTCAACGAAGGGCTCGGGGAGGGCGTGTCATACAGAGGGCGACTGTTGGTCGGAATGAAAACGGAGCTGTTGGATCCCAGTGATACTGGGCCCACATCGGTGGAAATTGAACCAACAATCCCTGTATCAGAGGTATGGTACCTGGGCCAGGTTTCTGGAAAAATCTTATGTCTGGAATGGAGTTTAAGTTCACCAATCACCATGATTGGTGAACTTAACTTTTTCTAAACACGAAAAGACCATTGTCTTTTTCGTGTTTAGGTCCCAATAATTTGAATTTTTTTTTAAATCTTAAAGTCTTCACAGCTTTTCTGTAGATTCTGAATCCATTGACCCATTGGTTTTTAAAATAAAAATTCCCCAACGGCTTCCATGTTGTGGCCGTTTAATCTCTGGAACACGTACAGTTTCAAATAGTCAAAACTAATTTTTGTGCTTCATATTTCACTGGTTCGCTTAATTCAGGGTAACCTTATGTCTTAAACAAAATAAGCTTTGTATTAATATGTAATCTTTCATCTAGGAAAATTTTGGGTCATTGTCAGGCTGTGTAAATTTCTGGGCTGTGTTAAGGTTCGTTTTGGGTGTAGGGTGAAAGATATGGCAGAGCATGCATAGGTGTTTTTGGTGTAAGCCATGTCAAAACACATGAAGTTTTACCCTAGCTGAGACTGGATGTTGGTAGCTGGCTTCCCGACCTTTCCGCCTTCACTGACCTTTTTCATTTGTGCAGAGGTTGTGCCCCATAGATTTCCAGCACTTGTGTCGAAAGTACTGGTGCATTTTTATGTGCAACGGAAGTCTTTCAAGAGAAGTCCTACTAACGTATTGTTTACTGTTGCAGCATCTGTTGCAATAGCTTCTGTAATTGTTATGGCTAATTAATACTCTGCAGAAGTATATTGATGCATACAGTAGTCCCTCTATTTTACAACCCTCTATTTTAAGACCACCCTTGATTATAAGACTGCTTCATTTGGTCCCAAATGACAATTTTCTGTGTTAAATGACCATTATTTTAAGACCACCTGCAATATAAGACCATATTTTCTTGGTCCCATGGGTGGTCTTAAATTAGAGGGACCACTGTATTGTGAATCTTTGTTTTAGTGCTTCACCTACATGAATTGAACTCCTGGTCTAGAGTCTGTTATACGAAAAACTTTGTTTTGTATTGTCAGGCCAATAAAAGTTAATATTTGTGTTACACCAGTCTGGCACAGGGCGCCCTGAAGAATACTTCCTGTTCGGAACTATTCTGGAGGCCAACATGGTGGACAGGAAGTTGTCAGAAAGGCCTGTCAAATTTGAAGTCAGCATAGGTATGTAAGGCAAATTATATAACTGTTTATAGAAAGGCTTTAACCTGAAAAACTATAAAGTACTTATGTAACCAGTACATTGTATTAATGGTTGTATGTTCTGTAATTTTATGTCAGTATTTTATGTGGGAATAAATAAGTTATGTATGAGTAATAATTTTATGTTATCTAAGATATAAAAGCTACCAATTCTATCAATGCTGAGGTAGGGAATAGATATTTATTTATTACTAGTTTTCTTATGTTTCTGGTGTGAACATTTACAAAGAAATCTGTTTGCTCTTACAAATTGTGAACACAAAAACAACGGAGGTCTGGAGACCTTAGGCTATCAAGCTGGATGAAAAACAATAAGCCTTTAACAATTATCCTTTAAAAAGAGGATTTACATTAAGATTAATAATTTGTCTAGTTTGGGTTAGTGGGTAATGGCAATTTGCGATTTTGAAGTGTGTTTACCTGGAAAAAAATTCCTCTAATAGTAAGAAATAGGCTGTTTGTTTGCCTGTATTCTGCCAAACATTTTTACACTTGTCTTTTTATTGGCCAGGAAATTTTGGGAACACCATGGATGGGCGTAACCAGTCGGCCAGGCAGCAGCCAGACAGCGAGGAGGAAGAGGAGGAGGAAGAGGAGGAGAATGAGGAAGGAGAGTCTCAGGGAGCAGAGGCAGAGTGGCATAGCACCACAGACCCAGTCAGACCGCAGACTACAGACAGGTGAGTGAGCTTGTGTACAGAATTTTAATAGCCAGTTTGTTTCATTTATGTGTCTTCATTGTGAAATGAAGACACAGAAAAATACACATTGAAAATCATATACATTTACTGTTGTTTTGAAATGTAGAATGTGTAATACAGTACCTAATTTTACCCCCCCAAAATTGGGACTCATCTTTGGGGAGATATAATCCCAAAGTACTCATAAATCAAATTTGGAAGTGTGTAGATACACAGTACATGCAGTTGTTTAAAATTTAAAACTATAAACCGACAATTTTGAGACTGAACTGCGAATGGCTTCTTTGAAGACGAAAACAAAAAAAATCTCTATAGAACTATCAAACCTTTGAAATTTTTTTCTCTAAGAAATTCACAGTTTGAAATATTTAGTTTTCTCCTTAACATCTTTGATCCCTAAATTTTAGTTTTGGAATGTTGTACATGTAATTGTAAATTTAGATTTCAAGCATTCTACTGCTGGTAAAAATACAGGCACCTTTAATAAAAAGAAAAAAGCTACATACCAGTCGATGTACTTCTAAGTCACCTGCTTAACGAAATTTGGTCCAAACATTTATTTATCTTTTGTCTTTTGTTTGTGGGTGAGTAGGTAGGTTTTGTATTCCTTTGACCTTTTCATATGGGTAAAACCCTACATCCCATTGTTTAAAATTTAGCTGTGAGTGGGATGGTTGTACATGACAGTCGCCTAAGGAGTTGCAATGTTCCGTATCTTCAGATTTTACTATTTCTTGCCATACCACGAGGACAAGCCGGTGGTGTGGGTGAAAGCTTTGTTTGAAGATCACAGGAAACGAATGTACAACACAAACATGATCATGAAAATAGCCGACAAACTGGTAAGAATCATTTCTAGACTATCTTTAATTCCATTTTGATGAATAGCATTCGGCTATAGCTAAGAGGGTTTAACTTTCAAAATATATTAACTTTGTATCCATCTAAACGAAAAGTAAAGTACAAATTGATTGATTGACATCATGCACAAAAGTGTACAGTCTTGGGTCCCCAAAGTTTGAAATTTATACATTCCGCTCTATATGCGCATTTCCTAGAGTCATCTTTATGACAGTTT
>JAAUYG010018821.1_pt1 | contig 15246 bp, 12 predicted proteins | sample 7278091 | NCBI WGS metagenome assembly JAAUYG01 (sample SAMN14350201, study PRJNA611818) | marine sediment metagenome | isolation source: surface marine sediment (0.6m) | place: French Polynesia: Moorea | collected 2018-08 | reverse complement strand
ATCTCTAGCTTGTATAACTGTGGACTTGATTTGGCGATTGCTTCGCAGTGAGCCGAGCCCTATCGCCTGATTTATGCAAGAGGTCTACTCATTCAATTAATCGAACTTAGTTACAATTGCGACCATTCTTCGGGCAACATATTGGCTACCAGCTCAAAACCTCCATTACCATCGGGTGTAACTATATAAGCTATCCCTTGAGGAGCGGGATAAATACCCGTAGCCGATTCAAAAATATCATCGTGTCCGACAATGACCGTATTAGTTCCATTTTCAGGTACAGCAGTTAACAAAGGCATCACGTTTGCTTTCATCTGTGCCACCTGTTCCTCGGTATAGTCTTCAAAGGGCAGGAAATTGAGGGCAGGATTCTTTTCATACTGTCCAAAAGCAATTTGTGCCGTTTGCCAAGCGCGACAATATTCGCTAGAGATTACATTATCCACAGGAATAGAATTGGCTTCAAACCCTTCCCCTATAGCTTGAGCTTGTTGCCATCCCTCTTCACTCAATGTTCGTTGGGTAGAACAGTTGTTAACATCAGCACTAACTTGATCGGCGTAATCTTTTTCGGTTTGGGCGTGGCGGAAATAGATGACGTGACCACCTTCTTGTAAAGCACTGAGTAATTCTGCCCCAGAGAGTTTATCTTGAAAATCGGCATTTGCCTGTTCGCCAGGACTCAATTCTGCACCACCTTCTCCGCCTTCTCCGCCTTCGGCATCCTGAGCTAATAATTGAGGAGTTACGGGTGATTCTACTTCTTCAGCATTAATATAAGACATACTGGATACACCGACAGTAGTGGCTAAACCTAAAGCTAAAAATAGTTCGACGGATTTTAGTTTGTTGTTCATTTTTGTGACAAATAATTAATCATTGTGGTTTATTTTTGTTTTGCCTCAATCTGGTCAAGGGAGGTACTGGGAGTTTGCATTGATGAAAGCTTAGGCTCTTTTAAAATCGAGATAATGAAATATAGAGCTAAGGGGGCAACCATACTTGCACCTCGTTCGATAAACTCAAACCCACCATAAAAAGCCCCCGAAAAGATAAACAGCGACTCTGTAGCAATTTTCCAGAAGCAGACAAAGAATAATAGGGGCGCAATGGGAGCTAATAAAACTGAGATACCTAAAGCAATCTCAAACCAACCAATTATGGTCAATGCAGCTTCAGTAGAACCAAAAAGTGTTGAAATTCCCGTAGCATCATAATGTTTGACCAGACCAGCTTTAGCATCAAAAGCACCAAAAGCACCATGACTAATCAGATAAACAGCGATCGCAATTTGCAGTAAAATCTTCAACCACCTCCAATGTTTTATAGTTAAAGAAGGTACGTTTTTTACTCGATGCCACCAACCGTGAGATTTGGCATCCCAGGCGATCGCTAAGAAAGCTGCCAGAGGTACACAGTAGTTATAGGAACGCTCAAATAATTCGCTTACTGGTTCCCCTGCTAGTGGTCTGAGAAAGGCAGTCATTAGACCCCAAGCTGCCATGAAAAGCAAAAAAGATTTTCTGGGAGCGAAAAAAGCCAAGAATCCTAAGATAATGTCCATCGTGCCGACTATCGGCATAATTCGCCAAGCCCAACTTTCGGGAATTCCCCATACTGCGAAGTATGGTAACCATCCAGCTTTGGTAATTACGCCAAATGCACCGTGACCAATGAATTCCATGCATACTCCCAGTCTCAGAAGCCACCAAATTTTAGATTCATTAGTTTTCCAAAAACTAAATGATGTTGCACTACTATTCACAGGAATTTGCTCATACTGATAACATTTACAGAAACTCTTTCTCAATCAGACGCTGCTTTTGCTTAACGCGCCACTAGAAAATAATTCGCTCGATGATTAAGGCGATCGATCGCCAGTAGCGAAAATCCTAGCAAGGGAATACTGACGATTCCTCTCGCTGTCCAAAGGTTATCGATGGACATATAGCATAAGAACTTTAATGAGAAATATTAGCATCTGACTACAAACAATATCACACCTTATTAGTATGATTACGCTATAAACCTAAAATTTTTGTAACGAAGATACAAGTTGAACTGCTGGTAAAATTCATCTATATCTAAAAGATAGATTTATAGCCAGTTCTTTTATCATAAAAAGAATTACAGAGATTTGTGCTAATTGTAGTTTATTATTAATATGCTATTAAATAGCGACACTTTCTCTCTGAAATGATTTTTTCGCGTATCAAGTGTCCTCTAATGTTTATATTTAGCTTTCTGCCTAAAAATAATAAAAGACATAATAGTCGTGTAAAAAGTGATTAAAAAAGTACTGAAAAATAAAAACCGAGGAATCCAACTAAAACAACCTATAGCTAAAAGTAATCCCGATAATATAGCGTTTCTCGTATTAATGAGATACACCTTGCTTAGGATAAGTTCGGAGTTCGGAGTTCGGAGTTCCGAGTTCGGAGTATGCCCGTAGGGCACGCTTCGCGAACGAAGTTCGGAAAATTTAGTATCTCATCTATTTGAGACAGGCTATAAAAAGATAATTAGTTTGTTCGATATCAAATCTATTATGTCAACCTTACTAACTATGATTAATAATGGCAATATCATCTGTACATCGTAGTAAGAAAATCTGCCAACTGGAATAAAAAATTCGCCAATTAGACACATTAAAACTCCATATACAAATATAAAATTAACATCTTTATTTTTAAAAGCATATTTAATAAAATATACAGACAAAAATATCATTGTAATTATAAATCCAACAACTAAAATCTCACGTTTATTAGGCAAATCTATAGCATTTAGTACATCCTATAGAGAAGTATTATCAAGATTAGATTCCAATGGATTTCTAATGTTATAGTTGAATCCTTCAACAATTTTGGGATAAATAGTATTGGGATCGGGAAGAGATCTTTCTTCTAAGGGTAAATATGTATTCATATCTATAAACCCAGTCAGACCAAACATAGCCAATAAATATTGTTTCCAAATAAAGATATCGACTACAGTCAAAGACAAAGAAAGACTAAATAATAGGCCTAACAATCCTCCAAGCAAAAATGAGTATCTTTGAGTAATCAAAAAAGGAATAAATAATATAATAAATGGAGGTCGTAAACTCGCTGTAATTCCTCCAAAAAATCCGCTAATAATATTGTTAAATTTAGACGACTGATTTAAGAAAAACCAGGCTACTGATAATAAAAAAATATAGATTATATATATTTGTCCTGAGTTTATGTGAAAACGCCAAAACAAGCTATTGGCAAAAAAAAACTCACAACTCGTATTGAATAGGTTTTGAGTTGGGAATCGCTTTTTTTCAGAAAAAGTAATACAGTTCCTATTAATGCACCCCACTGAACTATTAACCAAATTACTTTTTGCTGTAGATAAGAAAACCCAGCCATAATTGAGTGCAATACTAAAACAGTGGGAGGAACACTAAGTTTAGACAGTAATTCCTCAGGAATGTCTAATGGATCGTCAAATATATCAGGTAAGCCTTGATGCCATTTAAAAAAATAGGGATCTATTCCTTCAAGCATTAATCTCGCCCCAACAACTCTATTTCTTAAATCTGTTCCAGGATAAGAAACAGTATTTTTAAAGTCAATTAAAAAGCCGATAATGGATATTACTACTGCTGCTATCAATAACAAATTTAAGATTTTATTGTTGTGGTTTAGTTTCATGTTTTTCAACTAATAATATTGCCTAATTTTTTAATTAAATATTTAATCAAAAAATTTAGGTTATCTTAGCAGTACTCAGGTTAAACTTTTCCCAAAAAAAACCTACTAGATTGGCTACTTGAGAAAGGAAAAACAAACTTGATATTAATAACTTGGGTTGTTCTAAAGCTTGAGAAAAAGGATAAGAAAGTAAATTAAAATAAAAAGATAATGGCTCAACTTCGACCTGTTTAGCTGCTCTTTGCGATCGCAATTGATGAAAACAAAAAGCTCCTCTACCATAACCAAAATGTTGTTTCCAGAATGAAGCTAAACTTAAATTGTGGTAGTGATTTACCTGAGCTTCCCGAACGTATAACATGGGATAAACTTGATTCCAGCGATCGCAAAAATCACGGTCTTCGGCAGCAGCAAGAGGAAAAGAAACATCAAAGCCCCCTAAAGCTTTAAAATTAGCTGCGGGCAGGGCAATATTGTTAGAAGCAAAAAAAGCATCTTTGCCCTTGGCTGGGTTGTAATATTCGTAGAGATAGTCAATTAGCTTTTGCGAAGCAGTGGAGAAAGGATTATTAGCCAGGGCATTAATAGTCTTACCACCAATCATGGCTTCTGGTGCTGTAGCAAAACCAGTCGCCAACTTAGTCAGCCAATCAGCAGTAGGCTGACAATCATCATCAGTAAAAGCTAAAAATTCTCCTTGAGCTTCAGCCGCACCAGCGTTTCTAGCAGCAGCAGGACCCGCATTTTCTTGACGCAACAACTTGATTTTAATTTCGTTTTTTAAAGACTCAACTATCGAATCTAAAGGTGTTTTACTACCATCATCCACCACAATAACCTCAAAGCGATCGCGGGGATAGTCTAAAAGGGCGATCGCACCTAAACAACTTGCCAGTCTTTCTGGACGGTTATAAGTAGGAATAATAATCGAAAAAAAAGGCTGATTCATATATTATATGTGCATTAAAAAATGTTAGATAAAAAAGTCATTTTAAGACTTCAAAGCTTTGATACCTTTGATTATTTCTGATGTCGAACGTATACCACCAGGCAATAATAACCAAAAGGCGATATAAATAATTCCATAAACAATAAATCTGAACAAAAATTCTAAGAGTAGGCGATCGCCTGCTATCCAAACTCTACTAAAATATAGAAAAGCCGCTGCCATAATAGAAGCTAAAAGTGGTCGCCAAACTGCCCCTAAAAAATCTCTCCAGCCAAGAGGAGAAAATTTAAGACAGTAAGCAACAGCAGGATAGGTTAATAAACAAGTCCCCGTCATATAGCCAATTGCCACTCCTAAAGCTCCCCACTTAGCACCAATAACCACCGCAGCAATCATTACAGGAGTGTGGATTAATGCCCAACGAAACTGTCTTTGAGTTTGACCAGCAGAAACATACAGCCATTTAGTAACACGATACATACTAACTATATATACCGACACAGCTAGCAAGCGAAACAAAGGTACGGCTTCTAGCCATTGTTCTCCCAACAGTAACAAAATTACATTACGTGCTTCTACAAAAGAAAAAGCCAAGGCTGGTAAACAGAAGGCAAAAATCGGCATTAGCCCGCGACGAGAATAAGCTCGATATAAATTTGGATCGTGTTGTACCCGACTGAGGCTAGATACAGCTACGTCAAACATGGGAAAGTAGACCTGCTCAAAAGGAAAATACGCCCATTTATACGCTACATGATATAGACCCAAGGCGTTGGCTCCACTGACATAACCAATTAAAATGCGGTCTAGGTGCATTCCAATGCGAGTTAAAAAGCGAAAGCCAGTTAAATGCTTGCCATAGCTCAAGGTTGAACCCAATTCAGCATTTAATCCCTCGTCTTTAACATATTTGCTAGGTCGCCAGTCACAAATCCACCATTGAGCAAGGCTTTGAGTTATCTGCATTACTGCTAACTGTAATACTAATGCCCAATAACCCCAACCGATTTTAGCAGCAGCGATCGCCGCTACTGCACTTAACAGTAGTGAAACCAATTCAATGAGCGTCAAAGTACCAAAGCGCATCTGTCGTTTCAACAGAGACTTTTGCTGAAAAGCGAGGCAGACACTAAAAGCTCCCACCGCTAACCCCAAAATCATCCCTGTTAGTCGCTCTTCATGGTAAAACCAGGCAATCACGGGAGCAAGTAAAGCAGTTGTGCTGATTAATAAAGCATTGATTTTTAAAGATCGCCAAAAAATTGCATTAGCCTGTTGCTGATTAAGATGATCTTTTTGTACTACCGCTGTTTCTAAACCAAAGTTGCTTAAGCTGTCTACCAGCAAAAACAAGGGAGTAATCATCGCCAACAGACCAAAGTCTCCAGGGGTAAGTAAACGAGCTAAAATTGCAGTTGAACCGATCCCTAAAATCAGTTTTAGGGGTTGAGCAGCAAAAGTGATTAAACCAGACTGTATTGACTTCTGCTGGAGATTGGCAGATAAAGCATCAGTATTAAAATATTGCTGAGAGGATTTATGAATCATGACTATTTCCTCTATGCTTTTACCAAACGTTTAATTTTACTTCGTGACCAATCTTTTGCTAGGTTGACTTTTGCCGAGATGCTGCGTTGACTATGGAGGAAACTATAAAAACGCTGTATTTGATCTAAAGTTGAGCGGTGAGAAGCAGCGATCGCCTTGTCTAAAGCTGCTTGCTCTATATTTTGAGGTAGGTTAGGTAAATGCTGCTGTGTAGGAGGATATCCTAATAATTCCAGCATTGGTGCTAGTACTTGCTCTACCTTTTGTTTTTGGCGATCGCTTAATTTTGTTTGCCATTGACCTGAACTCCCTTTACGTAAATGCTTGGGGCTTTGCTGCTTCATAGTATTAAAAGCCACCTTATGTTTGATTTGGGTGATCGCCTCTGGAGATAATTCTATTTCTAAATAAGCTAGCAGTCTCTCTAATTCAGTATCAAAAGAATGTAGCAGACGCTCATAAAAAATAGGATAAATATTTAATTCTGATTGATATTTTAAATAGCTACCTACGTGCTGCACCCATTGGCGAGTCATCTCTTCTAGCCGATTTTCTAAATAAGTTTGGGGATTTTGTTCGTAGTGAGGCGAACCATTTTTAAGTTTGTGGTCGGTAAAAGCAAACTGGGAATAAGAAATTGCTACGTCACGAGGGTCGCGAATGATACAGATAATTTTCTCAAACTTAGGTAGTATAGATAGTGCCAAGGAATTGACTGGTGAATGAGTCCATACTTGACTACACTGAGCGATATAGTTATCTATATCGACAATCTCCTGGCAAAAAACTTCACTAAGGCGAAAATAGCACCTATTTTCCTTGATGGTCAAAAAATCCATCTGAGTTTGTCCAGCAAAACTTAACTTCCAGTTTTTTGCTTGCTCTTGAATTGGGTGTTGTTGGATAAAACTGCGGTGTTCCTGCCCAGCTTGCTCCAAAATATTTCTAATAATATAGTAAAGCCAATAATTACCGCTTTTGGGAACTCCTGCTTGTAATATAGTCATATAGTATATATCTTGTTATATCTTCTCGAATAGAAATCAAAATTGCTCATAGCCTTGGCTAGAACTAATTTTTGGCGGGTAATCGTGTTGAAAGCTGCAAGTTAGCTACATATTGAGTCTGTAAACGACTATAAATTTCCAAAAACCTTTGATTGCGTTTGTTTTCACTAAATTGGCTGATGGCGCGATCGCGTCCATTTTGACCCATTGCTATTGCCAATTGGCTGTTTGATAACAACGAAATCAAATTTCTTGCCCAAGCAGAAATATCTCCAGGGGGAACTAAAAATCCCGTTTTTCCCTCGACGATAATTTCTGGTTGCGCTCCTACAGCCGAGGCAATTACCGCTGTTCCCCGCATCATGGCTTCAGTGGTAACGTTACCAAATGGCTCTGCCCACTGAGAGGGGACTACCTGTACCCAAGCTCCTGCAAAATGCTGTTCCATTTCTGTTTGGGGTAAATAACCCAACCAAGTAAGGTCATCGGCAATTCCTAAATTTTGGCTTAATGTCTCAAGATTGGCTTTTTCTACACCATCGCCAGCGATTAAAAGCCGAGATTCTGGCACTTGAGCTTTAGTTTGGGCAAAGGCTCGGAGTAAAATATCTACTCCTTTTTCTGGCACTAAACGACCTGCATATACTATTGTAGGTATTTGACTTAAAGGCGATTTCTCTTCCTTGACTGGTACGCCATTGTATACCACCTCAACTGGTTTAATTCCCGCTTCTTCTAGTTTGGTTTTCATTCCCTGACTCAAAGCAACTACCACATCAAAGGCATCTCGCCAATATTCCCAAAGCTTTTGCTGTACCATCAATACCGCCCAAGACTGGGGAGTTAGACAACCATTGCTCAGACAGACTGTTCCAGGATCATTATGGCAAGCACTACCATTTGGTAGTATTTTTGTTCCTACAGGGCAAATTGCCTTATAGACTGCGGTTTGATAAATACAAGGAATATCTTTCAACAAGGTCAGAATTACTGGTGACATCTGCCACATAAACATTCTGACGTGAACCACATCAGGTCGAAATTCCTGTAAAATTTGGCGCAGCTTAAAATAAGCACTAGGATTAACAGTTTGGGATAATACCTGGAGTAAAGTGTTAGTGCCAAAACAGCTATAGTCGGCTAATAGTTGGCTGTCATTTACTGGAGTAGCCAAACTAGAAAATAGCCTGACATCGTGACCTAAATCCCGTAAACCCTGGCGCAAAGACAACATTTGCAATTCTGCCCCACCCGTTGCCGTACCGATATCGTGAATCAGAAGAATTTTCATAAATCAACGAGGAATCAGTTCTTTATTGCTTAGTTGTTGGACTGCTGAGCGATCCGTAGGGTACGCGGATGCGTAATCGCTTTGCTGCTTTTTCCTCTGCTGCGCTGCTTGTTCATGACGAGCGGTTAGATAACGATTCAAAGTTTTCTCGGCTGGTGCTAGCAAACCAAACATGACTAGTTTTTTTACTAGACGATTATTAATACCCAGAGTTAGTCTATTAACTATAGGAGACAAGATCGTGTCTCTGCGTCGCCACCCCAATGCCTTATATTTTTGCTTAAAATAAGTATCTTCGGCTAAATCCCATTTCTGACGGAGACGACTTAAGCTATTTGTTTCCCAAGCATCACTCCAGCGCAGCATATAGTAATGTAGATCGCTCCATTTTAAAGCAACTGCGGGAACATATGTCACCAAACTGTCTGGCTCAAAATAAACCTTATGACCTGCTTGCATTACATCCATGCAAAAATCGACGTGTTCTTTGGTATTGAGCATCTGTTCATCTAAATAGCCCAACTCCTCAAAGATATTAGCCCGTACTAGCATACAGTGAAATTCACATAGCTCAGTTTGGCTACGCTGGAATTGCGAGCGCAATTTGGCAACTTTATGACCCTGCTTGTACATTTTTTCTCGCATCCGTCTTCTGCCTTTGATATCTACAACGATGCGAGATTCTCCCCCTGCAAAATGGATTTCTTCATGGATTGGTTCATGCTGACACATCAACGGACCAACAACAACGGCATTAGTTACTTCGGCACAGTCAATCAGTGCTTTAAGCCAGCCTGGTTGGACTACTATGTCGTTATCGGCAAAAACAACATATTTAGTATCAACCTTAGCTAACCCTTAGCATTTAATTTTTGTTGGAAACGCTCCCACATTTGCCCTGGACCATATACAGGATAATTAAATTCTTTGATTAAAGTTTTTGTGTCATTACTGCCAAAAAGAGCGTTAGTTATTGCTTTCTTGAGGGATAGTCCCTTAATGCGCTGTGCTGCCCAATCTGCCCTAATTTCTGTACAGGGTATACCCCAAACTTTTTCTGTATAGGTTTTAAAAAAAGTTTCATATAAACGTTTGCCAAAGCGATTAGAAACCCACTGCTCAAAGTTTTCTTCTGTGGGATTAGGCCTAACTCTGGCTTTAAAGTAGCTCCACATAATTAGAACACTGTTGATCAAACCTAAATTAGATAGAGCATTGTATGGTTCTAAAGGATAGCTAAAAAACTTATTGTTATAATAGATTCTCGACATACGAGGAACTTTGATAAACTCGTCCCCCATTACTTCTTGCCAAAGCTGTTCTACTTCTCCTACCTTAGTAAAAAATCGATGCCCACCAATGTCAAAGCGATAGCCTTTATAGGTTTCTGTTCGGGAAATACCGCCAACGCGATCGGCTTTTTCAAATACCACTGATTTTTTGCCGTGCTTGCTTAGTTCATAAGCAGCGGTTAGACCTGCTGGTCCTCCTCCTATAATTACCGTCGGAGTAGTATTCATAATGATTATTTATTTGCTCTAAATGTTTTCGTACAAGTGCTGATCCTTGTATAGGCAATCCTATATCTGGCAAGAACATATTCGAGGCAAATATAATGATTGGCAAAGTTTAAACGTCAATGTTTTCAGATATTTTCTGTCTATTAGACTACTATGGTATTCAGGAACTTTTAGATAACTACATTACATATCAATAAAAATACAGATCTATTAAAAAGATTATTAAGCTCGATCGCCAAATTTGTAGTTATTTTGGCAATATTAATTCAGTTTGTAGCGATTATTCTGCCCTATCAATTAGCGGGACTTAGACATTTTTTCGGGCTAAAAAGGGGGGAAAGCCTTGCCAGACGCCGAGTTTACCTCGTTCGAGGTAAACTCGCCTCAAACCTAGTTGTATTCAGGGGTTAGGTATTTTTGAAGTAAACACATTGATATATAAGGCTTTCCCCCCTTTTTGCTATCATTTTTTGTCAAAGTCCCATTAGAAACAAAGCAACAACAATTGGGTATTGGATCTCGGTTGCGTATTGTTCAAAGAATAAATAATATCTTTTATATGCTTGACCCAGAACCTAAGGTTAAAATCTCAAAAGTACAACAAAAATGGCTGTCATATGATGAACCCAACTACAAAATTACTTGGAATTTACTGCCGTTTCGATATCAAAATAGACTACTAGAATCCAATTCTTCACTAAAGAAATTTTTACCAATGTTATTTTGGCTGTGGAGTTTGATTTTTATACTTGCTATCACTACTACCGCATGGCTATTTATTAGACCTGTCTTGAAAATAGAAGCTAGAACAACGTAAATTCATAGATTCTTCTATTTTCATCCCTGGGTTGTGAACGATAGTTCATGGCATCTCTTGCATAAGTCCTTAGTTGTTGTAAGTTTTTGACAAATGATTAATAACAAATAACAAAAAACTATTAACTTTTGATACTTGAGATTATTTTTGCCGAGGTCTAATAACTTTAATCTGTTGCACCCAAAGTTTTAAGAGTAATTTTTTGGGCTGGAGTCAAACCTTTGGCACTAGCAATATTCATTCCCTCATACAGTCTGGCTACCTGCAACACTCTTAAACATTTTCCCTGATTAACATCCCACAGCCTGACGGTTTGATCCTGTGAACCGCTAGCTAAAATTTTGCCCTGGGGATGAAAAGCAACAGCAGATACTAAATGTTGGTGTCCTGAGCAAATATGTAGGCATTCTTCTGCGATCGGATTCCATAACCTAATAGTTCCATCGTGAGAAGCACTAGCTATAGTTTGACCGTCGGGACTAATTTCGACAGAAAAAACCCAATTGTCGTGTCCAGTCAGAGTTTTGAGTGATTTACCTTGTTGGATATCCCAAAGAATAATCGTTTGATCTGTACTTCCACTGGCTAATAAATGGCGATCGCGAGGACTAAAAGCTAGGGATGTAATTCGATTGCTATGTCCAGTTAAAGTTTGACCGCATTCTCCTGTAACAACATTCCATAATCTAATTTTTTGGTCAGTACCGCTACTAGCTATAGTTTGACTGTCGGGACTAAAGGCTACTGACCAAACTTGATCGCTATGTCCAGTTAAAGTTTGCTGACAATTACCAGCAGGATAATCCCAAAGTTTGACTGTTTTATCTGCACCACCGCTAGCTAATATTTTACCGTTAGGACTAAAGGCTACTGAGTAGATCCAGTCTTCATGTCCTGCCAAAATCTGACTGCATTTACCAGTGTGCAGATTCCATAATCTGATTGTATTGTCACGACTAGCACTAGCTAGGGTTTTACCATCGGGATGAAAAGCAACTGCACAAACTAAATCTTGATGACCTGATAGTACTTGAATACAATTATTTTTTTTCCAGTTCCAGATTCTGACTGTACAATCATTACTACCGCTGGCAACCAAGTTCCCCTCAGGACTAAAAGCCACGGGAAAAACCCAATCGCTGTTTCCCTGCCAAGTTTTTAAACACCTCCCGTTAACACAGTCCCAAATTCTGACCGTCTGATCCAAACTGACACAGACTACGGTTTTACCTTGAGGACTAAAAGCTAGAGAAAAAATTTGATTGGCGTGTCCATAAATTGTTTTAATGCAAGTATGAGTATGATAGTGCCACAATCTTACAGTGCGATCGCAACTACCACTAGCTAGGGTTATGCCATCAGGACTGAACGCTACCGCCGAGACATCACCACTATGGAGGTCATAAGTATCCAGACATTTACCAAAGGTCGTAACGTTTACGCTACTGACTGACCATAATTTTATAGTGCGATCGCCGCTACCACTAGCAAGGATTGAGCCATCGGGACTAAACGCTACCGATCTAATCCAGCCATGATGTCCCTCCAAAGTTTGCAGACATTTTTCGGTTTTAACATCCCAGATTCTCACTGTACAGTCATCACTACCACTAGCAAGAGTTTGGCCATCGGGACTAAACGCTACTGACCGAATTGAGTTGGTATGTCCTTGGTAAATGCCAATACATTTTGCTGCCAAAGTATCCCAGATTCTGATAATATTGTCACCGCTGGCACTAGCTATAATTAGACCATTAGGGGAATATGCCACAGAAAAGATTTCGCTTTCATGTCCTCGGCAAGTTTTAATACAAGTACCATCACTAACTTGCCAAAATTTTACAGTGCGATCGCCACTGCCACTAATAAGGGTTTGACCGTCAGGACTAAAGGCTACCGACCTTACCCAATTATTATGCCCTTTACAGATAACTAAAAGTTTACCTGTAGTTGTTTGCCAGAGACGAATCTGACAATCTGTATCGCAGGTAGCGATCGTTTTACCATCAGGACTAAAAGCAGCACCTAAGACATTGCCCAAGGTTGCGGTAAAAGTAGATTTAGATAAGTCTGCATCAGCAAAGTTGACGTTGTGTAGTTTTATTCCCTGAAATTTGGCTTGCCATACTGCTAATCCTGAAAAGTCATAATTACTTAGATCGACTTTCAGCAGATTTAAAATATTAATGATATTGCCACTTAAATAGCCAATTTTTTGTTTTTCATCACCAAAATTGCGTAGACATTCAATAATTATATTTAAATGTTTGATTAGATTTTTAGAACCAGAAAACAAGTTTACTAATTTGGTAATTAGAGGTTGCAAAATTTGGGCTTCTTGGGATTTTACTAAATAATCTTTTGTCTGATATTTAACTATAGCAACTTGATTAAATATATTTATTTCTTGGGTTTTTACTTCTTCTACGATCCGATTAATCAATTCACTAGTTACATATTCCATAACTACTGTTTGTTGATTAAACATATTAGCGTTTTTCTCAATTAGCGAACGTTTTTTTAAAGATGCTAAAGCTGGTAATAATTTTTGCGGTGAAACTTTAAATACTAGATCTTGTTGTAAATCTTGAAGAGAAATTGGTTCGCGATTAACTGCCAGCCAATACATAATTTGTTGTTGCAAGCAAGTCAAACGACTAAATTGCTGTTGTAGAAGATTGTTAATATCATCAAAGACAAAAGAATCTTTGAGTAAAACGGCGATAAAATCAGCAAGTCTACCAGCAAAAAAGTCTTGAATAGTCACTGCCACGACTTCTAAAGCCAAAGGATTACCACCATAGTAATTGACTAATGTTTTAAATTCTTTTGCTGAACCTAAAACAGAAGGTTGAGAACGTAAAATTTCTTGACCATCATTGGTGGATAAGCCTTTAAGTTGTAAGCATTTAACAGGTGAACTATCACCTTCTAGTGGTTCTAATTCGGCTATTTTTTCGCGAGAAGTTAAAATCAAACAGCTTTGATGCTGGGTTTCGGCGATCGCTTTAAATAATTGACTATAATTATATTTATCTGAAATTAAGGAATTTTGGGGGGAAATAGCTAAATTATCAGGATTATTATTGATAATAGATTCAGCATTATCTAGGATTAATAAGCAGCGTGAATTTTGTAAATATTTAAGTAATAAAGATATTTTTAAAGCTAAAGAAACAGGTAAAGTATTATTATTTTGCTGGCTTAAGAACTGAATTAAATCTCCTAATAATGTTTCCAGAGGAGGTGCATTACGCAAACTACGCCAAATAATAAATTCAAACTTATTTGTCATCAGTTGGGCCGCTTTAATCGCCAGAGCAGTTTTCCCAATTCCTCCCATACCTAATAAAGTGATTAAACGACACTTTTCTTTGATAATCCATTGGTTAATTAAATCTAATTCTTTAGTTCTACCAAAGAAAACCGAAACATCTATTTGTTCTCCCCAGTCTTGATAATTATTTCTCCCTACAATTTCTTGCCACTCAAGCCCAAGAATTTGGCAATAGGCTTTAAAAGCATCGACATTAATTGCATATTTACCCGCTAAAAAACGTTTCCAAGTTCCTTCAGAAATACCGTCAGCTAAATAGCCTTCTTGTTGCCAAGATACACCTAAAATACTACTAGCAGCTTCTAACCAGCGAAAATCATCAATTGTCCATCCCTTAGATTTTCTTGCCTGTTTAATTTTGAGCTGACCATAATCAGAAGCTTTTAATGCAACCATAGATACTCCTTTAATTATTAGAAATTGAATTTCTAGCTATTTCTCAATATAAAATTAAACGCTGATTTAAAGCGAAATATAAGCGAAATATATATTAGGTTTTTTAATCTCAATGTTTGAGGAATTTAAAAGCGCGATTAGGCGACCCCTAGCCTACGGATCGCATAATTGCGATAACCAAGCCAACAGCTTGATTAATCTTCACGTGGCTCAAACTGTTGGTTTCAGGTTTTTGCAAGCCTCATGTAGTTAAAGCTAATCGCTATTCGATCGTGATAGTTGTCAATACGTACTCATAACGACTATGATTTAGTTAAGGATCGAACATCAATTTAGACTTTTTTATTGACAGACAAGTATTTCCCGCAGAAATAATCTATTGAGGAATAAACAAATGAGTAGATTACAAGGCAAATATATATTAATAACTGGGGCTTCTCAAGGATTAGGCAGACAGTTAGCATTAGACTATGCTCGTTAGGGTGCAGCAGGGATTGCCATTGTAGCCAGAGGAGAAAAAGCGTTAACAGAAGTAAGCGATCGCATTATTCAAACTACTGCTCAAAATAACGTAGTGTTGGCAGTTGCGTGAAAGGAGCGTTGCTCTGGTGTAAAAACCGCAACACATCTTCATCATAATTGCTCAACCTTCTCAGGAGATTATGTCCCTTGCGACGTTTGATTTTTCCTCGGTTGTT
>JAAUYG010043780.1_pt1 | contig 15250 bp, 9 predicted proteins | sample 7278091 | NCBI WGS metagenome assembly JAAUYG01 (sample SAMN14350201, study PRJNA611818) | marine sediment metagenome | isolation source: surface marine sediment (0.6m) | place: French Polynesia: Moorea | collected 2018-08 | reverse complement strand
TTTTAAATTTGAAATTTCAAAATTCCTATAAGTAACTTTTGTGAGGACCATCACAGGGAATTTTTAGAAAAAGTTTGGTTGAAAAGGAATCATAACTGTGGGAGGAGTAGCGTTTTGAAATATTCACTCCCATAGGGTCCCGTGTTAACAAAAACAAAAAAAAAATATGGTTAAAATTCAAAAATCCAAATTTTTAAAAACGGAGAAAATGGTCTGGAGATATGGTGGATAGCTACCTATCCACAAAATTTGGCATTAACTTGCTTGAAGGTTTCTGAGAAAAGAGTTTTACGGACGGACGACGGACGCCCGTGCCACAGCATTAGCTCTGCTGACAGTCAAGCAGAGCTAATTACTAGCAGACCACCACCCTGCAGGGACCTCCCAGACAGAGCCGACAAACGCAACCAACTATGCTCCTTTAACGTGCTAGTTTGGTGTGTTAGGGCACCCAGGCATATGAATTACAGTTTGACACTGATTTAGGTGATGAATAATAATGAGTTACAGAAGTTAATATCATATCACATTCCCACAAATTTGAAGTGATCACTACTGGAATAAAATTATATAGTCAAAGGCTATATAGTCAAAGACTATATTCCTGTAGTTATATAGTTGAATGACTGGTTGGCGGCATGAAATTTAACTGCATTATTCTTTTGTTAAACTAACAAAAATACGAACGTTTGTAACAATATGATTTACACAGGCATACAGTACATTATGAGCAATTCAATTTTTGCATTGCTGCTATGGAGGTTATAGAAGCAGCTGAATAAATATTAAGTGAAGTCATCCTTCTAAACTTGGCTTTTTTAAAACTGTGTTATGTATTATCTAAACTTAGATCAATCACATTGATACAGGCTAATTACTGACATACCTTGTCAGAATTCGACTTGATACATCGAATGAAGAAGGGATTGGCCTGACTGAGATTCTCCAAGAGTTTCTGTAGAGAGTACTGAAAAACATTGATTACATCACAACGTTACATTTCATTTAGAGGAACAGTGTCAGAAGCATTACAGAGTACATGATCTCAGGCAGGTTTACCAGGAAGAAAAGATATGGAAAAGGTGTGCAAATATCAGCAGACATAAATGCAACAATAGTATTACTAGTATTTTTGTAAACTTTCATATCATAGTTAAGGTCATTCTGATGACCTGAGTGATCTTAAAGGATAATTTTAAGAAAGATTGGCAAGATTATCTCTGGCAGAACCAACACACTGAGCATTTTGACTTCTCTGGTTTTTCACCTTTTGGATTCCACTGCCTAGCAGCCTATGTGCTTACACTTTATATCTATTTCCTTCATCATGTGTTCATACTACAGGTTACAACTACCTGTCCATAGCTTGGACAAAATGCCCATGAATTGTACTCCATACACAACATATCGCCTTATGTGTGTCACAATTAGGAAAAGAAACAACAGCACCAGCTTTAGTTTGAATGTCACCCTTCCCCATTTTCAAAGTACCTACATAAAGCATGGAGTTACTACTCCTCTTGGTCATACTCACATTGAACTGAGCACTGACACTAGGAGGTTTGTTGCTGCCTTTGCTGGCTCGAGGTCCCAACAGGGTTTTGCCAGCTAAAGATTTCATTGACTTCAGATCTCGAAGTGGCTGGGTAGGAAACAAAGCGGACATACTGTATATTCAATATTCTGAATGTGTTATATCAGAATAACTAATAACACAATTTTTAATAAGGTCAAGCTATCACTTTTGAATCAATGTCAAATATTAACAAACAGCAGAAGCAAGCAGTTTCATGGCATGAACACACCTACTCCATACCAAAAGGGTTCATCCTTCATAGAAGACTTTGAACATAGAACATTTTTCATTACAATACAGCACAAGGCGGACAAGCTGATTGTTATGCCACCATGCATGGCAGAGGTAGTGTTTTGCAGTACATATATATAGGTCATTTCTCTGAATATCTCATTGCAGTAAAAGCCCAGGCCCCATCGAGCTACAGCTGATTAATGCTCCCTGTACTATATAGCCTACCGGTAGTTCTATGTATAGTGATGTTTTACATGAAAGACTTATTCTAAGAACTTTACATTTTTCTGTTCATATTGTTCGGTACTTACTACCTAATAGCATGTTGAAACAATCACATCAGTCATCTTGACCTACCTTTGTTTTAGCCTTGGGTCTGAATGACTTGTTTTTCCTACAACAAAATACCAAAAAGATTTAGAATATAAGACATTCAATGACTTTCAAACTTAACATAAACATGACATCAGTTCTGTACAGCTAATATTCGCAATAAAAGAATCCAAATAAAATCTTGCCTCATACCTTAATTTGATTTTGCAAAATGAAGTGATTTGGCTTTAATCTTTTGTTGTGTATAGGTGGCTAAGCTGGTCAAGGAGACTCTAGGTCAGGAGATGAAGAGCGTCCCCAACTTGACACTTTAAAATTTGGTAACACAACTGGCACATTTAATATTACCGGTACATGAGCACAAAGCTGCTATTAAAGTTGCTATAAAATTATCCTCCATCCAAGGGGAGATTATAAAAAAGACAAGTCTTAAGAGTCTTAAGTTTTTCTTCCAAAGGTCAGCAATATAGTACTAGATTGAAGTTACTTCACATCCCCGGTCACCAAAAATTAAAATGGCCAACCAATGTAACACACCAGTTCCCATTAGCATGCATGGTATGGGAAGTTATATACCCGTACAGGTCATTCCTCTAAAACCCTAAATCTCCCTACTGAACCTTCAGTTTGATTTTGCTAACATGGTGCACCAAAAATTTTATGGACTCGGACGAGTCCTTATATTGTTTTAACATAGCGAACATCAGGTCCTAACTTATGCTGGTGCTGCATTCTCTGCTGCGATCATGCATAAGTTAGGACCTGATGTGAGCGTAGTTAAAAGCAATAGATCAGATTTGCAATATCTGTCAGTGCAAGTAAGTGACACTCCAAAACCAGGATAAGTTGGCATGCATTTAGTGAAACACAATAAGAACACATTCAGTGAAAAGTTAGACACTGCATTTGAAGTGATATTCAAAAGTATACATATGGAAATCAGCGAGCTAAATACATTACACAACTAGACAGTCAGTTGTTGTGTGGACTGGGAGGGGGCATCCGGGTGGGGAAAAAATACCCATGTCAAAAAAGTGTGGGGAATTTGGTTATTATGATTTCTTTCAAGATTTAGTGTAGACAGTGAATATGATTACATTTTCATATACATATTATACAATGTATGCGAAATGGGGTATAAATATCTTCATGACTGAATATCATGAACCTTTAAATTGACCTTTATTCCACCAACACATACAACTGTTTCCACCAAAGAAGGGACCATTATACTGGGCTGGTATTTGGGGATATCTCATAGGTAGGCTACTGAATTATGTCTGTTTCTGGAGTAAAATGACTCAAAAATGCATTTTACGAGGCCAAACACAATAAAAGAAATGCATTGAGTTAATGCCACTTAGGTGACTTTTTGACCTAAATAAACCTCCATAGCTCAGTGAAAAATAGATGCAAATTTTTTTTTAACTTGCAAATGGCACATTCCATATGAAAGGTGTAATATAATATACATTTTATTCGGAACGTACAATTGTCAGTGGCGGGAGAAAAAACAAAAGAAAGAAGCCAAATAAAAAAAAAGAAAGTCAGCAATTTAACTTCCCATTCAGATGATGGGATGCCCCCAATGAAAGATTTTTAAACTACAAAAAAACATATTATCAAGGCATATATTTATAAGCACATTGTATTGTTACAAGTTACTGCTTTTACAACAGCAAATTGCAAATGTACACAAAGATATAACAATCTGGGTAGAAACATATGAAGTACCATATGAAGTTCCTACTCTGTATAAGCAGCCTTTGACCCTTGACCTACATAATGACTCTACTGGCCCGTCTCATGGCTTTGATATCCATCCCAGCACTGCTTAGTGGGGCCAACATCACATCACCACCACCATTTTCAACATGCAAGGAACCATGGGAATCGTCGCTGGTCGTGGGCAACCCAGGAACATCCGAGGGGGAGGAGTGAGGTAAGAGGGGAGACGGGGGAGACACGGAGGCACGATGACCATTCAAATTTCCATCATCTAGGTTCACAACGTTTTGCTCTGCCAAGAGTTGGCGTTCTTTCTCTCCTTTCAACAATGGGGAATTGCTTTTGTTTGATTCATTGCTGGAATATGAAAATGAAAGAAACCAAACATGTTAATAAAAAACAAACATTCAAGTACTGCTTGTTTTAAAGTATGTTAACAAACATAACTTGCCAGAAAACTGAGCATGCTAAAAACAAAAACAAAGAGTTCCATGCCTTTTCTCAGTAGGTGGTTTTACCATGCTGGTACAGGTACGTGTATAAATCGGTATATAAAATGCATCAATATCCGGATACTGTGATATTTACTGTGCATTTTAAATTGTTTAATAATTGTCACATTAAAAACAATAGGAAATTTCCTTAACTTTTAGCACACTGTCAGGCAATACAAGGTGTTTAGCCACACTAAAAGTAATGTTACATGCTCAAAAGAGCCAGAGGCAAAGAGGACACAATTCATACAAAATACTTCTTCATGTAGCATTAAATATTTCCAGCATGGTAAAATACCTACCACAACCCAAATCTGGCCCCAAAAACAAACCTTGCACACAAACAACCTGTAACAGTTATTTTGGAAACGAAACAATGTGCACTTTCTGTTCAGTTGTTGCAAAAAAAAACAACAACCCAAAACAAACAACTCACTGTATTCGACGTATTACGGAGAAGGCCATGGCTACTTGAAACAGGTTTCTGAAGAACATTGTACAATCCGGCAGTTTCAGATACGTCATGGAATAAAGATCCCACATAAACCATGTTTTCTCTAGCTCACCCAAGGCCATATACTACAGCTCTTACAAAGATTTCAATATATCGGTACCAGTACTACTACTATTGCTACTGCTGTTACTGCTACTACCGGTACTGCTGCTACGGGTGCTGCTACTCCTGCTACCAGTGCTGTTACTACCCAGTTACTGGTATTACTAAAGCTACTGATGCTGCTACTTCAGTAACTGCTACTGGAATTGGACCTGCTATTATTACTATTGCTACATACTATTATGCTACTACTCCTGCTATTAATACTACTACTAAACAGGCTTCACATTTTCATAAACCTCACTACAAGCACTTCTTTTTTATACACAAAGTCAGAAGACTCTGCATTACACTTCAGTTTAATTTGTAGACTATTTCATAGTCGACTGATTATTTCATTCTTATAATTCTTAGGGACCACAAAACATGCGCTTTATCAAATTAACGGAAATTGGCATTTGTGACAAAACTGGTAAGTTTTAATGTAAAACATTGTGAGGACAACCATGCATTTTGCTTTCAAATTCATATTTCATATTCAAAATTTATTATAAGCTGCTGCACGCACTGGTACATATATTTTATCAAAGAAAAGTGATAATGGTCGCCTGCACAAATTAACATGCAGCAGCTCTTTCAGAAACTTTGGTGTGGTAGCAACAGCACAAGTCCAATGTTCACCTCTTTATGCATAGTCCAAATGCTGGTAATTTTCAACGCAGAACACATGTTCATTAATAGTGTTTTACAGAGCCACAAGAAGGGACTTGTCTGAAACAACATCACTAAAGTGAGCAAGTATACTGTCAGAAGTTATTTTTCCACAATATAAAAAATTCGTTGAGCATGGTATGTCAAAATTAGAATCTTAAAACTTCATTGGAAAAAAAGAGGCCCAGGGTCTTTATGCTCAGCTAGTATCACCTACATATGGACTTAATGTTCACAAAACTAACTTGTACATTATGGTTTCAATCCCATACACACAGATACCCACTAATTCACTGTACACATGACTATTTCATACATGCCACTTGTTCAATGACCACATATCACATCATGCACAATGCTGCATTTGACTGGGAAAAGCACACCGAGTGACTCCAAAATCACCTTGACATGTTCAAGGTCAAGAGTACCCATATGCATACTACATATATTTCTGGAGACCAAATTTTTATCTGTTCACTCTACAATGGTCAGTTTTTGAGTTACAGTCCAATTTGGGAAAAGGTGCACCACATGACCCCAATATCACCTTGACATGTTCAAGGTCAAAAGTATCCATATGCATACTATCGAGGTCAATAATACCATATGCATACAATGTACTACATACACGTCCGAGGCCCAAATTTTTTGTTCATTTCGCTCTACAAAGAGCTGTTTTATTGAATTATGCCCCTTTTTCAGAAAAGTGCACCAAATGAAATTGATATGTTCAAGGACAAAAATACCAATATGCATGGTACATATGGTACATAGACCTCCGAGGCTCAAATTTACAGCCATTTCACTCTACGATGAGCAGTTTTTGAGTCACGATCCAACTTTGGGAAAAGTGCACTGAATGACCCCGAAATGACCTTGACATGTTCAAGATCAAAAGTACCTATATGCATACTATCCCACACACCTGGGGCCCAAATTTTCATCAATTTCCATTTACAATGAGCCGTTTTTGAGCTATGGCCCAATTTTGGGAAAAGACCACCGAATGACCCCAAATTACCCTGACATGTTCAAGGTCAAAGGTACCCATATGTTTACTACATACATCCCTGACGCCCAAATTTTTGTCCGTTTCACTGTATGATGATCCTTTTCAATGAAATGAAGATTTTTAAATTTCCCACTAAGCACAATATCAAAAATTAAATTTTTATAACTTTTGCCAAACTCAAAGTGTCAAAATTCCAAAAAGAATATTTTATGGGGACCACCATCCTGAGTCTGTAGTAAGAGTTTGGTTGCAACAACTTTAAAACTGTAGAAGGAGTAGAAGGAGTTTTGAAATTTCATAGGATCCTATGTTAACGAAAATTAAAAAGTTGAAAATGAAAAATGAAAAATTTTTCCGAAATTCAAAATTTATTTAGGTGTATTGACTAGAGCAACCCACACATAAACTGAACAGATGCAGCAGTTTCAAAGATAACCAACCTGAAAGACTGATGCTGGATGCCAGAGCAAACCCATACTGTACCATGATCTCAGTTAGTAGCATACTAGCTGAGCTTAAAACCTGAGGAAAAATTATGTCTGTGAAGATATTATATTAGCTGGTCACAAATTTGATGGGATGCCAAATAAGCTTACTTTGATGAACCGCCTGGAGACGTCACTGAACCTTGTACCCTACTCCAGGGGCCGCCACTGGAAGAGGACTTTCGTACTGAACCGGGTCGATTGGAAGCTGAAAGCAAATAAACTTCCATGGAAAGTTTTTGTGGTACAAAGTTTTTGTAGTGAGGACAGACACTGGTTGAGAGTAGTTGCTGTAGTAGCAGTAGTGGTATTTGTAGTACCGGTAGTAGTAGTAGCGGTAGTAGTAGTAGTAGTAGTAGTAGTTGTAGTGCAGTGGCAGAATTGATGTTCCTTCTAGAATCTGTCTCAATTTTAATTGAGCTATAATCTAATTCCAATTATCTACATTGTATTTTCCAATTATCAATCCAATTCCAATTATCTTTCTATCATTGTTGTAGGTTTCTATACTACATGAATAACAGACCACAAATTAATATTCTCCCTAAAGTTAGTCCTCTCGCTGAATTAAAATCATATAAACGAGCTAGATTACCTGAGTTTTGTCGGTGTCTCTTCCCCGCATCTAAGAATGCGAAGAATGCTCTAAAGAAGGCTCGGAGTATGGCCCAACGCAACACAGCAACTGGATCATACCCTGATATGTAAAATAAACATCCAGATATGACCTTCCAGTACTGATACCATAGGCCTGTATAGCTACCTATTATAACCATTTATATTGTGTCAAAAAACTAAAACTTTGTTATAGGAAACGCAGCACTAAAGGGAATTTTACCAAATGTCAAAATATATATATTTTTATACAACCATATTGGTATGATATGGTTCATTCATAAAACTTGCTAACTTTCAAGATACCATTTAAATCTCGAGTATGATAAGGTACTGGAATGTCACTAAATACATGTAGCTTACATACCTACGAGTTCCCTGACGAAGGCCAGTTTGCTGTTTTTCAGTAACAACATGATATCCTGTCTCATAAGGTCACTGTTCTTCTCGCGGAAATCCTGGATGTGTGGAAACACAAAGTTTGAGGCATCTAAATAAATAAACTCTCAAATACACAGGACAAGATGGCACACACAGTTACATGATAAAGTATTTAAGAATTTTATTTTTTGTTTTATCCCTCAATTACTGTACCAGAATGGAAATTGTTAAATTTTGATATAAAATACATGTACCTACATGTGCAAATATTTCAGGTGTTGCCAAGCATATATTATGGAACATTTCATATTGTTGTCTGTGTGGAGACTCTTTATTGACTAGGTAACTCTAGCAGCCTTTTTCATCTCATTCTCTGTTAGTACTTTTAAAGTATTGCTAAAAACTTTACTTTATCTTTATTACTAAAATTTTATTGTTTTGTCACTAAAACTCTATTGCTTTGATGGTTCAACTTCATTGCCTTACTACCGCAAATAGCATGTGAAAAACTCTATTAGGAAAGTATATTGTGTCAGTGAGCCATTTTACCTTGATGTGGTATTTCACCCGGCCAGCATAATGTCTGACAACGAAGGCACTCTCACGAACCTGAGGAACGTCATAGTCAGAAGAGTTCTGGTGCAAATTATGAAACTTTGCCAGCAAAGTTTCGTTAGTCGCTCCTGGGAAACTGAAAATATTACAGACATTTAGCACAGCATTACAGAGTGCCCCCAAAATGTCATTTTTTTTGTCATTTAGGCTGGCTACATCACCTTATAAATGGCTTACAACTTTGGCATTCTTGCTAAATTGGAGCTATATTCTGATAAAGTTTGGCCATTGCAGTGTACATTGCTCCAAATGATTACTTATTTATTAAAAGTAGCTCTCTTTTTCATACTTTTCACCACATGGTGAGAATTTCTAAAGCATACCACAATCTTTGCAAACATAACGCAAAGGCTAAAGGTAAAGATTTTACGCAACTCATAATGAGTATCAATAAGTAAGCGCAAGACTTACTCAAGTCCTAAGCAAGTCCTAAATTCCAGTGAGCAGAAAATGCAATCTTATTACCATGCAAAAAGGCCCTTGGAACCACATACAGCGAAGAACTGTATAAAATATTCTTTTTAACTTACTTGCATTCCTCATCAAGCAGTGCTAGGAGTCCTGTAGGTCTGCGGGAGAACAGCTGCAAGCATGTTGTGTTGTCAATGAACTCAATGTTCTTCCATGGAATCCCTTCTCTCATGTACTCCTCCTGTAGGCAGAATTACCAAAAATATTGCAAGTGCAGAATGGGAAATAACACAGTAATTCCTGGGTTGAGACGTAGGCCAGTTCAGACTGAATGAGCTGCTGGCCCAGCGCTCACTTGCTAAGATTTGTATGTAATCTGTACCAAGAACAGGTCCACTAATTCCAAGCAAGCAAGCTCTGATCAAGGAGGCTCAATATTTATGAGCCAGTTTGGGCTCAGTTGGCAGGCTTTGAGAAACCAGTTCAGCTGAGGTACTGTGAGCCAATTAAAGCACAGGAACAGTGATATTCCATACTATAAAAGCAGCCCATCATCAACTTTGAGGTTGATGATGGATCAAAGATCTCTGGATCTTCTTGGGAATATACCCTGGACTGGCTTCCACAAATAGAATTTCTTCAATGGCTCCTTTCCTTAGGAATTTCTTCCGACAGTGCCTGACTTTTCCTACATATGTGGCAAATGGCATCCCGTATGGCAAAGAGACAGAGGTTGTGGCTCAACCTTGAAAGGGGGCCTGTAACATCAACAGAACACTTCCAACACCCAATAGTCTGTTGTGATACGTTGCCACTCAGACAGGAAATGGGACAGCCTGATGCTGACTGGGAACTCACCAATCACAGCCATACCCTAGTCATGGTTCCCGTGGCACCCTCAAACAAACGAAATCACACCAATCATCATAGGGTCACTGAGTAAGGATGTCTCCTATGACGACCAGTATGATTTCGTTGCAGAGAATGTACTAAGGCGCGTTAGTACAGTAGAGAGCCGCTGGTCTGCTTTTACATGAGGTAACAGCACATTCTGAATTAGGTGATCAATACTTATTTTTTTCCGAACTACAAACATACCTTTTACCCTTAACTATGTCAATGGTATATTTATTTTGTATCATTCTATGCAAAGCACTATTTGACAAAACTTTTGAAGATTCCTTATTTACCTGTTCAAACTTGAAGATGTGCTGATTGAAGTAATAGTGCAGGTGTTCGTTTGCATAATTTATGCAGAACTGTTCGAATGAGTTTCTCTGAAAATCCTCAAACCCAAAGATGTCTAACACCCCGATGGAGTTCCCCTGGACAGGAGGAAACAAAACAAGTCAATAAAATACAGGATTCCCAGACAGTAGCCATAAGAGATGGTTTTATAAGTCCATTCTTTATATCAGATGATATATAAATAAATTATTCCATAAAATTGGATACAACACTGATAAATATCGGTACACTTTATACAACGGTAATATATATATGTCCATTCATCCTTTATATTAGGTACAGGGTGACATCCCATGTGTCACAATAAGGACTATACTGCCAATTATTCTCTCTTTGTTACTTATTTCTATAAAATTCAGAACTCTTGCCATCTTTGAAAATGCCGACATTCTCAGAAACATTCCAAGCAAATTCGATGTATATTTTACTGAGAGTGAGAGCCATGATCAGCATTTGACATCAATACCACAGAGTATCTCAGCTTGAGTTAATTCCACATTATTACCTGGTGATCCTTGGCATCCCGTTTTGACAGCAAGGCATGGTTGACCTGCATCACTATCCAATCAAACAAGCCACCATACAGACATTTAGCCATGGCATCTCGAGTCGCTATAGCCTACAGCAGAACAAAAGTGTTTGGGTTCTTATTTGACGAGCTGAATTAATAACTGTATAAACTTAGGGGGAAGCAATGCTTTGAGATTTCTGTTTAAAGGCCAATATTAATAGGCCATGTCTCAAATGACAAGAGGCCCACCAGTCTTGATACTCTGCTTATGCAATCCTGTTTCAACTTTCATCTTTCAGACGATGTAACAAGCCCATACCATGACCTCAGAAACAGCATACTACCTGAGCTCACAAAAGGACAAGGGAAGTTAGTCAAATCAATCAAACTTACATCTGCCATCTTGTAGCTCATAACTACAGCTTCACCTCCCGCTCGAGTTTTCTTCTTAGTCAGGGCTTCTAGCAGTGTGCCCTCTTTTACCTAGGCAAGTGAAAAAAGAATGTGGTGAACATACAATGTAAATGGTTGAGATACAGCACTTTGAAAATCTTCAGATTATGACCCGGGAAGAAGGCAAATGTATTAATTTTGGTTTCAAACCCATCTACACTGAAGACTACGTGTGCAAACTGTGATCCATAATGGTGGAATACGTAGTCCATGACATCTTCCACATCTAGAGATTCAATTTTCACACACTCAGACACATAGGTTTACAGCCAAACAATTCATAATTCAGACACACAGACAAAACTCATAAATTCAGACACACACAAAGCCACAGACACACAACTCACAAACAAAGACACACAAATCCACCCATGCACAATTCACAAGCTAGGACCAGCCAAACAAAAGTATGTTGTACTTTATAGAAACAATTTTTTACAAACTTGCAATAGAGAACAGGCTATCTATGCAACCTTATATACAAAACAGTAAAGACCTGACTTGAAACAACACTGCAGTGAGAGACCACCAGTCTTGAAAGACCAAATATTCATGGCAGAAAGCACTTGTTTTTCTATAGAACTTCAAACTTATCACCAGAGACTACCTGTCTTGATTGATCATGTTGAGAGACCACCTTTTGATGACCACTTGGGTGGTGGCCTTTCAAGAAAAGTCTGCTGCGTTTTCTCACCTTTAGCAGAGCAGATATCTGCTTGAGTGTATCCATGTTGAGGACAGTCACAGCTTCATGATGTGCATGGTCATTTTTCTGAAAGGAACCACACAATGAGCCTGTTATTTCTAGCTTAATTCACCTTTATCAAATTCATTTCGACTACAATTCCGCAAACTGCATACAACTCCAGGAAGAACACAAACTTTGTATAAATAAAAATGTGTTTATGAAATTAAAACTGTTTATTGACAGACACAATATGTCAGATGGTCTACAATATAATGATTGTGCAAAATGACTTCGGACATGAATCCCACATTTGCAAGAAGAATATTTTTCACGGATTTTAATCCTCATGATTTTGTTGATACTCTTTAGCAAATAGGACTAAGCATGACCACAGTAATGTTCACAAGACTGCTTCACTTCACCCTCACACTTGCTACATATGTGGTATAAGATTGAAAACAATTTACAGGCACAGTTTGGGGACCTTGGTGAAATGCTCTAGTAACTGTACAGTACACATTAAGAAACCCCAGAACACACACTGGTCACAAACCTTTTTGAAATTGATATTCCCTAAGTGCAAGACAGCAGCCAGAACACCAAATATCCTGAAATTGGACAACAAAAGTGTATGACCTTGTCTGTATCTTTTTAATTCATACATGTTATATGACATGGCAACAAGATGTCCTTAGCCAAATGCTCTCACTGACCAAATGGTATTACCATGACACATGGTGCAGATCTGTATGTGCATTTACAACTAGACAGCATCAACGCGAGGAGGCATCCCATTTTTGAGCATCAGAACACATATGTGAAGTTACAACCCTGGAGTAAACATCCTATGGACGGGATGCCTAATGAATAAATATCCATTTTTAATGACAATCATTTGTTAACACAAGTCCAATAGACAATAAACATAATTTTGATATATCACACTGTTAACTATTTTACCTTCTTTGCATATCTGTTGAGAATCCGACCATCTCCATAGACTGTCTCAACCGTGTGAACTCATGACCCTCATCAACACACTCTCCATCCAGTCCTTCTAAACTGTAGCAGTTGCTCTGTGTGAGAAATTACACAGATGATTGCAGCTAATTGGCTACAAAGATTTTCAAATATAGAATTTATCTTTGCATTTTTCCAACATTTTTTTTTTTTTTGCAAAAGCAAAAGTTTAAACACTACAAATAACACTTGCTTTCTTTTGCATGTTTAGAGATACCCGACTACATGTTAATGGACTCAGGATTCATAACAGTAAAATTGTCATTCTACTCACTGGCTCTATTTTCTGAAACTTATAACATGTATAAAGTTCTCAAAGTTTCAGCAAGCATATCGCTGCCACATTCATTCCCCTGAAGATGGCAGCAAGATGCTTGCCGAAAATTTGGGAACTTTATTAGCTTCAAGCCCACTGGGCCCACTTTGGCCCAGTTTAGCCAACACTCTTACCTAACACAGTTTAACCAAACATGGCCAGTAGTGATATTCATCATACTCTGCCTAGGCAATATTCTGTACTTGACCTACTTCGGTCCAATTTAGCTAACACTGTTACTTGGCGCAGTTTAGCCATACATAGTCAGTATTTTGTACTCAGTACTCTGAACATTTTGGACAATATTCTATACTTGGCATACTTTGGCCAGTTTAGCCAACATTCTTTATCGACCATTTATCAGTCAGGTTTAGAAACAAGAAGCAACAACACCTTAACATCTAATGACAACCAAAGGTAGCTGTACCTGATTGAGGTAGAAATAATCCTCGGGTGATGTGAGTGATAGCGCTTCTTTTTCACTGTCATTGGCACCCTTTAGCAAGTAGTAGAATACATGGTAATTTCTGCAAGAAACAAAGTAATAAATGCTGCATGGCTCTTATACACATAGCTGAATAATAATGGCTTCCTCAGCAAAAAAACAGTGCATAGGAAAAGGTATGCAGGATGCAATCCACTCCAGACAGGACTTGAAACTCACAAAACATTTATTTAATCTATAGATGAAGATGTTACCATGAAATCAGTGGCACACTAAAGAAAGTGGCCATCGTCAGCAGATAGGATTAGTTAAAACTGAAATCCTTCTTTTAATCAAACTTCTTTGCTAGAGAATGTACACCTTACATCTGTCCAGAAAAAGAAAACAAGAAAGACTGAGGACTTACAAACTGCCTTATGTGACATCCTACTAGTATCATGTGAATATTACATGCATTAGTATTTAAGTTACATATAGATGACCTAACTCAGCTATATTACGACATCTAACCCAGCAAACCTGAGCAATCTTAACTCTGACCATTCAAGGTCACGAGTTCAAATCTAAATATGTAGTTCAATTACTTCCCATATGACCTCATATTAGGGTTTAATAGTAACGTATGGCATAATTCTGGCCATTTATGAGATATGAGGTGTCAAAATGTGTAATCTTGACTCTGACCTTCAAGGTCACTCAATGCTAAATCTAATGGTGCAGTTGGACTCTCCAAATATGACTTCCTGTTAGCAAATTAGTCTTTAACAGTCATGTAAGCCCAAACTCTGGTCCTATATGATATGAGACACAAAAAAGTGCAACCTTGAACATTTTGAATTGACTTTTGAAGGTCACTCAAGGTCAAATTTAATGACACATTTGGGCTCTCAATATATGACCTATTAGTGTTTAATAGAAATGTATGTGTATGTGCTAGCTCCGCTCCTTTAACAGATATAAGCTTTAAGCTGTGAGTGACCTTGACTGGTCTCTGAAGGTCACTAGAAGTCAAATATAGTGCAATTGTACTTTCCATATATGACTTCCTATTAGTGATTAATACTAACCACATGTCTACCTCTCATTGTTTAGCTGTTATAGCCACTGAAAAAAAATTGCTGCTATCGATTATCATCATGATCATTGTGCCAAATATTTAGAATTTTTTGTTTCCAAAATCAAAACACTTCATTGCTGGGTCAGACTGACTCACTATAAATGAAATTGATTTGCAAAACATTTTCTGAGATAGGCCCCTTTCACACCAGAAAGTTACGCCAGCGTAACTCCCGAAACTTCGGAACATGTCAGGTGTGAAAGCGCTAATCCGGCGCAAATTTTGCCCCTCAGCCGAAGTAGCTAATCCGGGAAAATAGTCGGATCAGTAGTCCGGATTAAAACTTGCGCCGGCGTAACTC
>JAAUYG010016694.1_pt1 | contig 15253 bp, 8 predicted proteins | sample 7278091 | NCBI WGS metagenome assembly JAAUYG01 (sample SAMN14350201, study PRJNA611818) | marine sediment metagenome | isolation source: surface marine sediment (0.6m) | place: French Polynesia: Moorea | collected 2018-08 | reverse complement strand
GAAAACGAAAAAAAATTGGCAAAAATCCAAAATTTGAAATTTCACAATTCTTTGAGCAACTTTGGTAGAGACCCTTCCTAGAAGTATGCATGATTTTTTGGGAGTGAATGCGATGTGTACTTTCAGAGGAGATGTCGTTTGAAATTTTTTCTTCCATATGGTCCCATGTTAACGAAAACGGAAAAAATTCGTAAAAAATCAAAAATTTAAAATTTTGAAAAACAAAAAAAAATGGTCCGGAGATATGGTGGATAGGTACCTGTCCCCAAAATTTGGCATTATTTCATTCAGTGGTATCCGAGAAAACGATGTCTATGGACGGACGGACGACGGACGGACGGACGACGACGGACGACGGACGCCCGCGTGACGACAGTAGCTCTGCTGTGCAGTAGCACAAAGCAGAGCTAATGAAATTATGGGAAAATATTTTCTATACCCCTGTAGGCCTTACCAGCAGTGCTGCCGCTGTTGTTCCTCCTCCTAACAGCCACAACCTTCTGACCTCGAATGTCATTGGCATCTGGTGGCTGGTTGGCTGACGGAGAATCTGGATCACTGACAGTGCCCCGGGCAATTTCTGAGATGCTTCTCTGGAACAGCACCGGATGACCTTGACCCAAGCCCTCCCCGTCCATAGGACTGACCTCAGCGCTACGACTCTTCCCTTCTAAGGGATCCACTGGGGAGAGATTGGCACTGTTCGTGTCCCCTATGGAGCCAGATCGGGTAATTTTTGATAGTACCGGAGTGTGCGTTTTTTCCATGTGCGATATCGAGCGGTCAAACTGACTGGATTTGCTGAGGCCTTTCACGGGGGAGGTGCTCCCTTGGGAGTAGGAACTGTCCCCCTGGAAGATGACGTCCTCGGCGAATGCGCTGTCTGCTGCTTGTGCCCCCCTCTGGTTGAGATAGAGGAATGGAACCGGAGGAAAAGGGCTGTTGTTGAGGCTGTCCTCACTCACACTGGGCAGAATGCTGTAGCCTCCCTTTACTGGGCTGGCAGCTGACGATGATGTGATATCTCCACCTTTTTGGTTGGTGGGTAGATTCAGGCAAGCCGAACTGGCTAAATCCAGCAGAAACATAGCATTGTTCTTCATCACAATGTGGGGTCCCAGCATCGCTACGACGGGGGACTGCTTGATGGGTGTGTTTTTCTTCTTGGACTTCTTGGTTTTCTCTTTGGCTGCTTGCTTTTTGTCCCGGAGATATTTCTCACGGCAGCGTTCACACATGAGATACCAGGTGCTCCCTCCTATGCCACCGTCCCCACAGTTTCCAGCCCACCCTCCACAGTAGTTCCCGCCACTGTTATAACCCTGACCCCCTGCATGGCGACCACAGCCGGGGTGCATCTGCTTCATGTGGTAGGTGACTGGGTGACCATATAGCCCCCCGCATAACTCGCACATCGTCTCCCTCTCCCCACCTGCTCCTGCTGCTACCCCATTAGCTGCAGCCTCGCCAAACAGATTCCCTCGCGGACCCCCTCCACCGCCGCCTCCACCCCCACCACCTGCTCCTCCTCCTCCTCCCCCAGCCCCAGCTCCTGCTGCTGCTCCTTTACCATCCTTTCTACTCTTCTTTCCCTTTCTGTCTTTTTCTCTCTCTTTCTTGTCTTGCTTCTTGGTTCTCACCCCGACTGCTGGGCTGGGCTGGATGAGGTTCTGCGTGATGATTCTCTGCGTCTCTGTGGACATTTCCTCCCAGAAGTACACCAGGTGTTTCAGGGTGGGTGGGAGTGACGACTCGCTGCTGGCAGCCACCGTGATGTCACTAACGGTGGAAGAACTGGACGCCGGGGATGGATTCTTCAGAAGAGAACCCCCGGGAGCTCCATCCATCTCGCTTGCCCTGCTCTCCGAGTTATGTCGTTCTTTCACCATGGTACTCCCCGGGGAGGTCCCACTACCTTTACTTCTGTCCCCTTTTCTCCCAGATCCTCCCTCAAACTCTCGCTTCAGGGACCCCCCTTTTTCCAGTTTCTTCACTGCTTCATTTATGTTGATATTGCCCCCTGCATCCACCTGAGGCAAAGATAACCCTTTGCTTTGCCTGGTTAGCGAGCCAGATGGTGTGCTTCCACGACTGCTCTTGTTGCTTTTCAGACTGCTTCGATCCAGTGAGGCGGATTTGAATTTTGGCATCTCCTTTGGCAAGCTGGGGTGGAATTTGAGGAAAGAAGCACATGCCATTGCATCGTGTACAATTCCTTCGTGCCACATGAAGGCTGCGAACACAGCACGCATGCACTGAGCTACTGATGGTGACATTGCTTCGTTGACCGGCTCCCGTCTTTCGCGCTGTAACGACCCAGATCGAGACCTAGATGTTGGGGTCTTGGCTGGGGATGAACCCCGCTCACGTTTGGTTCGTAACGCCTTGCTACGCTCCCGTCGGCTGGCTTTTGGTGACATCCTGAATCATTATTTAAGAGTACAATGTATTAGTTGAAAGTACATACAATGTAATTGTTACTGTTGTTAAAGTAATAGCTTCCAAATAAATTATAGGTCAGTCACCTTTGTTAACTTAATGTTAATTCATCAACAAACAGAAAGGTATCACCTAAAGAAGTACACATGTCTAGATTACTTCTGGTAAAATGTAGAATTCTAACCTCATATTAAAGTAGTTTTCAAAAGTTTAAGTACTCTCATTCCATAATTTATATGGAACTTGTAGTTTACTTGAAATGTAGTATAAACATAACATCACAAGGTTCATGCTATATCAACAATTCACAAATCATGAAGTCACCCATTTTACATTAACATAATATTATACCATATTATAAATAATAAATTCATGAACAGAATCAAGTAGCTACACTGACGACCATTTTCGAGTGAGCAATGACACATCGCTTGCACATCACCTCAAATTAGTTTGCAAAATTATATACAACAGCCAGGTCATAAGAAATACTTATGTACCCTCCTAAAGCATACATGGCAGTGACCTTTTCCTAATGCATTTTACCTGATGTCATCTTTTGGCGAGGATGTTCCGATGTTGAAATGACCCTTCATGGCCTCTGTGGAGGTCGCCTGGGAGGCTGCGGCCCCAGGTACGGAGTTGCTGCGGGCAGGGGAGGCGGATGCTGGCCGGGGGCTGGCGGCGGTATAACTTGAACCAGTGTAATGTGGACTGGCACTCAGGCTTCTCTGCGTACTGGAAGACAACAACGTACTAGGTAACCAGTCCAGTCACTCTTTTTGTTCACAGTGGTATCAGAATTTGACGACCCCTTTTGCTTCAAGTATGGCCCTCGTCTGCCGGTGTCATCAGTCATGCCAGTGATGTTTTATTGTAATTATTTATTTTAATTAAATATATATTATATGGGTTTGACAACCCATTCAAATGGTTTTTATTGTCACACTGAATCCTTTGTACATGTAGGTGTAATACTGTGACTTGCTTCTACAGTGCCACTTTGAAGTTTACAGAACTAACTAGAGATAACATTCAGAAAAAAAATTTCAGACGAAAGCATAAGACATCGCGTCCTACGGACGGGATGCCTAATAATATCTTTATGGTCTGTTTTGATATTAACATTAGACAAGGCCGTACAGTTTGTTATTGTAATAGCCATCACTCACGTTCGATGTGGTGTGCTCAGCCTTGCACCCGCCCTCCCAGCACTATAGTCCTTTCGAAGGCTGGGTGGGGTAGGGGGTGGAGTATACGTCGCTCCAGTCGACCGTCGGCGTGGTAAAGGCGGGGTAATGGGTGGGGTGCAGGGTGGGGTGCGAGAAGGACTGGATGCAGATGACCGACTGAACCCTCTATCTGGAATTAGGCTGAAATGTTGATCGAGGCGCCGTGGGGAAGTTGGAGGGATGGGACTTCCTGTTCTTCCGGCACCCTCAGCCTGACCTGGAAATTTATACAACAGGAAATAAGAATTGAGGGAATGATGCTTCATGCGGCCCATGACTGATGTACTCAAAGCCTCACAGACAAATTTGGCTATACGTATTTAGTCAGATTTGGAGACGTGCTCTATGTTTGATTATTCGCTTATACAGTGCTCCCTCTCTTAGTGGCCACTCTCAAGAGAGGCCACCCTCTCTAATAAGGCCATAAATCTTTGCCACTACTACTATCAAATGCATTTACTTCTCCCTCTCACCAAGGGCCACTTCTCTAATGTGGCCACAATTTCTTGGCAAATAGGGTGGCCTTATTAGAGAGTGACTACTGTAGTTGTATAACACCAAACTTTCTTTGTATTTTTCTTATTTATGTTGGCTGACTGCATGCTTCTGAGAATTTGTATATCTATATCTATGCCCATGGTCATCACTGTCTGCATTTATACAGCTATTCTGTTGTTTGATACCTGATTTATTCTAGTTTACAGCCTATAAGGTTAAGGCAAAAGTCTACAAACTGCATTTCATTATTCTGTTTGTATGCTAACTTTATGCAATTTGAAAATTTATAAGCAATTTTATAAGCTATAAGTTCTACTACTCATAAACCGTAGGACACAAAACAGTAGGCAAACTGTAGGACACAAAACAGGCATCAAACTGTTAAATTTCATAAATTCATAAATATCATAGATATCTTACCTGATCCTTTAGGACTGGAACTCCTCGATAGGGTTTTCTTTGGGGTACCTGGTGGAGTTCTTGGAGGGGTTACCCCATTGCCATTCACTCGGCTTTCACCTAAATTAAAGTTAAGAAATAACTTTTATCAGTCCTATTAACTCAACAGGGAAAACACAAATCATAGTAGATTTGCTACAGGCTCAAGTTTGGTCTTTTGGATTTGGCTTACTTGCTTCCAAAAATATTTTACACGCATATCAAAGCAGCAATACTGCGAGCACTGCTTTCACAGTTATGTTTCCCAGATGTTTTGATAAGCAGTGTGCATTTGCAAGACTGGCAAACACAAAAGTTCTAGCTTATCATTGTCCGTGCAAATGGATTTTGATTGTAGAAGTCTTTCTGTAGTACTTGGGGGAACAATACATTAACTGTTGTACTAAGAATGAAATTTTAAGTTTATAACAATTAATAAATACTTTCATACTGACTCTGTAATGATACATGTTTCAACAATGTAAGGTCCCTTCATGTAAAGGAACATCAATCAGCTGGATATTACCTATTTTATATAAGCTCTTACTATGTAGAATAATATTCCGGTGTTGTTGAATATCATTTTATTTATTTATATCTATTATTTGTCTATTAATCTTATCTATTATTTCATATTAAAGTGGTAAAACTCTACTACAGTAAAAGTTGGAATTTAACTGATAGCATGCGACACTCTACTAACTTCATAACGCAAACAGAAATGCATGTACATATATCTAGTATCTACATGTAATTATAATGCATGAGTAATTTGTCTATTTTTTTTATATATATATAATCATTATGATAGTTACAGAAAATAATAGAAGGTTCATGCGACCTAGCAGCTGGATTCGACGTTAACACAAACTGAAGGTAGCATCAGATGATACAACAAGCTGCAGTCCCAGGCTCCAGACTGCTTACCTAATAAACGGATCAAATCTTTGACAGTGAGACCCTTAAGCTCACGTTCCAAATTTGGAGCCGTGACGTCAGAAGGGCGGGACTTGGATTTTTGATGGACAGGTGGGAGATCGTGGTGGCCAAGTACAGCACTTGGTTGGGTGGGTTTGCTTTGATCACGTTTGGCAGAGGCCATGCCAGTGATGGCGCGAGTGACTCCTTTTTCCAGCTTCACCTTGCCTGGAGTATCGGCAGAGAAAAGAGTAAAGGATTGAGACCAGAGAAGCGATGGAAAGTGAAAACACAAAGTATGGAAAACAAACAGCTGAAGTGGCTTGTAGAAAACTGTTAGCCCAGAAAGTGGAAAGATGTTTCAGTAAAGCTCTGTAAGTATATAGGAGACATTTGTTCTTATCCAAGTAATGTCTTAAATTTATGGGATCTGTTGGCTTAATTATCTCCAGCACTGATTATGATAGTTACAGGAAATAATGGAAGGTTCATGCGAGCAGGGCAAGTACAGCTACAAAGAGGAAGCTGTTTCCAGTTAATGTGACCCAGCAAAACAGTATGCTCAAAACAGGGTGGGTTAAGACCATAGATCCTACACCATAGCTGGCACTGCACACGCCAGACATTAACAGGAAAACAAAGGTCTGTACAGTTGTAACATGGTCAAATGTTGCAAAGCACTTGCTTCTTTCATTTTTCTTCTAAAAAGGATACAGAAAAATAAAATTTTTATGTAAAATACATACACAGATCAGTCATTCTGAAGTTTAAAACACCTAAAACCTATTCAACGAAAGTAAGCGTTCAACCTGGCAGACACCATTGATATGTAGTGTGTAATCTTATCGGGTAACAAAAGGCATATACAAGCAACTAGCATAGCTCAATAAAAGTTAATATCATAACACAATTCAAAACCCAGATCCAATATTCACAGAGAGATCAGGCAAGTTCAGCAAGCAAAATTAATACAAGCGGGGGCTGTGCAAAACTAAATTGCATTTCTCAACCCAAATGCAAAAAGGTGTAAATGCACAATACTAGCAAGGACTTACCTAAAGCCTTAACTAGGTCCTTCACGGACACTCCTTGTAGCTCTGGTGGCAGATCTTTGGTAATGTTGTCTTTTCTTTCGACAACTTTGGGAGGAGGTGGGGGTTCCACTGAGCCAGACGCTGCCCCACCCCCCTGTAACACCACAGGGATGGGGCTACACTTCTCTTTGTTGCCCTTAACGCCCTTTCCTCCAGATGACTTGTGGCCTCTATCCCTTGGGCTTTCGCCCAGGGAGGGAGCCGGGAGCACGTTTCTTGAATGGCGATGGTCTGGTGTACCTTCGGGTTTAAATACATGCCATTGGCCTTGGGATGGGGCGGGAGGAGAGGCTCCATTGACCATTAATCCTTTAGGAGGGCTTGGGTGCGGGCTGAAGGCACCTGGTGCTGAAAAACACGCATATTAACATGTCTTTGACTACCGGTAATTGTAGAAATATTATGATAATCATAATGGTATGGTCCAAAGGACACTATTTTTTCGTAAGTGTGTTTTTTTATCACACTTTCTGGCATTTCGAGCAGAGATCTACTAATTACATTCTGCATCAAAGCAAAGTAATAACACACATTTCACTGCTAAGACATTATAGCACAGAGTAGCTAGTGAAACCATGATTACACTAACCTATTGGCACATATTCCTTTCATGCTAACTGCCATAGTCCCCACCTTTCATAGCTTTTACATTGTAGGTTACAGGGCTGGTTCAAAAATTCCTCTCAAATTATCTTAGCCATGGTAGACACACTACACAACTTATATATTACCTATACTGTAGAATCTCAATTTGCAACCACCTCAGAATTAGGGCCACCTCAGAAAATAAAGACCACCCTCCAGCAGTACCCACACTGCATTTTCAGTGTTTATTGTCTCAGAAAATAAGATGCCTTACAATTAAGACCAGTGCATAACAGTCTAGTTGGTGGTCTTAAAAGTGAAATAAAGAGCAGCTTATAAGTCCAGTGGGTGTCTTAATTCAGAGGTTCAACTGTACCTAGTCCTTTAGCGTATTTGACTGCAGCTACTTTAATTATTTAACCCCTCCCCCCCCCCTAAGAAATATATTTACCTTGATTGGAACTTCCGAACCCAGAAAAAGAAGGCGTACGCTGGGCTGTGGTGAAATCAAATCCTGCCTGTGCAGAGGAGGATGAGGTGCCTGGTTGGGGTTCCCCTCCACCGGCAGCCTCCGCACCGGTTGGCGAAAGCGCGAACGGTGACGGGTTCAATCCAGTTTCATCCGGCTCCAGGCAGAAGTCCAGCTCGTGCTGGAGGTAGAGGATTTCGTCCTGACCACAGGCCAGGGACCAGGCTTCTCCGTTCACCTCGTGGCAGTACCTCTGCATGCTGTCCTCATCAAGCCTCACCCACGAACCTTGATCGTTACATAGCTATAGAGGCGAGCAGAGATACAACATTAACACAAACTGTAGGAACCAGGTCAACCAACCTAATACCAGTGGCCAGCTGCTTTATGTAGCGACATAACTTCATCAGTTTTCAATTGTGTGCTCTCGGCATATTTGCAGATATTTTTCATTTATGCAAATGTCAACCACAGAACATGATTAAGGGTATCAGACTTGTCAGTTTATTATTATTAGCACAGGGCGTTAATCTTGTCAATTACTATCATTTGGAAATACTTTGATGTGATCACAAGCGAATCAGTACTAGACAGTTCAGCAGATATTTAACAAGGAACAATGTGCCAATAAAGACTTGTTACAGAACAAAAGAAATGTATTTCTGATATTTTTTTATGTTTTTTTGTTGTTGTTGACTGCAAAAGTCTTATTGCGGTAGTGTAGCGAGACATTTGTCTACAAAGGGTTAAAACCCAGAATTCAACCACAGAACCTTAGAATTAGTTTTAGCAGTTAACAAAAGGCATGGCAGATTCAGTGCTATCTCATTTTGAAGTTAAGCCCACACATGCTCCAGCATTAAGACCAAAAAAGTTACAAAAAGTTAACCTTTTGCCTTGACCATGTGCGATCTTTATTCCTAGGTTCCACTGTATATGTAACACAGTAATTGCTAGGATGACGATCTGACTGTTGTATTACCTCTTCAGTGGCCCCCACAGTATTGCCCATGACCAGCATCCCTATTGGTGTAGCCTTAAGGCAGGGTCGACAGCGGATGTTGTGCCCGCCCGAGCCACACTTCACCACGTGGTACTGGCCAGGTCCACCTGAAACCACAGTTAACCAGTCAGCTATGCCAGGTCCGGTCATTGTATTTAAAAAGAAACCCACATGCCTTTTGAACAATTAACTTTGAAATATCACTCGATAAGCAGGCATATATTATAATACCATTATTTAATATCAACCTTCACATGTACATGTATGTTGCCAATCACAAAGCTTCTGTTATGAGAAGTGAAACAGTCTAATCTTTGTGTCTTTGTTAATCTGAAATAGAATCCAGCAACCTATAATTTAGTTGAAAAAGAGAGATACCAAATTAATAGAATGCAACAGAATAGAATGCTTTGATTTGGTTGCAAAAGAGAGATACCAGTACATAGCAATCTAGCCAACCTTTTCTGGCTTTCCCTCTCTCCCTGGACGCCAGCTCTGGATAGCGACGTCGGATCGTCTCTTTGATAATCTCATCCAGAATAGACTTGGGCTCATCCACAGGAACAAGCAGAGTTTTGCCGAGGTGCTGGTTGTACTGTAAGGCCCAGGCCTCCTGTTCTGGACTCACCGAGACTCGGCACCAGTCTTTGAGGGAATCCGGAGCCAGACGAACCCAGACCCCATCATCATTATGGATCTGGGGTGTATGGATATATATGCATGTAATGACAACAATAGCTTTTTGTTGTGTAATTACCAAGTGTTTAACAATTCTTAGTAATGCTTTCTTTTTTTTTAAACTGTATAATTATTATATTCACCATTGTCCTACTGAAAGAGCTCTCTTAAGAAATCCTTTTCGATATTAACTTGATGACATACCCTTAAAGTCGATTTCATAAGCATTTTTGTATCCAAAAGTAAATATATAATCTCATTTACGAAGTATGATGTTTTCTTTATATTTTACTTGGCACAACTGCTGACTGTTGTACACAGGGGGTACAATAGCTTTTTCTGTTACCTCATCCACAAAGGTGATGATGCCATTGGGTTTGATGACCCCAATCTGCTCGCTCTGTAGTGACGGGTTGATCCTGATCCTCAGTCCGGCGCTGTTCTGACCTACAAACTTGCGCATCTGGATCAGAAAATATATTATTGCTGAATTCAAAACCCCTCAGGATTTAACACACAGCAAAATAATCTTTCATATACTCAATGCAATGCTAGGAGATAAAAGAAAGTTTCTGTACCAGCAATAATAATAGAGCAAAGATTTATTTTACTTGTATGCTATAGCATATAAATATAATGTCTATTAATTCAGGAGGCTCCCCTAGTAGTTAAATGATTGACGTGCTTAAGCATATAGGTGTACTAGGGGTAACGAGATGAACCATATGTAAAGCACTTTGAGCTGTTAAAGGAAAATCTCCTATATACAATCTACATACATGTAGGATCTGCATATTATAGAGCATGGTGCTGTACTTTAAAATTTAATTGCGGTTTTCTTATGGTGTCCAGTGAAACTTAAGTAACCTTTTTGGCCTGGCTCCCTTTCTTGGTGGCCTGTTGGCTGGGAGGAACCACTCCCTGTGGCGGCTCCTTTACTTCCACCTTCAACATCTCTGCTGTTGAAATACAAAAAGAAAACGACCTTGGTAAGGACCGGTGCTACTAATCTGCATATACATGTCAACCTTTCTTGATTTGTGCACCAATACACATACGGTATATCTGCCCGTCTCACACTTCTTCAAGTTAAAACAAGGCTGATATCGGCCAATAGTAAAGGTACACTTACCAGTCTCATAGCCATCCAACATGACCTGTATCTTGTACCAACCCACGCTGCCCGGCGTCCAGTTAGCGCTGTACGTGCCGTCACTGTTGGCCCTGACCAACATGTTCTCGCTGGGTCTCGGCACGACGGGGGCGGCAAACCTCAGCTCCTCAAAGGAGTAGTTCTCATAGGACTGGCAATAACAATACATGCACATGTAACGGAGTACAGCAAGCTTGAAGATTACAGACAACAGCAGAATACCTGAAGTTCTATGTCACAGGCAGAATGCTTACAGTCAAGATCCTATATTACATTATATGTATATTTGTATAAAGAATATACCGTAGATTCAAGAACATAAGGAACACTCGTGTACAATGAGCACCCTGGTACTCTTTAAATCGAAATCCAAATCATAGTTAAGCCTCCAATCTTTACAAAAAACTTTACAGAAAAAGTTTCAGTATCATTTGGATACTAGTCATATTACAGTTCAGATCATACATGTATTTGTGCCTGCATTTTGCAAACATTTTTCATCTTTAGTTACTGTATTATATAATACTGTATTTTAAGCAATGATCTTACATAGTTACATTATAAGCCTCTCACATTTTTATCTCTTTAATTCTGGCTTTGACCACTACTGTATATAAAGTCTGATATTAACCGCAAGCATAGAACATATCCATTCAGATTTTTGTTTGAAATGGTAACATGGTGGTAGTAATGTTACTGTCAATTTCTAGAGTTTTTTTTTTATTGTATTACAAACTTAAAAGGCACTTCAAAATCTTTGTCCAATGGGAAGTCAGGCCATTTTGAGAGGAGGTAGCTAACAATGGCTAAAACAATTCTAGGCACAATCGGAGTCATTAAGCAAAGTTCTGGCTCCTACCTTCATCATACATATAGCGTGGTATGCATCCTTCTTCTCTTTCACTGTCACCTGGTAGGGCGTGTCCAGTTTGGGGGGAGGGTGGCCTCCGAAAGTCAGGGTGCTGTCCTCGTGGCGGCTCAATCTCTTTGCTCGACGCTCATCGGTCGTCGTATCCTTGAGTATGGGAACCGCTTTTACTTCAACCTATAACATAGAATCAGACCACATGTAGAAAAGATTGAAGTCTTAGGATGTGACAACTGATAACTGTTGGTTCCACCAAATTGGCTGTATACTCCAACTTGTACAGGTTCTAGTTCCAATTGCTAAAGACAACAATTTGCATCAATTCTAAAGTTATATTATTCTGGTCATGCTACCGGGGTAACCGCCAACATTTTGTGCCATAAATTTACTAAGTAACGGTTTCTTTTAGGAGATGAAGGTGTGGTTTCAGCCATCTGAGCTGTGCAAGTGAAAGACAATCTTTCTATTTTAGATCTATGATATCTAGTAAGAATGTTTATTTTCATCTTCACATAACAAAATACATGTACATATATATGGTGATAACGGTACAAGTAAACTGATGGTCATCCAGTCATCTATCATCATTACTGACTAGTGTGTGAAGACCATGGAGACTACGGAACAACACTTACTACTGGATGCATTTTCTTAAACCTGTTTGAGAATTGAGAAAATCATAAAATCATTATACCGGTAATCGATTGTTCGGCTTCACGCTGGATTTCACCTGACCACCATCAGTGAGGGCTCTCTACGGAGGTTCATTAGTGCCAAAATCTCAGTCATTTTTGTCATTAGGCACTCCTTCAGGCCCCACACTGGAGTCCTCTTTCAGAGGGTTCACATTTGATTCATTACTCATAATGCTCTCTTTTAGGTGCTAGTTGGAGGTTAGCATAGCTAATGGCAGCATGACGGTTTGAAATTGATCAGGTAATGACTCTGCTGGTTACCTACCTTAAGGTTGGGTACATTGACCAGCTGACCGTACTGGTCCTTGGTCAGCACAGTGATCACCGCTGGCCAGCTACACTTGAGTTCGTCCCGAGTACACATGATCTCACACTGTTTGGGGTCCAGGTAGCTGTCTGGCTGAAGCCATCTACAGGGACAAAGACAGGGAACAATTATTACAGCAAAGGATAATTACAAATATTTCCTGTAGGTGACAGATTTTCAGCTCTTACTGAGCTCTCAGGCATCAATGGCCTTCTTCAGGGGGTGGTGGCATCAGGCCTCCACTCCAGAATGTGCATGCTCCACATACCATGGAGTCCACGCTGGAGCAGTTTATCATACACGGGTAGGAGTTTATGGCCATTGTCCATGTTAATTCTGGATCCTATGACTTGATGTCACTACCTCTGAAGAAGGCATGACGGGCTGAAAGCTCGAGAAGAGTGGAAAATCCAGTCCCAGCATTAGCTACAGGAAATATCAACCTAACAGAGACCGGAAACATGCATGTACGAGTTGTGGTGGTTTGCAAAATTGCACAAGTGTAGCTCTAATTATTGCTACAACTTTTCTAATCTTGTTCTGTATATGTATTGTACATTTTAGTATTATTTGATAATTCCATACAAACATTCAACCATACATTAGAACCCGCATGTCAGACACGGTATCCTTTTTAGAGCGGGGCTAATTTATTTTACCAGAGTCTGCTATGGTGCATACTAGACTGGAATGTTCACTCACGCTGCCAGTCTCCCCCCGCTGGTGCCTGCCGTGCAGTGGACGAAGTCTTTGAGGAAGGCCCTCTCATTGGAAGTCCAGCTGAAGGGAAGGTTGCCTGCCAGGGCCTGGCTGATGGAAGGGCTGTTTGCCAAGGCAAAGCCCTTATTGAGCAGGGAGGAATGCACCGAGAATATCTGGAGACGTGAAAAAGAACTTTTTATGGTAAAGTGCACCATAACATTGTAAACCGCGGATTGTAATAAAATACCATGCAATAGAAACAATCTCTAGGTCTGTCCACCTTATTCCTAGCCTCCTACACAGTGAAACTTCACTTTGTAATCATCTTAGATTAAGACCACGGTGACCCCAGAATAAAGACCACTTCCCAGCAGTACCAAAACTGGCTGTGTCACAAATAGAACCACCTCGCAATTAAGGCCAGCTTTAAGCAGTGCCATGAATGGTCTAAATTCTGAGGTTCAACTGCACTACATCAGTACAGTAGTCCCTCTCTAATAAGGCCACCCTACTTTGCCAAAGATTGTGGTCATATTAGAGAGGTGGTCCTTGGTGAGAGAGATAAGTAAATGCATTCATAGTAGCAGCGGCAAACATTTACTTGTATGGCCACATTAGAGAGGGTGGCCTCTGTTGAAGGTGGCATAAACACAGACTAAATGCATAACACCGTACAGTCTGTTTGGACAGTGTTTCCCACGTGTATAACTGTCACACACACCATAAACACACAGATGTAAAAAACTTACTATCAATGTGAGATGGAGCTGGGCTGGAGTTCTCAAAAATACTTAAGTCTAAATTTTGACTTAAAGTCAGACCCTCAGCCAATCACGATGCTCAGATTGGTCACTTTAAGTCAAAACTTAGTCTTATTATTTTTGAGAACTCCGACCTTGGTCACAGCTGCAGTGAGATGATGCTCTTTCTTTGTAGCTCTCTTTGAAAAGTTTGTACAATTTTTGTGTAAACTCACCTGTTGAGAACCTTCTTCCACCGCATCTATTTCTTCTTCCAAGTCATCGGAAGACACTGGAATAAGAACAAAGATATTGCAATGGCTTGCATATTAATTAAATTTTGCTACAATGCAAGTTTTTAGTCATGTTTCTGTAGATCATATTGCTCCTCTTCCCAATAGTCCCATTATCAAGGAAACTTTAAATTTGTACTTTCTTAACTATCTTACCATCCTCTATAAGCACCCTCTCATCAACAGACACAGTGTGCACTATGCAGAATGACAATGACAACGACAATTTCTAGACAGGGAGTTATTTATGCAAATATATTAAACTCATTTATGAGTTGTTATTCTTACAGTCTCATGATCTGCCACTTACTGGTGGGCAAGGTGATATCCTTGCGCATGAGAGATGCTGCACAGGTACCACCCAGGTAGGTGATTTCCTTCTCTAGGTGAGGCAGACCCTGCAATGTGTAATGTACAAAATCAATAATTGTCAAATCTAGATTATTGCTGGAAAGATGAATTTCATGGAAATACAATTTAAATTTTCAGCTTTTCTTTTCATCCGACTCTATTCAGTACTTGTAAAGTATAAGAAAATGGGAATGCTAATAATGCATTCGAATGCATCCCTGACAGTACATGTATACAATTTAATTTGACCTTGAAGAGACTCAGATCTGATGGTTCACTGGTTCACTGAAACAGCATATACCCGTAGTTGGTACAGTGAACCTCATTTAGCGACCACCTCAGAATTATAGACCATCTGGAAAACTACATACATGTAATTATCATGATGATTACTGGTATTTTGCAATGATTAGTGGCTTCAGAATTAACACCACCTCATCATTAAGACAGGGCTGGAGTTTGTGAACATATTACGTCTAATTTTTGACTTAAGTCAAGATTCTCAGCCAATAACATTGCTCAGATAAGTAACTAAAGTCAAAACTTAGACTTAAGTATTTTCGATAACTCCAGCCCCCAGGTTGGTAACAGTCCCACTAGCGGTCTTAATCCGAAGGTTCCACTGTACCAGCTGTGTATACAATACATGTACAAACCAATGCTGCTTACCTCCTCTGGTTTGGTGGCCCATTCATACCCAACCACTGTGCATTTGAACCCATAGAAGCTGGCCTTTTCATCTTTCACATAGTCAGATGCCGTCTCCAGTGAGAAACAAACTTCGTTCCCT
>JAAUYG010098261.1_pt1 | contig 15259 bp, 11 predicted proteins | sample 7278091 | NCBI WGS metagenome assembly JAAUYG01 (sample SAMN14350201, study PRJNA611818) | marine sediment metagenome | isolation source: surface marine sediment (0.6m) | place: French Polynesia: Moorea | collected 2018-08 | reverse complement strand
CTGAAGGTGGATGAGCTCGTCCTGCGCTGGCTGAGTGAACCCGACACGCAGACTCTGTTGCGTAGCAACCTGCGGCAGATTGTGCGCGGGGAGAACGTTACCATGACGCCCAGCGCGGCTAGGTTACCGCAGTCACCCCGGGCAACGGGTAAGAGTTGTTACTTTCACTCTCGGATTACCCCTTCAATTCTTTTAGGACGTAACGTGGCGCTTGACGTTACGTCACGTTTCCCATCATCACTTTCAGATGTTTGTGTCGATGTCCGGGTCACACCAAGCGCGTTGCCACCAAAACAAATGTCTTGCTGTGGGAATTAGCCTTTGGTGCACTTCTGTCGAGAAAGGCGTACCCAATGGCCTCGGACAGATCAGACGCGGATCCAGGATTTTGGTTTGGTGGTGGGGGGGGGCAGTGGAGCTTTGACCCCAAGGGGGGACCCTGAGCCCAAAATTTGCTCAAAATAGGGGATTTTCCCTTAAAATTGCCCCAAAACTACATGATTTTGAAAAAATTTTGGGGGCAAGGGGAGGTCCGGCAGTGCAGATGCTTTGTGTCGTGGAGCCGTTGCCAATGGGGCAGTTTTCACACATCCCTCTTTCATGTGCTCTGTGTTTCTGTTTTAGGCTCAGCACCTGGCCACGCCTCCTCCCCAGCCAGTGCCACGCCCCCCTGTTCACCTATGACGTCATCACCCAGAAGTCCGCGCAGACCTTACGTCATCAACAAGGCGTCAGTCAAGCAGCTGAGCTACAAGCAGGTAGGGATCTGTTTTGCCTTTCTCTGGGCCTGTCGATTTGGCTCACCCCGCGCCCGTTTTCTATCTTCTCAGTTGGTGACATACCGCAATAACCCACGTGTAACGCACAACATCAAAATTAGGGCCTTTTATCTGTGTGAGAGTTTTGCTGTTTATCTTTGGAAAGTGAACTGTGTGTGTTATGCCTGGGTGGTTGGTTGTCAGGCCTTGCTGCTGAAAGTGGAACGGCCTGAGTCACCCTGCCATATCCTCCTTGTGATCATGGTCATGGGTGTAGAGAGACCCCTCATGCAAACACTGGATGATCACGCAGCTCCGACGCTCATAAGCGCCCTTGTTGTATTCGATTGGCACGTGTCAGCGCTGCGTATTATCCTGGAGCTGAACTTGTGTTTGCAAGGTGGGGACGTGACAACGAGGCGAGCCAAATCGAACTTGCCCATTGGGTCTGTTCCATTTGCACCCATCGTCAACTTCGAATGCTCTTTGGTGGTCTTTTCACAGCAAACATTCACAAAATATCAGTGACGCAAGGAACCTGGGATCTGAACCCATGAGCCAAATCCCCCCCATCACCCAGGTCGGGCTTCAGACCTGGGTTGTGTCTCGCAGTGAATCTGGTGCTGGGATTGTGAATGGAACTGACCCGCTGAGGAGTTGTGAAATGCGCTTTTCACACCGAAACGTGCGTTGTTTCTGCGTTGTGCGTTGACGAACATTCTTCTTCAAAGTGAAAGCACGCCTTGACATGCACGGCAAAATTCTAATGCAGCAATCAGCAAATCCTATGGGCGCAACGCAACGCATCAAGCCTGATGTGAAAAGACGTTGAACACTTGCTTAGCAATCGTAGCTGCTGCACAGTGCGATGAACTGTTCCAGATTTGGGCGGCGGTGAAAATCTCCATCACGAACACCGCTGAAGATTGTTGCCTTTTGTTCCAGTCGGGAAACCTTTCTTTTCGCTGTGTGTGATACATGTGTGTGAAGTTTATGTCCTCAGACTCCTGTGGTTCAAGAGTTGCTTCGTGGTTGTGGATACTTTGTGAAACAAATGGCAGTGCCGTAAGTCCATCTGGCGTTGTGGGTATGATGGCCTGCACCGTGGATCAAGCCCACCCCCCAGTAGCCAAGTGTGACGCCCAATCACACACGCACGCACACATTCTTTTGGAGCTGAGCTGCCTGGTGTAAGTAGAGGTTGCTGAGGGCTCTACCCTGAAGGGCATCGCACAGGGAGACAAACTGCAGCGCTGTGTTCCAGAGATGTTGTTATGAGATTGGGTTTAGCACCTGTGCTGTCAAGTGAAGGGTTGAGTCGTCCTGTTTGCAGTGATACCTTCAGTGCTCCCACCAGGAGTTGTCGACAAAACGCATCAAGCCCATGTGCTGTGGAGGCAGGGAACTCAGGCAGGAACCCAAAAGTTGGCTTGATGTCTTTTGAGCTTTCGTGTTGGGCGCGGCCTTGAAACTGGTGTTTCGCTTTTTTTTTTGCTCAGTGTTGTTTTGGTAACACGCGTAGTGTGTGCAGTTGGTGTGTGTCTCTGTGTGTGTTTGTGTGCCTGTGTGTGTGGTGTGTGCATGTGTTTCTCGCTGTGTGTCTCTGTATGTGTGTGTGTTTGTGTGAACATGTATGTGGGTGTGTGTGTCATCCATGATGTGTGGCAGGGAGAGCTTTTAAATTATTGGTGTATGGAGAGAGTTTTTGACACCAGGGTGTGTTGTGCATGCAGTGAGCTTGATATAAGTGGTGTAAGGAGCAAATTGTGAGATCAGTGGTGTGTGGAGCCAGTTTTGACACCAGTGTGAGTGAGCCTGTGTGAGGTCAGTGGTGTGCAGAGAGAATTCTGAGATCATTGAAATGTGGAGAAAGTTTTGAGATTCGTTGTGTCAGGAGAAAGTTGTGAGATCAGTGGTGTATGGACAGTGTTTTGACACCAGGGTGTATGTAACATGCAGTGCAGCTGATGAGCTGCTGATAAAGCCATTAGTTTAGTCGCTCTGAGGCGATACAGGTTCAGATCATACTGATACGGCGGATCCTGCAGGCAGCTTGGGGTGGCAGTGCATGCAGTTCCAGTTCCTCAGGAAGTGGCACCATCAATGCAGACTTACAGAACCGCCGGTGCTGTGTAGTGTACGGTTTGTTGTCGGTGTTTGTGTGCAGGGGGTTGGTAATTATTGCTAATGTGCAGAACGTGTGCCAGACTAATCCCTGCATGAATACCTGCACGTCTGTTACCTTGCAGTGGGTGCAGGGGACAGGTGCAGATCCAGGATTTTAGTCGGTGGGGGCCATCCCTGCTTGAAAACTTGCTCTGGACGCACTTGGCTTTTCTCAGGTCGAAAAGCAGTGGAAAAATTCTCTATTTGTCAAAAAAGGCCATCTTTGAAGGAGTGTAATCTCTGCCTGCAGCCACAGTATGCAGTCGTACTCAGGGATAAGCAATCACTGGATTTTACATCTGTTCACTGTGTATTGTACAACAGTAGCTGCAGCCAGTACTGGGGTAAAACCCCTATTCGCTGCCTGCAGTACCACAATCTGCATTCAGCTGCAGTCAGTAGTACCCAGCAGGGAAGCCTTCTGTCTACAGGTACTGCAGGTACAGGTAACACAAACTGCAGGATCCAGTAGCAACAGTTGTTACTACGCAACACTGTTGTACGGATCTTTCTGGATTCTACCGGGTTTCCTACGAACCAAGGATTCTTCTTCTGGATTTGCACTCCAAAGGACTCCAGTTCTGTTTTGCAGAGGTTGTTTTGGGTTCGTATGTCATTTGTTCAGATGAGTATTAAGTATCAACGATCAATTTGATAATTCTTTTTCGGGAGCAAAGGACATGGAGGGACTTATTTCACTTCTTCGCAAAAAGCCAGCGCAAGGAAATGTTGAGATGATTTCGAGCCCCTTTTATTCTTGCTCAATGCATTGCGGCCTCGACGCTGATAAGGGACCTTATTGGAAGTCAGAATAAAGGGTGAGGAGTAGAAATTTTAGGGTGTGATTCAGTCGAGGATGATTATTGTCAAGGATGATTGCTGTTTTGTTGTTCTGTTGTTGTTGCAATGAGGATAGAACATTCAAAGAATTGAGGTGTTGTGCTTCTGTGTGTCAGAACGTTACGTCAGAGTGATACATCAGTTGCGAAGGTCGGATCTACCATCCTGCACTAACTGACGGGTGAGAGTGAAACGGTTAGAACCTTCAGGATAGAACTGAGGCAAAATGCGTTTTTACCCCTCTCGACTGGAATGAAAATAAGTTTCTCAAGAGTGATTAAAATTGTAGAAACAAGTGTGTCTGCACCTTCCCAAGAAGAAATGGTCATTTTTTCGGGAGGAAAATAAGACACGTTTGATTAGATATTCACTCTCCATAGACAAGTAAGATTGTGAAATTTGTTGTTGTTGCCGTTGGGCGCAGTGTGGGTGGGGGGGGGCGAGAAATGCATTTTGCGTGAGATTGTTTTTTCTCACTTAAGTAAAGAGTGGCTGCAGGTAGTAGATCCAGGTCAGTCAAAGTCTCAAATTGCAATAAAACAAGAGAATGTATGTGCAGCAAATTGTGGAAGTAACAAACCAGCAGGCAGTGAAACTCGACCCGCAGAGTTACAAATGTTCCCGGTGTCAGCGCTCCAGATGGCCTCCCGGGTGAAGCCGCCTCCTGGCGTGCGCACCCTTGGGAAATCTGGAAAAGTTGTTTGTTTTTGCCTTCGGCAAAAAAAAAGCATTTCATTGGTCAAATGGGAGGGCGGAAAACTGTTTCCTGCCCTGGTAGATCTAGATCTGAGAGAAAAAAGTGTTTCCTTCACAGTGTTTTCTGCCCTGACCTATTTTCAGCCAATCACAGCCTTGTAAAGTTGATTGACTCTTTTAGAAGGCTCTGATTGGCTGAGAGTGATCACATGATCAAACCAAAATGGTGGTTGAGGTTTGGAGAAGAAAGGCAATTTTCATTAATTTTAAGGCAAAAACAAACCAATTTCTGCCTGTCAGGGCTTGGGCAGAAAACAGTGATACTCCACCTCAGTTTTCTGCCAAGACAATGCTTCCTACCCTTGGGCATAAATGCCCTCAGGCAGGAAACACTTGGCAGAAAACTGAGGTGGAGTATCACTGTTTTCTGCCCTCGCCACCATGCAGAAATTTGCAGTTTGTTTTTGCTGCGCTCCGGCTGAAACACATGTGTTTCCGGCCCTTTCCAGTAAAGATGCAGCATTTTGATTGGTTTTCAGGGTAATTTGCTGTCCAGGAGTTGGAAACCGTTTCCTTCCTACTGTTTGCTTCGTTTCGTTTGCTCAGCTGCGCCTCAGGTGGAAAACACTTCCAGGTTGGGCATGTTCCCTCGCGGAGTATCACTATATCCTGCCCTCTGAGAAAGGCAGAAATAGCAGCGTCCCTGTGGACGGAGGGGCAGAGAATGAAGGAGACGCTTTCAGCCGCTGACACCTGCAGCGAAACTTGACCTGCGCAAATGTTCCTGGCAGAACACATGTAACGTTCAGAGGGCAAGGTCGCGCTTGTAAACAGAGCCAGGGAAAACAATGGCAGCAGCCGCAGTCGTGGATCCAGGGATAGGGCTGGGCTGGGCTGGCCTGGCCTCTTCAGAAAATCAACTGAAAAGGCGAAGGCATGAAGACACCCCAAATTTCCTCGAAGGGGAGGTTTTGGGGCATTCCCACATTGGGCCGGCACTTGAACAAAATCAAGATTTCACACCCACACCCCCTTTCCGGCAGAGCTTGGGGTGTATTCACGTCCAGACTTCAAAATGACTCAAAGGAGTCCAAAACAAGTGTCAGGAGCGCCGTAAAGCACTGTGGGGGGTGTGGTGAAACTTGCCCCCCCTTCCTTTGGTGAAAGCCTTCCTGAGGGGCAAGTTCGACAAACAGACACAAATTGACCTGCGCTGCCATGTTTTGAACGCAATGACTGACAAGGGGGGTCTTCCCAGTGTCAGGGCCAGGCTGACCTCTTGTTGGGGCCGTTATGGGTCAGGCCTTCTCCATCAAACCCTGTCTCCACTGCAGCTGTGGCCCCGTGCGAGTGTTGTGGTCACAGTGACACTTTTCCTTGTGAATGGAGATTGCATATTGTGGAAGCAATGTGTCAGTGTTGCGCATTGGAACTGCTGGACCTGCATTGCATGTTCACTCACACTCATTGGAATGCAGACTTTTCAATGGCTTTTGACAGCTGTTGGTTGTGTCAATGAAAAAGTTCATATGTGTGCATTTCTGTGGTGAATGCTCAGGACTGACTTTCTGGCAAAGGGAGATTCGTTTTGCGTCCAAATCAAATTTCCATCTTAATTGAAAGATTTGATTTGCTTTTCATCAGGCAATTTTCTTGGACCTTTGCCTCGGTACGTGAAAGGTCGGGCTTGAGGGGAGAATCGTGAAAACTCCCACCTCTCTTGGTCAAAAAACTGACACAGAATAAGGAGATTAGGAAGTCAGTACAAAAGCAGTATGTCCGTGTACTCACGAGTACGTAGTGTACTTGTCTTCACGTACTTTAGCCCAATGAGCTAGATTTTCTACACCCACATCGCAAAAGCTATTCAAATGTTTGTTTTTCTGCAATGCCAGTCGCATCTTATAGAATACCCTGTGAGTTTGTGTGACAAAATAACTTTTGGCAAACAACGTTTCTTTGGGCGTGGGTAAAATGAACAGCATGGACCGGCGAAAAGAAACACTGGTACACAGAGGTGCCCCTGACCCCAAGAAAAAAACAAATCAAATTCAGGCAGTTTTCACCAAAAAAAAGTGCTTGAAAACGGATTTTTGGTGGGGGGGGTGGCAATTGTGGTTGGGCCCCTGGGCTACACTTCTTGTTTTCAGGTCGTGGCAAAATTTTTGATCTATACTGGCAACACTGATAGGCCACTTATTAGCGTGGAGGCCGTGTAGGTACGCTGAGCCGGGGGTGGGTGGGAGTCGGTGTCCACGACGACGACAACATGACTCCTTGAGACCGCTCCGCTTTCAGCCGCGCGGTCTTGAAAAGTCGACAACTCGCACAACGCACATTGGGATTTAGGATCGGCGCCTGAATAACCAGCACAACACTGGATAAACCAGAAGTCAAGTCCAAGGACTTGTGAATTGCAGCCAAGCTTCGTGCCAAGCTGTTACATTATTGTTACATTGTGCTAAGGGCATCTCCCTCGTCTTGTTACATCACACAACTTCCTGCTCTGCTTTGAAGTTTTGCCTAACCAGACAATAATAGCCTCTATTGTTCACCCATGTAACACATCTTCAAAAACTATAACCAGTTTTGGGTGGAGGAAGACAGAGACACCCCCTCCCCCACCCCGCTATACTAGCGTGGCTGCAACCAGCTAGTGACTGCACACTGGATAAACAACGTTTACTCGTGCAGCGTACGTTATGCGAGCGCAACCTGAGGAGTTTGCATTGTCGCATTGTTTATGCGAGGCGTGCTATTTAGAGACGGCGACACAAAACACTGACACGCACCATATGGCGCCCAAGTACGCGAGCAATACTCATTGAGTATTCAGAAAGTACCACGCACAAGATCCAGAACGTTTGAGGATTCTGCGACAAAAAGGACGTCAGTACTGCCTGTCGATTGACAATGAAAGATGCAGAACTATTGGATGGTGTACATGCTGCCAAATAAGTAGTACTGAAGTGAGTATTCAGTCAGTGCCGAACACCAGCTTCAAGGAGCAACCAGGATCCAGCTGAGGATACTCGCGCAATAGTCAGGAGAAAAGGACCATTTCATTGTTCACGCAACAAGTATGGAGCGTGTATGCAATACGTACTTAGACGGAAAGTTGAATGCAAATTTATTTTCAAGGATCCAGTACTGTTTTAGGATGGACGCACGCAATAATAGCACCAGCAGTGAGTACGTGAAGTTCTGTTCAAGGGACAACATTTCCAGGGCTCTTCACCAAAGTCCTGGCAGTGTTCAGGAAGGGGCAGGCGAATTGTGTTTCCCTGGCAGGAAGAGGTCAATGTTTTGGAATTGTAGCGACTTTTGTGGTCAATGTTGTTCCTCATTTATGGGGAGAAGCAGAAACAGGATTAAGACCCATGCAGTAGATAATCTGATTCTTATGTATTTAAGGCTTTGTACTTGCATTGTACTGATTGTGTACTCATGAAGGGAGTAAGCACATAAACATTGCCTGTGATCCTGTATCATGTCTCAGTACACAAGTACACACATCTTCAGATGCCTGGGCCCCAAACAAGGGACAACAGTACGCAGTAGCATGTGAAGTTACTCATGGTGAATCTCGTGTAAAAAACATGAGGTTGGTGTTTGAGGCCGAGCGGCTGAGTGTAGAGCAGCCTATGTGAGTCACCCTGCCATCCGTTTTGTGGTGGTTGTTGCTGTTATGGAGAGATGCAACGCCATCCTTACGATCAGGCCCACCCACCCTCCTATTGTTCTCTCATTGGGGAATTTTGCAGTTTTTCCGTACGTCTTTTACGTGACGTTGTGAGTTGCATCTGCATTTGCGGAGGCACGCAACCCCACTGTTTTCTGCATAAATCCCTGACACAGCGCTTGTTTACTGCCATTGTATCCATGGATACTACGTCTGCGTTTGCAGCAACAGCTAGGCGTGACACCTGCTAAAGCTCTCCATTGATCTTTGCTGGGAGTCGCAAAAAAAACTTATCAGGCCCAGACTGGCACCTATTGTTCTCCTTTGCATCAAATTTCCAAGGGGGTGGCTTATTAGCCTTCAGCCGCCATTGTTTTGCATTAAACTTGAGGGGGCGGCGGCCGCCGAAGGCAGGGGGCCGTTGAGGCCTGTAATACCAGTCAATCAAATACTACTTATAAGGTGATCACGTGTTGGAGTGTAGCCTCGACGCTGACAGGCGCCCTTGTTCACTCTTTCTGAACAGGACGTGAAAGAGGACTGTAGGGTTCGTTTAAGGGAAGGGACTCATTTCCACGGGGCATATCCACCTGATTTCGATGTGGTTTACCCCTTTGCCTGTTTCCACTGTGTCCAAGGTTTTGAATATTTTGGCAGGGTGTCACCCTTTTCTGCAATGCTGTTTGGTTTGCAAAGAGGTGACACATTGATATTGGGGTGAGCCAAATCCACTCCCAATAGGCCTATTCAGAGGAACTTGGTTCTGAGACCTTAGGTCAAAGGAGGTCGGGGTAAGGGGGGTACTGGAGGTAGGATGAAAGAGACCCTGTTTGATTGAGAGAAACTGGGTGATGAGTACGTCTAAAGGAGGGGCAGGGGGATACCAGAGGCAGGAAGGAAGAGACCCAGTTCTGTATAATTGATTATGACAGCTGCAACTGAGTTACCTGTATTTCTGACTGATAGGCCTCCCACCACTGTGTGTATCTCTCCCATTCACAGTGTACAACAGCTCAAGTCTGAAAAAATAACACCTTGAATCTGAACCATGGGTGGATCCAGGAGGCCACTTTCACCACTATTCCCACCACGTCTGGGAAAAACTTTGAAATTTGAGGACACCTTTTCCAGTCAAAGAGAAGTTGAGGAAATAGGCATTTTTTGCCCAAATGCTAAAAAAGTCGGACAAAATGGGAACCCTGATCAGACCCCATGTCAAAATTTCCCATTTGGTTGTTTTTCTAGCTGATAGTCCTTCCTCCAGTTGCTGTCTTTCCAGTTCACAGAAGAGCTCTCACAGGATACAAGCTTTCATCAGTCCTGGGACTCTCTAAATTCCTCAAAACCCTCAAGAGATTGACAAATCTTGGTTCACTTGTTCTGGATCCACTATTGTTGTGGCAAGGTACAGCATCTTGAATGTGTTTATCGAGTTTCTGCTTCTGCTCCAGGTGGGGAATTGTGCCAGTGGATGTACATAAGCTGTGCCCAGTGTTCTGAATCAGCTCAGTCTTGTCTGTTGTGTCATCTTGTATCTGTTGGCCAGTTTTCTCAGGTGAAGAGAGACAATGTGGTAATCCAGATGCACATCTGGGATGCAACAAAAAGTGGTGGTCGATGATTCTGATGTCGATGCAAGATTTTTGGACGGCGCACTTTTGTCAGCCGAGCGCCCTCTCCCAGCAGGTGTCCCACCGTTTCTTGAAATCCTGTAATTTTGAGACGACCTTTTCCAGTTTGGGAAGTCGGGGAAATTAAATTCACGAAAAAAAAGTGGGAATGGAATCGTGCTAAGTCACCGTGCAGTCGTTGCCGTTATCGTGGACAGCACAAGACCCCCTCCCCACCCACCCCAACTCCTGCCCAGTCATGTTTTGATCGCGTGATCACATGACTGCTGAATTGCAGCATGGATGGCTGCTCGGCCTCAACGCTGATAAGCGCCCTTAATTTCAGAGGCCCAGACTCCAAAATAAGAATATTACGGCGAAGAAGCGTTTAAGAAGGGCGCTGTGCGCTGTCTGCATCACGTGATCACCTCCGGAGTAGCACAGCATTTGAGTGACATGTGGAGCTTTCTCGTCGGGTTTTGGTTGAGAAGAGCAGCGAGGGTGTGGGTCTGGCACTGTCCATCATGACAAGAAAACGAGGGTTGTGCGACTCATGCCGGCTGCGTCCCACGCTAAAGCCGCACGGCCTAAAACAATCCTCTATTTCTCACCTGGCGTAAAGTTCCAGGAAAGTAGGTTGTACTGTCACCGTTTGTGACGTTTTTGAACCAAGAGTGTAACCAAAGATGGTCTTTTGTGTTTTGTGCAGTGTGATGTCAAGCACATAGAAGTTTTTTTGCAATCACCCTTTTGTGCACTTGCTAGGGAAATTTTTTTCTTTTTTTTTCTGTCACAACAGTGTGAATAGGGCAGAAAGAAAGCAACATTTGTCAACACACTTCGTGCATTTCTGCCTGTAGAGTCTGAAAGCCAGTAGCCTTGGGCCTTTTTTAAGCCGGACGGTTCAAACCCTGAGTGGCCGTTCAAAGTTGTCATGTTGTTGTCTGAATGGAGAAGAACTTCAAGGGAAGAGAACCCACAGTGGTTGCCCCTTGCAAACCCAGGCCACCTGATAGAGACGTCAGTACTCTGGTGTACCCGGGCTCCAGCTGTTTATCTTTGACCTGGATTTTCTTGGTACTCAATGCTGTTTGAGTATCTGGCTTTGAGTACTCTGCATGATGCATGTTCAGGCTCAATTTCACAAAATGTTTGCACAATGCAGTGTGGCACAAGTAGGGAATTCAGATAAGTGAATGTGAAATTGGTTTTCTCGCCCTGAAAGTGTATCAGCTTGGGGATCCAGTCTGGCTCAAATGCAAACCCGAAAAAAACTAGAATGCTTGGTAGCATTGTATCGCGCCTTTCTGCACCCACAGCTGGGTGTGGAAACAACAGGAAGAAGATGTGCACAGTGTGATGTTGTTAACAGAATCTGAAAAAGCACTCTCAAAATGGCATGAAGCATCCCGAAATGCCCCCAATGCAAAAGTGACGATGAATACCGCAGAGTAAGCCGCTCCTCGCAGTTGCAAGGTACGACAGAAAAAAAAATCTTGCGCCTCAACTTTCCTGCTTCTGCTGCAACCTGCCACCGCAAGACAAGTGGGACCTGTGAACCCTGTTTCCGACATGGAAAGACAACCCTGAGGCTAGATCACACGATTTCTGTGTGTTTGTTTGCTGGTAAACAGATCCCTAGTGTTGATGTGCACAGAGCGAGCTGATCTGTAGTGTCGATGTGCGCAAACCGGATCACACAGACCGGATTGGGTTAGGCAGCACTAAACAGGAAGCAAGTCTTCATGGTGCGGTGGTGTAGAATGTACAGGTGGGTCCCACTTTATCCAAATACGAACAATCCGAAATCACCAATCAATAGACAATCTGGCATGGATTTGCGGGCACTGAACGGTTTTCCTTTTGCCCGAGGGCTTCAGCTTTAGCTTCAACACACATCAAGCCGACTTTGGAGTGCCTCTCCAAGCTTTCTGTGCTGTGGACAACAAAAACTCGGGACAGCCCCCCCCCAAACCACCTTTTAAGATGTGTAAAACTGTGATGGTTTTTCTCCAGTCACAAGTGACCACGTGCAAGGCTGGGACACTGACCCCCGCTCCAAATTATTTTGTCACCACAAGACCCATGTATGGAAGACATCCCTGCAAGGAGAAGACTTCACAGCCCCTCTTGGGAAGACACCCTCTTTACAGTGGATGTCACTTCTTTATGGTGCTGGGGCGAGGCCGGGGGGTGTCTTACTTACAAAGTCCCAACTGAGAACAACACTGCTGGTAACAGGAAGTGACAAATTTGAGAAGCATTCTGCTTTGAAGGGTTGGGCAATCTCTCATTCCCGAGGGAAAGTTGATCCCAAGGCTTCTCTGCACTGTGTGTGGGCTGTTTAGTGTTGGTGTAGACAAACCGGATCATGAGAAGCAGTGGTTTAGTGTTGATGTACACAGACCGGATCAGTGAAGGGGGAGGGGTAACAAACCTGCTGTTCCAAGGTGATCTCAAATTCAAGATGGCGGATCTTTTTGAGAAGTGTGGCAGCGTTTCTCACATTTTAGGCCGCACTGCTTCAGTTGGCAAAGCTGTCATATTGAGTCACTGCGTCCTTGTTGTTCTGAGGTCCCCTTCTATTGCACAACCTGCAGACCCCCTCACTGTACAGTCTGTGGTTTATCGGGCGATACCATCAAAACAGTGTCTTGATGTACAGAGACCCGACGTTTAGGTGACCAGTGTCGCAAATAAAGAGGTCTGCCGGTAAAACGGTTGTTGAGCTGTGTAATCCGTGAAGAAGAAAGCATTGTGAAGAAACGTGATCTCCCTGAGTACAACACTTTGCGTTGCGTTTTGCCTCACAAATACAAAAGATGTCAGCCGGTGAAACGGTGAAGACTTGGTTGCTCAGCTGCATGATCCGTGAAGGAGAAATCTGGATCCATTCTGCGTCTGCGTCCTGCACTCCGTGTTTTCAAAACACAGCGCTGGCAATTAGTCCAGTTTAGGAACGCTTTCTCAAACACCACAGGCTTTTCAAATGGATTCGGGAACTGTATTTTGAGCAACATTAATTTATTTCTTGCACCATTTGGGTTTGCTGTGAACGCTAAACATGCCCTCTGCAGTCTTGGGATGGATTTAGCTCAGACAATGAGCCCAGTTTCCTGTCACCTACAACCCTGGATCCAGTTTTACTTCAGGGACATGGACCCGGCAACACCTGGGATAAAGGAGTATCCAGTTCTTGTGCAGCTCATCCTCTCCCTGAAAACACCGACTGACCCTGGATTTTCGTCAGGTGCCAGACACGACTTCCAAGTCAAAACTTGCGCTGTGTGCACAAATCCAGATTCTGGTCAGGGGCCCCCAGACCTTGAGGTTTGACAGTACGGCTTAGGTCCCGCTGCAATGCACAGAAGGGCGGCCTTGTTGGATCCTGTTGGTGTTCAGCCCTTGAGCAGAGCACGGATGGAGAATTGTGGTCAGGAGGCTGAACTGCATCACAAGTTCAACCCTTGGGTTGTGTGCTTCTATTTTGAGGACAAGTCACTTAGAAAAATGGATGGTTTTGTCAAATCCTCAGGGCCAGTCAGCGGAGGCCTTACTGCTGATGATCTTCTATTGTTACCCAACTTGAAGCCATTGATCCAGTGATGTTCAGGCCTGGATCTGGGGTTGGGGGGAAGTGCAAATAAACACTTTGTTTTCTGTTCTGCACATTTTATGCTCACAAGAACACGGTTGTGTGGGGGGATCAAGTGCAGACATAAACACTGATTTTCCAGGCTGCAGATTTAATGCTCGCAAGGGCCGGCCGCAATGATACGACACGACGCATTATGATGTGATTATGTCACGGTGAGTGTGGATACAGGATGTTTACCTCTGTATCTTTCCTCACACGTTTTCCTGTTTACCTGGTCTATAGATGTATGACCTGTGTCAGGGCTTCAGACAGACCACCACCTCCTTGGCAGTCTGACCTGTGTCGTTGGTTGGGCGATGTGCTGCAGCATATTATGTGGTTATGTCACGGTTAGTGTGGATACAGGATGTTTACCTCTCTGTATCTTTCCTCCGCTCTGGCTTCAGGTCTCATCTCATCCTGTTTACCTGAGCACTGGGCCCGTGGATTTATGACCAGTGTCAGCGCTTCAAACCGCCTGCGGTGTCAAGGCTTCTATTGGGCCCCCAGAGTCAAATGCACTCCTGTAGATTTCACCCTGGATTTGCAGCCCTTTTATCGTGTGATTTTCTGGGGTCAGAACTACCCCCAGAATAACCATGGAGTGCGAGTGTAGTGGGCAGCATATCCCAAAACTAACCAATTGAAATTGGAACCACATCTAGGACAGATGGCCCCAACAAACCATGGAGCGTGTGGGGGTAGTCTCGACACTGACAAGCGCCCTAGTATGAGAAAAGGTCAAGCGCCCTGATATAAGTTTGGGAACCAACCCCTTCCCTCCCAAAATTGTGGGCCCACCGCTTAGCGGTGTTATAGATTTGAAACGACAGTTGGGGGGGGGTGTCAGTTGATCTGCATGCGGTGCAGGGGTTTATCTCAAGATAGAGCACACATCCCTGTGGCTCTCTCTCCAGTGCTTCTGATTTCCTTCCCAGACAGACCCCATCCCCCACCAACACCAAAGTTCTGGATCTCACTGAAGGGGGTTTTGTGGATTCGTCAGGCAGTTGGCAGTTCTCAATAAATGGCTTCGATGGTAGGGGGCCGTATGCACATTGCTCTTGCCCCCGTCCAACCAAAATTGCGGATCTCACTGCAAGGTGGTGTTCTCTACTTCTGTGCACATCAGTTGAGACACTCGGGGGATGTTTTCAGCAAATTGCTTGTGGAAAGCTGATGCCCTCTCAGGGATGTTTTATGTGATCTTATGAATTATGAAGACGGGTTTATAGCATTTCGCTGATTGGGATACATCAGAAAAATTGTGTCTTGAGTTATGGAGGAGTTTGTTTCGCAAGTGTTTTGACCCCACACGTAACCTTGTGAGCAACAACATTTTTCCTGCGAGTGAAAACACAAGATGGGGAGAGGTGGTTTGAGTTCACAGCTGTTTCCCCAATTTTGGCCACTTGGAAGGGAGAAAGGGCAGGTCGTTTGCGTTCATGGTGCCGAGTTTGCAAAGGGAACAGGAAGCCAGGTTGACTTGATCTCAACAAAGAGATGTGAGCTTTTATAGGGGTCTATGAAGCTGTCCAAAGCTTTTAGGACTTGTGTTATTCGAGAATAGGTGTTTGTTACCAATTTATACATTGGAATCATGCTCGTCACGTGAAGCCATCTGGTCTCGGAAAAACGATCCTTTTGTCAGGATTCAATGGACTTAGTGCGCTGATAAAGAATACACTGGTCTGTCCTTGTCCAATTTGCTCTTGCAAGAGATCTCTGAAGACAGTGTCCAATGAGCCTCAAAGCCAGTTTGATTCCACAACACACTGCTGTACTGTATCTGTCGAGCTTTGACTGTTTTGTTTGGCGGAGCGCGACGAAGTCAGGGCGGCCTTATGGAGTCACGTCTGCATTGTCATTG
>JAAUYG010155083.1_pt1 | contig 15270 bp, 8 predicted proteins | sample 7278091 | NCBI WGS metagenome assembly JAAUYG01 (sample SAMN14350201, study PRJNA611818) | marine sediment metagenome | isolation source: surface marine sediment (0.6m) | place: French Polynesia: Moorea | collected 2018-08 | reverse complement strand
TTTTTAAACAGGCTTTGCCAAAAAAATGTACCCTACCCCCCCCCCCCCCCCCCCCCCCCAGCCATAATGCAGACATAATGACCTGGGATATTAAAAAGTTATATATGGACACAACCATACTTCAGCCATTATGCATGTGTAAATTCATGCATGTGTACCATGAGTAGTTTAAAAACTTATAAAAACACTACAATTCCCAAAAGATTTAATCAGTTTGACCACAAAATATTGCATAACTGTGGCTGTACGTTTAGCCTTGTTTGTGCTAATTGTGGCTTACAGCACAATAAGTTCAACAGAGAAAACGAGATATTAAAGTTCAAATATGAGACATGATGATGCAATATATGTAGCTACATGTAAATCAATGTCTAGTTTTTGTAGAAATTTCAATCAGATTCAAAGGACATGAGATCTAAGTTTTACTTTAGGGTCACTCTCTGTCCTATAACTTTCTCAACTAAGTATTCTAGGCAAACCAGCATAAAGATCAAGCTCCCTTAGACTGGACACAACATCTTGATTCAGTGATTTGCAGCTGATGCACATACACCATTGCATGGACATGCAATGCATGTACTGAAGTAATCTCCTTCACAGGAACGGATACCTGCATGCGTGACTTGGTGACTGTGGTAACCTGCTTAAACTTCAACAAGGACTGACCCCGCATTCCTGCACATCACCATCACCATCGGGCAAAGGAGAGAAGCACTGTACATGCAATAGGACCTGGTTCCCACTGTGCACCAGCAACAATTACCAAGCTATTGTCCAAATGTTTGCTTTGTTTGGATGGGGAGGGGAGGGGGGGGGGGGAAGCACAAATTGTTGAAAATGGTGGTTGAAAGAATAGACTTACTCATTCTATTTGGATTGACAGACACCCAAGTGTTAGATATGACTTCCTAGAAGACCACCCCAGAATCTGCCAAATATACACATGCAGTGTGTAAAGTGCATGACCTCATCCAATATTTCTGGCAGGCCAGCCTAAATAAGATCCCTCCTACCTTGTATTTTGAGTTCATGTGCATGTGCTAAAACCACTGTTGACCCAGACACCCTATTATCCTAAAGGAATGTGGCCTAATACTTTGGGGCGCATGACATTTGAGCCCAAATTTCATTGCTCCCTTATAACCCTGATGTATTGCATACCTGATGTAAGTTAAAGTAACAATAGGATACGGTACCAGAAATATTCTTCCCCATATCATCTGGTTTTGTCCGTAAATTTGGCAGAGACATAAGGAAACACCATCAAATATCCATGTTACTCTAACAAATAATTTTATCAATATTATGTAACTTATGACTTCAGATTTACAGAAATTCTTCTTTCAAAATATTAACCAGGGCCTTTTTTATTGCAGATAGTTATTCTTATAGCATATACATGTGCCACCACACACCTGCCTAGTGGAACCACTAAATGTACTTTACTGGTGGTACTTTTGGCTTCGAGAGCTTATAATACAGTAGCATTGGGTACAGTTGGCGATAGTACAACCATTCTAGGACTAGTGCCAATTCCGAGGGCAGACAGGTTGCAACTCTTAAGCCGCCTCTGCAGCCAAAATATCATGCACGCAGGGTTTCCTCTGTCTGCCATCAAAGTTCTCTGATGTTGAATCACTGGCTCCATGAGAGCCTGAGAGCTGGATTCCAACTTGACACCACCGAGAGATGGGTTCTAATACATTTGTACTTAAGCCTCCATCTCCTGGGGCAAAAATGTTCCAAATACATGTATAAAGAGGTTGGTCATTCTACCTAGTGTAGCAATCACTGGCATAATACACGTATAGAATGTACATGTACATGTAAAACTGAATAACTCTACCTGATAACTGAATTACATTGTAGGTTACAACTCCCAGCTATAAAGTGGAGTCTTTACTTTGAGAAGCTTGGAAGAAGGGAAGATCATTTACAAACACTCAAATCAATGTCTGAGACATAAAAATTGCGCATTTTTTAACCACCCAGACCTTCAAACCCCCTGCTGAGGGATATTCCCCATGTAAACATAAAACTTTAAAAGTTGATAAAAGGCTGGACCTGAAAAATGAATAATTCTACCCCTGGTATATCATGCCACCCAGCCTCCACCTACCACATAATTCTTCTCACCATTATTTTCTGTTTGGCCTCCAATAAATGGATAGGGGTGCAAAGGTTTTTGAATTAATTTCTGCATGGGTCAGCAATTTGGGGCCCAGTGGCAGCGGGAGGAGGAGATGGGAGGCCCACGGTCAGCGGGGTGGAACTGATGGGCTTATAACAATATAACCCAGCTAGTACTGCAACACTGCTATTCCAGTGATCTGTGATGGGCTATCTGCTGGGTTGTGAAGCGTAGAGCCATTCACTGCACTGCAGCAAGAATCTAAATCCATTCAGAGCCAGGAATCATCTGGAGCCATCTACCTCCTGAGCCAAGGATGAGACACAGACCCACTCCAGAGAGACCACAGGAGTCTGGACCTGGAAGGCATGCTCAGGCCACAGGTTGAGGTGTGCCTTACCAGTCATAGACCAACATGGAAGTGTCAGCAGGCGCCCCAGTCTGCGGTTTCTGGAGCAAAAAGATCTCTAAGCAATGATAGCACTACCACTTTTGGATTCCTGGCAGAGAGGGAACCTAAAGGCGTGAAAAGTTCACTGCTCTGCCATGTCACATTACTGGATTTCTGGTATATGTTAATTTTCAGGAGATGTCCCATATTTAGAAATGTCTCCTTAACCATTTCACATTTGGCTATACTGATACAGGAACTTGCGGCTGTAAATCGGTCAAATGTAAACTCTCATATTAAAAGGATTAGAATTGCATTGTGAAAATATTGAGCAGCGCTGGTGTTTGCCACAAAGCCTACCTTTACTTACTACACACTGCACAGTGCATATATGTATAATATTGATATCATATAAAAAGTTACTTTACTCAGAAATAGCGGTGGTATTTGGAGATTAGATTTAATGTACAATTGTATCTTTTGTTCTTGTATTAAGACCTCATTAGACTACATGTAATAAATGCATTTACACATTCCTGGTACATGTATAATTACATGTATGCACCAGTAAAACACCATTTTGATTTTGCTTCCTTAGTTTCCCTGCTGTGCTTCATAAAAAATATGTATATGTGAATGACAAAACTGGCTAATACTTTGAAAACATTTTAAAACATTTTAATTTTTAACATTTTAATTTTTTTCTAAGCCTACAAACTTGCATTACAAAATGCCAACTAGGAATGATAAAACTGAGCCTCCCACTGAGGTGCAGGTACAATAGAAAAGGAAATGCAACATATTTCACTGCCCCTTGCCCTTCATAATAATTCTGGCTGCCACGCACTTTGTAATTTCGAACTGCATACAATTACATCGTCTGGCCGTCTGAAAGGTTCAGCAAATAACACCTTTCCAAATATATGGCTGTCTAAAAGTTTCCGGATAACATTGAGTCACTGCCAAAAAACGGGGCCAGACTGACAGCGGAGCGGAGCTTTAGCTCAATTATAAAGAATAATTTGGAACCACAGAGAAGAAGATAAAGTGGAGTCATTAGGTCTATATACATGGAAAGGAAAAAAGATAAACGCTGCAGGGAAGGAGAAATGGTAGCCTATAATTATAGATAACAGTGGAGTTTACCAGGGTTATTATGATTACAATCCAGCTAAGTGCCTTGGCCTAACACCCACTGCAAGCAGGAAGATGCACATCCTATCTTCTGCAAAGGCTAAAGTGGCGGCTTCAATGGCATGATGTTGTTTTAACCTTTAGATGTCACATGAATCATTGCACTAGCACTATTTGCAATGCAAGCAATGAAATAGTGGGCAACAGAAGAATGTCATTGGACATTTTACAACGTTAAAACTAAAACTGTTATGCAGTTACATATCAAAAGTATGCTAAAAGCTTCATGCTTTCGAACTTGCATTTCAAGGGATGATTTATTGTGTGCAATGTTTTTTTTTGTTGTTTTTTTTTTTTTTTTTGGTTATTTTTAGGTAAACTTTGATTACATGCCATTCGAGCTGCAAGGAAGTGTCAACGGATGGGAGAAATGCATGTGGGATCTTATTCCTTTCCAGCCACACATCCGATAATTAATATTGGACCTCACACAAAGCATGAATACCTTCTCCTTGCATGCCTCTTCATATGCAATATCATAAACCATTACATGGGGGTTAAAAAAAGTGATGGAAAAAGAACATCACCATGCAGGAAACATAGAATAGGCAGCAATGGCCAAGCTGCTCATTTGCCTCCAGCCAAAAGCCTCTTCCATGCAGCATAACCACACATCATTGCTGGCTGACATGCTCTCTCATACTGCCACTAGCAGGAAGTCATTTTTCTAATTAGGAAAATAGCCCATAATTTGTACAATTATTTGGATGTACGACCTTCGAAATCAATCTGGTACCATCAGCATTGCTTTCCCTCAGATCTGTACAGTCAAGCCTTGGCATAATTGCTGTGTATTAGGTTAGTCTGGCTTTAACAGGACAAAGTCCAGCTCTCCCATGTAGACCAAACACAGATTTTGCCAGATACCAGATAATCTCCCTGGTGCACAATGTAATATGCTACCAGTGCACTTGACCAGACATTAGTTATTTAAACAATGGTGTGCTCACTCTGCTGATGATTCATTTTGGAGTTTGATTAATATTTCAGGGCCTTTATTTTGGCCGAGTATCAAATTACCATACCTTCTTTTTGTAACACTGCATACTTCCTGAAAGTTTTTTTTAAAGCAACATTCTCCAAAAGATCTGATGTTGCACTAGCCAAAGAGATTACAGTTATCAGTGACTCAAGGACTGAAATAGGCGTGTACAGCTATGCTGCTAAATATCTGCAAATGCAAAATAATTTTTCAAAATTGTGTCTGACAAAGTTAAACGAAGACAAATTGAAATGGACTTGTATTGATCTGAGATTAATATTTGGTAGGGAACTAAAATGCCTGTAACACCTTTAAAACTGTGACCATTAATTTCCCTGAACATTTCTACTTTCACACTAGCTATTATAAAAGGAATAGATATGGTTAGGTTTATTGGGTTGCAAAACTGAAAGCAATATAACAATTTTCAAATGTATTTAGCAGAATTTTTTTTTAATTTAAAGAACAATACCGGTATGTTTTAATTGCTTGATTTCCAACCTTACCATCTAACAGTAATCAAAATAATATATAATATTACGTAACAACCACACCACATACAATGTACATGTACATGGGGCATTCATTTTGAGCAATGAAACATTGTCTGTATGCATGATACTATAATGTACCAGACCAAACCTTCCTATGCAGTCATTCATGTTTCAAACCTGTACTGTTACAAAGCACTGAACCAAATCTTGTAACTGAAATTGCTGCATTCACTTGCAGACTTTTCAAAATTTAATAAACACCCCAGAGATTTCCTGTGTATTAAATACACAATCAAAGGGCCCTAAGGAACTGAGTGTAGCGCGCCCATGTTTGTGCTGACACACCGACAATAATGGTGTTATGGTTCATGCTCCAAGTAACATCTAAGCAAGGCATCCGGTTAATTCAAAGGTTATCTGCATGCTGACAGAGATTTAAAGATAGAGAAAATTTGAAAATACAATATTTGGGCAATTGTGAAACGACATTTGTTGGGGAGTCATAATTTAAGAATCAATGGGATATTAAATTCAGAACAACCTTTTACTGATTATCAGTACAATCTGATACAGATGTTTTTTATCTCATGTGCTAGGTATGTAAAGAGTTTCTAAAACACAAACTTTATGAGAATAAGATTGTGTGTATTTTATGTACTGGGGCATGTGTACTTGTTTTTGTAGCATGTGTTAAAGAGCAGAACCCCTTAAGAACGGCAACAGTAATTGGTCAATTTGCTTTTGGTATTACATGTATTATATTTTTCCATAGTATGCTGAGAATCGAACAGCATAACATATCTACAGCATGGAAATCATGCCGCTCACAATGTGCATCTTTTTTACAAGGGGAGGGGTGCCACTTAACTTATAGGACAGTGGCTCTAACAGCTATATATGTTCCCTTATCAGGCAAGCTCATCACTGCCTCACCTGTGCTAATACATGCTGAACCTGGCTTCATAACAAAAGAAAAAGACTCTTCACAAAAAATACCTTGCCACGCAGTTTGCTTTTCATTATAGTCAGCTCCACCAGAGTGTATCATGTGTCACTGATGTTTAGCGAAAGCTCAGGGCGCTGGTAAAACTTGACAATAAGAAGAATATACCTTGATGGCAAAAAATCACCCAGTCTAAAGATTTCAGGGTACACCTGGAAGGCTCCGTTTCCTTGGGAGAATGAACAAAGTGAAAGGCGTCAACAAGTAACTGGAGTGCCACATTACATAGTGATGCAGGCAAGCAGTGAAGCAAATGCGCCTTACTGTGGTGACAAGTATGTCACAACAGAAGATTCGCCATTCCTATAACTGTCCCACTTATAACTGCCCTGAGGGTTGGCTTTACTTCTTCCATAGTCTAAAAGTAATTTTATGGGAATACCACAGGCTTTAGTCATGCATGCTTTGATGGCAGTTGATTTGTGAATAAAATATTTCTTGGTCAGAATAGACTGGTGGTTTATGTTTCTGATGAAGAACTCGCATAAAAAGGAAGACTGACCAAAAATGGTGAAAAAAAATGTACATGTCCAAGCCCAAGGTTGGGCAGTTCTCCAAAGGCTTGCAACTGACAGATCTGCTGCAAGGGAAATTTCCTTTATGTTGACACGATAGCTTTGCCACAAAGACAATGCTAGTATGCATAATATTACAGATTGGGCTGCTATTGTACCTCATGGAAGTGTACCTGGCACATCTTACACAATTTCTTTCAAGTTGGTGATACTACATGACAACAAATGCACTGTAGATAGGACCAAGCACTTTGGGGGTCTGTCTCAGTGAAATCAATATACATGTAGCATGGAATGGTGATCTTAATCTGTTTCTTTATCATGCTTAGAAGTTAAACACAGTTTATTGACCCAATATCCAGGATTTTCTATTACACATACAGTATTCACAATCAATTCAGTCACTACCATGTGTCTGTTCACCTTGGCAGCCATTGATTCTATAGAAAAACTAAATAATTTTTCCATAGAGAGGACTGCAGTAAGAACACGAAAAAAAAAATTATATAATGGTGCCAAGGTTCCATGTTGCTCATTTCAGATATGACTCGTACATGTATACTGCTTTGAACACTAATAGAAAGGCCTACACACGAGGATCCATACGAACATTTCACTTTGACCTAAAGTGATATTGAAGATGAAGGTTACCTTATATTTCAAACCGTAGTACCGGTATACGTATCTCAGAAATGAATAGTTGAATCATATATTGCTATTGACAATAAATGACAGTCATAACTGTGGAATCCAACCGAGTGCTTCTATTAGATTTGGCCTTGAATAACATTCAGTGATTGGATTCAAGGGGTTATCCTGATTTTGACCCTATACCAATTTTATAAATCATCCTATAATAACTTTTGTGGGCAGGTGGAGTTTTCAGCTGTCTCAGAGGATTCTGAAGTTACTTTTTTGTGTCAATGGTCAAGCTAGTAATACCCATCAACAGGTATTTACTGAATACTTGACAATATCACTATTTCCATAACATCCATCTTGGGACTTCTCATACATAAGACTAGAATTTAGTGGTCATTCAAGCATATATATTCAATGTACATCCATGGGTCCTTGACCATGTGCTTCAGCCCCTCTGAATATGCAAACAGTGCTCAGGAAGTTTCCAATCTTTTCAAGGCCAAATCATCTTCATGTGCAACACAACACAAGACATTATATGAGGACATATATGGAGGCATACTGTATAAATTTCAAGCTGTGTGCATGTGTACTTAAATTTTTTCACTCAATGTTTTCATGATTGCCATTGACTATCTAATGAAATGGTCCATTTTATCTTGATTAGAAGTGTATCAAGGAATTGTATACATATATATATACATGTACAGCTGTGCAATTCTTTAAGTTGCTAGTCATAAACAACATTATTATATGCACTGGTACAGATTTTATTTCCCTAACACTTCACTGTTTACATCCTTTCGATGGGCGGTTTCATCAACCTTTGTCTCATTACCGGGTAACAATTTTACTTTTTATTCAATGCGTTTTAAATCAAAGAAGACTCACCTGGACATATACATTGTCACATTTGGGCTTGCGGTAACTGATATTCTATTTAGCATAGTAACAGAATCCATTGTATCAAAGTTCATGTTATATACAAAAGAAAACTGATCTAATTCATCAGGACACACTCTTGCAATTTTTGAAATGATGCATCTGATACTCAACCCAAACAAAGGAAACAATTCCTCCCCCCACCCCTCAGGTCCAACATACTATATACATATACTGTCATAACATGTCAGATAAGTAATTAGGATCCTTCACACACAATTTCCTTTTTCGGGGAAGGCAAATGACAGTTCCATCTACAATTGTTAAGACAGGTACACGTACATGTCCATGTAGGTTAGATTCATATGTATTCAAACATTTTTGCAGTTTCATCATTCCCTGTGTTCACATGAGGCCAACATATACATGCAATTGCACATGCATATAACATTTATCTGTAATCTGCTCAGTTTTGCAGTGTCATTTGGTACTTTTAGGAGGGGGGGTGACCAGACATCTCGTGCAATTGTATTAACTTTTGATATAAATAAATACTACATGTATATATACAATGAATACAGAAACACTTACAGTATATAATTAGGTATGCCAGTAACACCGGTAATCAATCTTAAACTTTACATATTTATATATAAGGTAATTTTAAATATCCTGCAAAAATGTTATTAGCAATTGGTGTGTTCAGTAAATGAATCATTTGAAGCAAATAAATCTTCTTTCTCATGTTAATGCTTAAGCCCTTGTTTTGAAGAGATCTTCATTTGACAAGTAATGTCCCCAAGTACAAAATTGCATTATCTATGTAACTGCAATTTTTTATGACCACACTTGAGATATTTACATACATTAATTCTGCATGTTAAAATGACGCGATTTTAAAACCAGGTTGAGTAAGGCCGTGCCAATATTTTGTTTTTAAGCGAGATACAGCATGTATACTAGTGTTCAGCTTCAACATAATGCCATTATGTAAATGCATACATAGCATAGGCAGCTGTTCATGTTATTTTCAAAAAAAAAAAAAAGATGGCATAATTTTGAAATACTGGATAGCATTATAAGGGTTATAATTATGCATAATTTGCAAACTTTCAAATTATTCTGCTACAACATGTCTTCCAATGTCTTGCCTCATAAGGCATACCGGGGTATTTTATGTTGTGCCAAAGATCTAGATTATGCACACCACATGTACTTAAATTGAGCTCTCATTGTGTAATTCATGGTAATGTGACCTCATACACAAGTATTTCTCAAAATGAAAGGCATTAGCTGATGCAGAAACATTAAACAACAAACCAAAAGTACAATACAAATACTGGATTACATGTAGTGTCAGGGGCTAATGCCTTTTGTTATAAAGAATTGCCACAATTTCTTGCACTTGCAATTTCTAGTTGTTTGTCTTGAGTAAAAAGTTCTTTTTCATACACAGAATAATTTGTATTGGGTTTTAAAATGTTCTAAGATTATCTGCTGAATAACAGGGGTAATCGGTTGCCTGACAAAATCATTTCACTGTGCTTTTTTGGCCACTTACAGCCAGAGTCAAAAGCAGACAAGCCCATGGAAACAGCATTTTAAGATACATGAATTGTTCTTTAATTCTGTTGTTACTGTGCCTACCACCAGGTTACAGCATCTGACACTCAGACACCCATTGTATGCAAGGAGGCTCACAGCTGCTTGGGTCCCATGATCTTTGACAGGCACAAGACCTTTCACTGGAAACAATACGCGATTGTTGCCAACATTGCAAAACTGTGTAATTGTGTCATCAGATAGCACAATGCATCCAATAATATTACCACTTCTTTTCAAGTTGCACTGCCCCTTGACAGCCGTTGTTCTCTCTAGTTCTTCTTTTCACATAGTATGGTGCCTTTCACAGATTTCAAGTTGTCTGCAGTAGCTTCAAGGTACTGGTACCCAACTTTTTCATCCTCACCAGATCAACAAACGGCTCAGTGTTAAAAATGCCCCGACAGGGTCTTGTAGTCTTGGGAAAGCACAACACATTCATGTAGTAGAGACCTCTGTACAATTGACTTAAAACATCCGATGCCACACAGTAAAGTGTGCACAGTAAATATTCACAGTAAATTTTAAGGTGGATTTTATTTGCCATAGCGGCCCATTTCTGCAATGCAATCCATCTGAATTGTGCAATAAGTTACAGTAATATGCATAAATACCCAGTTCCACAATGAACACAACTGGTTATCTGTCATATGTTGACAATTGTTCAGCAAGACAGCTCTGCACTGGTCTTCAGTTATAACATTCAAACTAAAACTGTCAGTACCAGTACTACCAAGCATTCACAAAAGTATATTGTGTTAATTTACTTACAATATGCCGATATACATATATGAGGCACGTTTACATATTATAATGTATATGGCAAGTTTCCACTATTCCTTTTCGAATGTCTATATAAAACTTGATGGCTGGGAATAGTTCTTATTCCAAAGTGCTGATTGAGGTTAATTAACCAGCTACATTTACATGCAGGTCATCTCATCGAAACCAATATCTTCAAGTTTAAATGGAATAATGAATACAGGAAAAGCGCTATATAAGAACTGCATATTATTATTATTATTATTATTATTATTATTATTATTATTATTATTATTATAATGTAACCTCACAGAATTTGAAAAACCTCCCCGGAAAAAATAGTTCCATAAAAATATAACACTAGAACAAACATTGACAATATTATGTGCATATTTCCCCGGCATTTGCGATTGCCCAGGTTGAACCTATCTCACCAGCTTAATGGCTTCAGGGAATTGTAATTTACCTGGTGTAATAAGTGAACCATTAATATTTCATAAACCACCCACCTTGGGCTCCTCATAAACAGACATACACTAGCAAAAACCTGACCATGCAGGCCTGATGAAAACCTGCGGACTACATGTACGTCAAGAAGGGGCAATTATTCTCTTGTTTCACACGTGATCCCGTCTTGCGTTACAATTTTAAGGCGCTCCGTTTGGTCATTAGTTTCATAAATCAATTTTTTCCTGTTTTTTTTAGTATGCGTGTATACCGGATTCACTGAAAGTCCTCTAATTAAACATGATGGATGCAATATTGCATATGTTCTTTAATGATACTATGAAAATAAAAAAAAACTTTTAGCCAGCCAGCGAAACAGTGGTCCCTCTCTTAAAGGACACTCTTGCCAAAGGACACCTCTCTAATAAGGACAGAATTTATTGGCAGCATAGTACTATGAATGTCTTTAATCTTACTCCTCACCAAAGGGTACCCTAATGAGGACAGACTTATTTGGCGGAAAGGTGTTCCTAATAGAGGGGGACTACTGTACACCTCATATGTACCTTTTATGTGCATGTATGAGATTACATTAATGGCATCATCATGTACACTACCAGTACCATAACTGCAATGAAACCATGTATATTACACAAAAAGTTCCAAGTTGTATATATGTAAACTTTAATATCTTCACTTTTTCAAGGAAATTAAGGGGTCTATACATGTACATATATCTACATTATTATTATTATTATTATTATTATTATTATTATTATTATTATTATTATTATTATATCTGGCAGATCACTGAAATTTTTACCCCTGTATATTTCTGCCCTTTTATTTGTGCCATTAGTTATAGATCTTATGTGCAAACAGACAAATTGAAAAGGTGGAATACCTCACTATGACAGTTGTGCATGCTATAATATATACAGAACATGCTTACTTTTTCAGCCTTTGTTTAAGAACAGCATTCTTTTATTTCTGTTACATAAAAAGACTCTTAATATTCAGATAAATGTGCATTTTATTAGGTTCTTTCTCAGCTTACCTGTGAGCTCCACAGTGGGAGGGTCCGTTGCTGCCCAGCATATTTCTATATGTTGTGCTAAAACTGTCAACAGGAATACAACAGATATCCACAGTGAAGACACATGGAGACTGAGACTGTAGACATTCCGTCCTTTCCAGAATGTTGATATGGACTGTGACATGCTTCTGTGGCTGCAGCGATGGCAAGTCCTGCATGCCTTTTCTGGAGAGTGTGGGAGAACGTTGTGTTCCATGTCCTGCAATACTATGGTTCTGCTGGGCCTAATTTTATGGTCAGGGCTATTATCCCTAATAAAAGCCATACTACATCTCAAGAGGCTTTTAATTATTAATCCGGTGTCCTATATCCAGAGCTGCTGCATCTGTAGAGATCAGGGCATGGTCAGCTTGTAGTATTCCGCTGCCTTGGTCAGAACACAACACTCCTTATTAATAGGCAATGTGCATATCTCAATATTTATCCTCAAAGCTTTTAGCAGGTAGTATATTATACCGGCATATGCCCAGAGAGAAATTTTATTGATTCATGTCACACAATGCTGTATGTATACTCCAAATGATCAAATGAACAACTTGCCAGACAAAACTTCTGTGTGCAGCATGCAAAGAGAATGCACAGGATCTTTTGTGAAAGGGCTGTAATAGGGGACCTGTGGTGACTTGTATGATGCTGAAGGGCTTACATGGAACAACACTGTGGGCACTGGTCAGCGAGTGGTCATCCAATGGTCATTACCCTTGAGAGTCTGAGGATAAAAAAGAAAGAAATACCATACATAAAAATCTTCCTATTTGCAAGACAAAAAGAAAAATACATGGGACAGGTCATTGGAAATTCTATGATATTGGGCTTCAATATCAAACACCAAATGTCTGTACAAAGATTCTACTCAAGTTCAGAAGAGCCATGAATGTATTGACTTTTTCGGCAGGTTTGTTGAACAGCTGAGCATGTGAAAAGGTAAAATACAATGTACAAGTGCTCCTATTGATTTTTCCACCACTGCTCCGTGGGAACTATGCAATCCAAACTCGCATTTAGCTTATGCTATTACCAGTTCGCTACAGAGTTCATGCATGAATCATCACGTTGACTTGACACATTTGCGAACAATTCTAGGGTGACAATAAATTCAGAAATAAATCAGGTATAATTATTAAATTGACCACAATTATCCAGTCACATACAAAAAACAAATCTACACAACTCCACAAATGTTCGTAGAAACACCTGACTCCAGCATTATGACTCATTCGTTGTACTGTGACACATGGTAACACAGACTGAAACCATGCACATTATCGATAATATCATTTAACTTAATAATTTTAAGCAATAAACTCAGAAATTACCAATGTACCTGCACCCAAGCCTTTTCCGGAGAAGTAGTCAGTCTTCTTCAAGCAAGCGACTCAATCAGACTTAATTCAAACATTGTATAAGTATACCCACCTACCTGCTGAAGGTGTGAGCGTCACACTCCTATCTCGACTTAGTAACAGTAAATTCATCCCCATGACATCCTCTACCAAGTCATCACAGTGCTCTGACCCCTCCCCCATATCCAAATTAGTCCTGTTGGGGTGTCATCACGAATGCACACACAGCGCAGACCTTGGTGCCCATCCCCCTCACCGCCGTCACACTCACTAGTCTCAGAACCACAAATATTGTGGGTGACAGCAGCGAACACCTTTTTCCTGACTCTAATATTAAATTGAAATCGACAAAACATCCAAATGTGTAAGACCCGGAGAGGCGGCCGTTGCGAGGATGACGAAAAGAGGTTGGTGCTGATTACATGTGATGGCACTCACCTTGGCGCATCCCTCCCCGCTTGGGTAGCGTGTATGTATATGCAGCAGGCAGGTAGTAGTGCGGTTGTTTGTTGCCTCTAGCTGTAACCAGCAGCATACATTACACTGCTAGGTAGCTGTACATGTGTTACCTTGCCTGTCTGTCTGTAGCAAGCACAGTCAGGTCAAACCTCTGTTCTGTATATTAAAAGGCTGCTTCACTTAGTGCCTAATGTTTGAACCTGCTTGAGAGTGGATGACTGACTCCAGGCACTCATGCATGTCTCTACCCATGTGTGACCAACCATACTCGGGCTGGTTCTGCTCACTGCACATTTAAAGGGCTCCACGCATGAGCGCTACTTCTTCGTGCAGTGCTGCTTTACTTTCCAAACAGGCCATTGTCAGCTAGTTTCTTAGTGACACACTGTCATCATCGTCACAGGCCGCCTGTCTCCACAGGAACCTTTGTCATACACCCCACGATCATGCATCAAGCACTGGCATTCAGAGAAAAAGATTACACCCTGGACCGAACTACTAATATATTCTCTGAACCATCATGCACGCCTCATTCCTGTTTTTTTGTTCCCCTAACTACAAACGTGCCCGGCGACCTCTTCAAACACTTGTACTGAAAAGAGATACTTTTTTCGTCAAATTTCGAGGCTGACGTCCCGCTACACCAAATCTCGTTTTACAGTACAAAATGTATTTTCAACCAAAACTATTCTTTGAGCAACTGAATAGGCAGTACCCCAAATGGAGTCGCTTCGTGCGCCCTCTCTGCACCTGTGAAGGGCTACGAGACGCTGTTTAATATTCATTAAAATTCTCCTATTCAAAGGGCAAGGGTGAGTGAAAGTTAAATGAAGGATTCAATGAGGCTTTTCCCAAGAAATTCAGCAGTAAATTCAAAAAGAACAAGAGGCCCAGGGGCCTTGACGCTCTGCTAGGTCACTTGCTAGTTAAAGAATACCAGAAATGTGAAAACTTAGGACTACGATTAGCCGTTTCCGTTTCTGAGATACAACATGTACAAGGTCAGCAAAAATCGAAAATGCACCGAATGACCCCAAACTGAACTTGAAGACTTAACAATCAAATGTACGCTATAAACACTAAATACTCACCCGAGGCCCAAATTCTGGTCCGTTTTGCTCTACGATTAGCCATTTCCGAGATACAATATGTACAAGGTCGGCGAAAGTCGGAAATGCACCGAATGACCCCAAACTGAAGTTGAGGAGATATCAGTCGATAGGAGTCTGGATACACTTAAATCTAACCATTGGGGTCAAGATGTTCGTCCGTTTTGCTTCATGATTGGGCGTGTGCCGGATCGATGGTGGGTGATATGCTGGAGTGG
>JAAUYG010088497.1_pt1 | contig 15270 bp, 13 predicted proteins | sample 7278091 | NCBI WGS metagenome assembly JAAUYG01 (sample SAMN14350201, study PRJNA611818) | marine sediment metagenome | isolation source: surface marine sediment (0.6m) | place: French Polynesia: Moorea | collected 2018-08 | reverse complement strand
TCATGTGACATGTCTGCGATCCCCTGTTGTGTTTTCCGGATTTCCTCTCTCAGGCCCTGGATTGTCACATCCCGCGATCGCAGGTCATCCTCCAGATCAGTGACACGCATGTCGTGCTCCCCCTCCTGGGAAAATGCAAAATTGATGCAATTACACGTATCAAACCTCATTATATTACCAGTATATACCATCCATCAAAGCTCGGCATTGAGTACTGGTAATGCTCAAGAGGAGTATAAGGAATCAATAAAATTGTCTGTAACGCTTTTTCTTTATATACCTTAAGAAATTATGTATTACATGTATTATTTTTCTGTTTGTTTTTATTTCACTACAGAATATAAAATACCATACCTTGCCTGCTTGTGAAAAAGACAGGCTAATTTTGTTTTTAAGATCTCTTTGACTTTTGCTCGGCTTCCTGTCAGCTGGGCGAATTCTAAAATCATTGACACTGGACTTGATACTCAATCCAATCAGATCCGTAGGAAAAGACGACATGACGATGACTCCCATCCACAGTAACCCCTCCCCCCCTCCAAGCTGGTAACCCCTTAGTGAAAGACATCACTATAGTTTAAATCATCAATATATAGGGCATTATTCATCTATAGCCATTACCAAGCTTGCGTTTTTATGCATGGATGCCTCAAGAGTGAATATTTAAACTGAAACATGGCCACGATGGCTGTGATTGCCAGCAGCCGCCATAATGGCAAAAGCAGTAGAGGAACTGGCCTTGTACATGTATATGCTGTATGGCTTTTGAATATTATTCTTTCATGGAAAAGTTTTGAGTTCACACTGAACCAGCACCTCCATCTTTGCAAAAGAAAAGAAAATGCACTAAGGTTTCATAGATGTCTTAGAAGGACGATGACTAGAACCCCCTATACTATGGCTATGTACCTTCTGCCTGGTGATTTCTAGGGCTCGTTCCAGCTCCATTCGTGCTGCGTGCATCTGTTGCTGGTGCTGACGACCGCTTTGCTCCAGCTCTAGCGAGTGTTTATGCTCCAGTTCCGTCCTCAGTGATTCTGGAATAAACAAGAAGCCCAGGGGCTTGGCGCTCTGCTTGACAAGATGGAAGACAATGACCACAAAAACTGGATAACACAGAGATCTACATGTAGATGTATCTTTCACTCTAAAACCTGCCGTTTTTGAGACACAAAGTTTTTGAAAATCTGAAATACAATACAGGCCAGTTTGCAAGAGAAGTGATGTATGGAAGGGAACATGTATCTTTTATGACCAGGGATGAGTTAAATGCTATTTTAAGTTATTTATGTACAGAATGAACTGCGATATAAGTAATGGTGCATATATTTGATTTTATATGTTGTCTATTTGTATATAATTGTTCACTTTTGTGAAACGAATAAATACTATTACTATTACTATGGGTTTATATTTAAGTCGTTCTTACCAATTGTGTGACATATTTATCTAAATCTAAATTGCTTCATATTTAATTCCTTAGCAATTTTGATAATCACAACTATTTTATAAACTTTCATTAAAATATGGATGTTTTCTGATCCAAAATGATGATAATCAGGAAGGCTATTGTGCACATGAGATGGCTGAATATGTTGGTCTAATGAATCAACCTTAAAAAAAAAAAATGTTGCCACATTTCCAACTCGCATTAGCATGATTAGCCAAGCACCCTCAGGGTTCCAACACATCAGCCTCTTATTGTAGGTCGCTGCTGGTCAGCCAGTGGGTTGGTTGAGGGTTAAAAACATAAGGCGACAGCATTGTTCTAATCAATGTGCTTGGCCACCTGTAAAATGTCACGTCCAAACCTGACATGTTACTAAGTTTATGTAATGTAGACACTGCTTAAGAGGGGCTTTTGAAACCAGCACTTGCAGTATAGTGATCCATATTTTAGTGATAAAAGGCGTTGTATCTGGTATCTGCATGCATAGTATCTGGTATCCATATTTTGTACATGTATTAACAGGTTGCTAGGGGATAAAAACAAAACAAAGTTGAGTGATAGTAGTAGTAGTTCTACCTCATACAGTCAAACGTGCTCTAAAGACCACCTGTATATAAAGACCACCTGCTTATAAAGACCACATTTTACAGGTCCCCATTATCGGGAAGAAAAAGTAGAGATTTTTCATTGTATTTTACTGGTAGAACACTAAGCTTAGGTAACCCCACATCATTGTATTCCTTAATTATTCTATTTAAAGGTCATCTTTGTGAATTTTGAATCAAATTAAACAGGCTTCAAATTAAAAGTGGTTTGATCTGGTTATATACTGCTCCCTGCCAATTTCATTGCAAGTGTCCCAAGGGTGCAGCATAATATATCTTTATTCTTACTTGAAGTACACTGACAACATTGTAATATAATGCACTAATTCTTATTGTTGGCATAATCTATGGCATTTCATGGGCATTAGCCTGTGACGGATTTCGAATATATATATGGCATATATGTCACCCGTCCGGCAACCATTCAGCCACCGGACAGGGACATGATGCATCATGATGCATATTTGTACTGCTAGAATGAATGCTGATATCGGTGTAATTATAATTATCAAACCATTGTATGAATGGACTGTGTTACTATGACTAATACATATATACTCTACTTAAAAATTCTCTTTGTTTCTGAACATTTTCAGGCCCTTATTCTACTGCAGATGTTAGGATGGCTTTTCCTACCTGTTTATATTGCTTCTGGGGTAAGTGATTTAATTCTGTAGTTATGCAGTGTGCAGTGTTTAGTCTCTTTAGAACAGTATGCAGAACTTGAAATGGGTAAGTTAGCAACAACCACACGCCGTTCTATAGTTTCTATACTTACCAATTGGACCTGGCATAGTTTACTTATTTTCATTTCCAGGTGTGTACATTGCCAGAGTATATGAAGAAGAGATTTGGCGGGACTCGGATACGGATCTACCTGGCTGCTCTCTCCCTGTTCCTCTACATATTCACAAAGATCTCGGTAGGCCACGGTTTGCCTTGAATTCGAACACAGAATTTAAAAATACCCGCCTCTAAGCTTGTGTGGTAGGTAATGTGTTGGTGGAGGGGTGTGTGCATTTAATAGGCAGTGCTCTTCTATATGGGATAATATGTCCCTGGGCCTCTTGTTTTCCAATTTACTCTTCTTGCCCATGTCTCCACACACTCATGCATTGTACATCTGTTGGGATGAACAAGGTATGTTATTTTAAAATGGAGATTTAATTATAAAAGTATTAACACAGTGACATTTAATTGGGTTTTAAAGACCATTTAGTAAAATACTGTTGTGAGTTTTTAAGAGCATTCAACAGTGATTATTCTACTGATTATTCTAGCTCTCAGATTTAAGTTCAGTTTTGTCAGGATTTGTCATGTAATTGGTTGCAATTGCGGTTATTATTTGTAAATGTTAAATAGAGGCTTTAAAAGATGAGTGGAAATAAGAAAGCTTGATAGAAAATTTAAGTAAACCTTACATCGCTGCACTTTGATGTCTATGAAATAATGCAAGTGATCATTCTATTTACCCATGTCACTATAATAGTAAAGATGTAAACAATTTAGTTATATATTTGTATATTTTGTTAATATGGTTTTATCGCCATTTCAGGTAAACCTGTATTCTGGTGCACTGTTCATACAGCAGGCCTTACAATGGAATATTTACGTCTCCGTGTTGTTGTTGCTGTTTGTCACAGCCATCACCACGGTTACAGGTACGGCCCACCACTGTCACATCCTAAAATACTATGACTATCATTATCACTGATAAAATGCTTGAATACTGTCCATCCTTACATCTCTTGATTTGCTACAAAAGAAAGACTGCCATAACAGTGCAGAGTTAATTTATTTCTGGATCAAGTATGGGGAATAGTTCTCCCTTTTATTAACTTAGAAATTTAGCAGTCGATCGATATACCCTCATAAAGAGACAGAGTGCTGAGACAACGGAAAACCCGGCCCACCCGCCCATCAAAGCGGAAGGCTGTATACATACAGGGCTTTCATCTAAACATCGCTGTGGTATGAAGAATCAGCTAAGGGTAATATCCATGGGTAACCTTTTGTTTGACCTTTCAGTTCATGCCACCCACAGTATGTGATATCTAATAGTTTTGCTGGATCCCACATAATACAAATTCCCTTTAGTGTTCAGTAGGAACATATGCCCTATATCTACTCATTTTTGTGACATAAGTGTTTGAAGTATGAGCGACCTTGAACCTGACCTTTCAAGATCAAATTAAATTTGGACTTTCGATATTTGACTTTCCATTAGTGTTCAACAGTAAAGTATCCCATAACAGCCCTACAAAATCTCAATGCCCTTGACAATGACCTTTCAGGGTTGTTTAAGTTCATATCTAAAGCTGCACTTTGACTATCCATACAGTACTTCCTGCCAGAGTTCAGTAGTAATGTATACCCAACTAAGCTCCTTTAAGTGATAGGAGGCATCAAAATGCATAACCTTGAACTTGATATTTCAAGGTCACTCATGGTCATACCTAACGGTGCAGTTGGACCATATATGACTTCCTTTTAATATCTACCGGTATTTATAATAATATGTCAATTTCTCACTCTTTAGCTGTTATGCATGGCTGCCTGAAATTTTTTTCTCCTATTACTGGCCCAAAATGTTAAACTGTTAATTGTCTATAATGCTAAAGCTCAAAAGAAATCTCAAAGAAATCATAATAAACAAATTTACACACTTTTGTTGACATGGGTATTTTTTTCCAGGTGGGATGCCCCCCTCATGTTGCACAGAAACTGACTGTCTAGTTTTTATACCCCATTATACGTACATTTGACCGTCGCTGGGATTTCCAATTTGCAAGCCATTAATAGTGGTGTCAAAAGTTTGTAAAATGCAGGTGATATCAAGTAAAGCTGCTGTAAGCACATGTGATGTCAGGCAGTGTCAGACTGGCATATTTATGGAGTAGATACTGTATCACTATGGGTAGAACCCTTTTATGAAAATGTCGGTTTTCTGTACCCTGTTTTTTTTTCTAAAGGGAAGTAGTTTTGAAGCAGTTATTTTGTCCAATAGTTTTTCAGTGATTTGTGTATATTTGGGGCACTGATAGGTGATATATTGGGTCAGGTACCGGTAGGCTACAGGCAAACTCGTACACACATGAAATGTTGAATTTCATGCCTGTCAGTTGGTGTAACCTTGAGTAACACATTTCCAGTATACTGCATCACAGCTATATCACACAAGTAATTGTACTGTTATTTGAAGCCAAATCGACACGAGATGTGTAGACATGGTAGAGGTAATGATAAATCATGCTGCTGACCATGTGGCTAATGGTGAAGCTTGGCAACAGTGCTGTACAGCTATTTCTGATCCATACACCAATATTAACACGATTAACATACCAGTCATTAGAACCAGCATGACAGACATACAAAATACACTCCCCCCCCCCCCATACCCTCACCAAACATAGAACGCAGGAACAGGTAGACTCTGTGATGAGAAAAATCAATATTTGTAACATATTTATGTGGTCTCAATTCACAGTACAGTGAAACCTGTCTTGAGGGACCACATCTGTGAGAGACCACCTGTCTTGAAAAATCAGATATTCCTGGCATAAGGTATCATATTTCAATTCAATTAACCCTGTTAATCAGAGACCACCTGTCTTAAAGAGGCCATTTTTTATGGCCAATGGGGTGGTCTTTCGAGACGGTTTTACTGTACATGGCTGCATACTCGGACCAAAAATCTGACAGATGTGCATAACAAAATGCCATATGAGGCTCCATAAAAACGATATAAAAATCCCCTCCACCCCCACCCGCAAAAAATATACCGGTAATGATTCTTTCAAAAAATCCCGCCACTAATGTTGCTTAAAATGTACATGTAGTTGCAAGCATTGCTTCTAGTGATTTTATTTAAAACATGTAAAAATTTTGTTTCAGGTTTACATTTAATATTGCCTCAAAAAGTGTTACAATTTTTAAGTTGAATTAACATGTTTTAAAATAGAACTCTTCTCTGGATTTTATTATTAGTGGTAGGAATATTAAGTTTGGGGATGTAATGTTCATCACATATGGGTTTTAACATTATTGCGTCAGCATCCACTATTCACACAGGTAACCTTTCACTGTAACAATTTGAGAGTTAATCTGGAGGAACTGACCTGTCAGTGACTGTACATGCGCCTGTAATGGCCTTTTTGTGTTGATTTGTGAAGCTCTAAATTTCAACTATAACTTCATCTTACATCTCCAGGTGGACTAGCTGCTGTCATATATACGGACACCCTCCAGTGCTTTGTCATGGTGCTTGGAGCGCTGGTTCTTGCCATCATGAGTAAGTCTATATAGTGCTAGCTTCCATAGTTTGGAAGTTAAACCTTCACTAGTGCACTAATTAATCTATGCTAAGGATCCAATATATGGAATCGAGTCTGATACTTATCTCTGGATCATCACTGTAGGTTACATTTATTCTGATCCTATATCTGGATCATTACTCTAGATTACATTTATTCTGATGCTATCTCTGGATCACAACTGTAGGCTACAGTCTGTTCTAGGCTTAACTTACAAGTGGTCTTAAAATGGAAAATACAAATTTTATCCTAATCATAATGATGGGTGGTCTTAAAATCAAGGTTTAAGTATCTGCAATTACAGGAAGCGGGTATAGGTAATATTAAGCTCGAGTCCTGTACAATGTAATTATGAGTTATCAGACAAGTTCATGAATTAATTGCGGTATATGGACATGATGGATGATGTGTTATGTTTTGGTGTAGGACTGATCCAGCTTCAGGTTATTGTGGAATTAAATTGTTATAACCGCATGGGTTAAGTGAGTAATAACAGAATAACATGAGCCAATGTTATCAACTGGTAGCACATGAGGAAATCATTCAGATATTACAAACAGTCTTAACAATACTTAACACTTATACATGTAGTTTGAAATTTTTTTTTTGTGAGAAACTGGTTAATTATAATGATTTTGTCCTGTGTATAGGTTTTGTGGAGGTTGGAGGTTTCCAGGAGTTATATTACAAATACATGGAAGCCATTCCCCGTATACCCGACTACAGCTCTGGAAATGGTACCCTCGCTGACAATACCACACTCTACACCTATATCAACACCACCTGCGGGCGTCCACGTGACGATTCCTGGGTCATGTTACGAAATCCAGTAAACTCCGACATGCCATGGCCAGCATTCCTGTTTGGGCAGACGCCAGCCTCCATCTGGTATTGGTGCACCGATCAGGTATCAGACAATCATGAATATTCATGATACACTTGTTAAACTTAAGCTGGTACAAATTCCCATTTAAGAGTTGCGTGGAGAAGTACTGAATAATTCCACAATCCCTAAGGTTGACACATGGTATAATCGATACATGTAGTTGTTTCTGTTGCAAATTGTGTTGCCAGTAAGTAGAACTCGACCTGTCTTGAAGGATTGCTGCATAATAATCATGATAATGCAGTGACCTTTCTGGTACACTCATGACCCCTGTATTTCAATATAGTGGTCCCTCTATTTTAAGATCACCCATGGGACCAAGAAAATGTGGTCTTATATTGCAGGTGGTCTTAAAATAAAGGTCATTTAACACAGAAAATTGCCATTGGGGACCAAATCAAGCAGTCTTATAATCAAGGGTGGTCTTAAATTAGAGGGTCGTAAAATAGAGACTACTGTATAACCTTAGTCCTAAGCTCATCACCAAAAGTCTGTTGAGACACCATATTTTTATAAGCAATTGAACTTTTATGAGAAGTCTGTGGTCTCAAGCCAATTTGTCTCTCATCAAGCATTGGTCTCTCCAGACTGAAAGCTGGGGTACAGTTCTCAAAAAGTCTCAAGTCAAAACAAGATTTGGCAAAGTTCAAGACTTTAATAAGACCAAACATTGTTCTCATAATAACTTGAGCCAGAATTTACTCAAGTTGAGTCTCAAGTCCCCCTCTGATGTGTCTAGAAACTTGACTTCAGCCACATGGTGTAAAAGTTAGCTCTATACATCTCGTGATAAAAAAAAATCATTAATATATGATTAATATATTATTTCGATGTGTTAGCAAACACTTTTTGTCACAGATAAATTCGGATATAGATGGATTGATGAAAAAGACTTGGTGGACTTTTGGCTCCAGCTTTTTTGAGAACTCCGCTTGAGACAAAGACCGTAGTTGATTTAGTAAAAAAATTTAGACTGCTGAGACTTTGGGAGTCAATAGTCTCAAATGTATTCGAGAACTCCAGCCGAGGTCTTACATAAATGCGAGGTACAGTGGTTTTGCTTCTGAGACTACCAAACATTGAAAACAACTAGGGTGCCCAGGAAGGTTTCACTGTACAGTGGTCCCTCTATTTTAAGACCACCTATGGGACCCAGAAAATGTGGTCTTATATTGCAGGTGGTCTTAAGATAAAGGTAATTTAACACAGAAAATTGGCCTTTGGGACCAAATCAAGCGGTCTTATAATCAAGGGTGGTCTTAAAATAGAGGGTTGTAAAATAGAGGGTCTACTGTATTATTGTTTGCAGATGATGGTACAGAGGGCGCTGGCAGCACGCAGTCTCTCCCACGCCCAGGGAGGAACGCTGTTCGCTGGTTGGCTGAAGCTGCTTCCGGTCTTTGTCATTGTCATGCCTGGCATGATCAGCCGAGTCCTCTATACAGGTATGATATACTGAATCACCCTGGGGTATGCTGACTAGATGTATTAATTTTAAAAATGAAAATAGTATTTCTGAGAAGGCGGTTGAAGGTGGACCAATAATCACATATACAGTCAAACCTGATCTAAGGACCACCTGTATATAAAGACCAACTACTTATAAAGACCACTTTTACAAGTCCCAGGGTAATACTTTCCATGTTATTGAACCTGCATATAAAGACCACTAGTGTACAAGGACCACATTTGTTAGTCTCTATGGTGGTCTAAATTTTGCACTCTCGTTGAAGGTGATTTGAATTTATGTATATGTATAGTATGTACAGTGGAACGTGAAAATTAGGGTCATCCAAGGGACTGAAAATGTGTCCAGAACTCTGAGCTGGTTTTATTGCTGAGGTCCAATTCCATGCAGTGAGTGACCCAGGGACGGTAGCTGTCCTTAATTCCCAGGTTGTCCCTATTACTCAGCGTTCCATACACAAAGTGTGTGCACCTGTTAATTAACTCTGTCAATGTTGTCAAAAGTCCGAGATTAATGGTCATAATTTTGAGAAAGTGACACATTTATTGAGTGGTAGTATATATATGACCTCTCAGTAGATACAGTCATCATCTCATGCCTCCCTATACAGCGTAGTTACCTGTCTTGAGAGACCACCTGTCTTGAAGGACCATATACTCCTTGCAGGTCTTGCATTTCAAAGCATCTGAACATGTCACCAAGACCACCTGTCTTGACAGACCATACTTTTATGGCCAAATGGGGTGGTCTTACAAGACAGATTCTATTGTATGCTGCTTTGTTTGGCATATCACATATGTGCAGTAATTGGGTCTCAGCCAAGATCACTGGACTCAGTTGTTACAGCTCTCCCTGAATGTTGTATGTTTATTTATTGATTATTTTGGCAGATGAGGTGGCGTGTGCTGACCCTGTGACCTGTGAGAGGGTGTGTCAGAATCCTGTGGGGTGCAGCAACATCGCTTACCCAAAACTGGTCCTCAACTTGTTACCATCGGGTGAGCATAGCACTGTGTCATTGCATGTGCATGGGTAGGGGAAAGATGGATCAGGCCCAAAAATATGCAGGATGCCTCAGTTAAAGCTGTAGGGGTGTGGGGTGTGGGGTAGGGTGTGGGGGGTGGGGTGGAGGAGGTCTCAACTATGATTTTGCAAAGGGATAAACTGTAATGAACACTTGTGGATATATATGTTTATTAAATGAAATTTAAAACATTTTGACGTCACATTTTCAAATATTTTGACATCACATTTTCAAACATTTTGACATCACATTTTCAAAGGAATCAGTAGCGCAAATTACCTCAATTGTTATTAAGTTCCTAGTCAATTAAGATGAACGTGCCCGAAGTTAAGTTCCTACATGAACGTGTTCCATGTAACATACAGGTGACTGTTAAGTTGAATATGTACTTAATAGATGATGTGTGTAGTATGTTAATTTCAGTGCTTTGTTATACATATTCATGATTATGTGTGGAGTATCTGTATGTTAATCTCTGTGTTTCTTCAGACATATTCCCTGTATTCGGGTTTAAGTGATCAATGCTTACTAAGGTTAATGAAATGTTAGTAATTAGCATCAAGCCAGAGACATTGAAATGGACCAGTGTGATCTCCTATATGATTTTCATAGGCTGAACGCTGACATAAAACACAATTCACTCGACTGTTACATCGATACCCCTCTGGATAGACCACATTTACCAGCAATGGTGACCTCCAGTTCAGTAGAATTTATTCTGTTAGCAGTAGTCATCAGTCTTTGAGATATTTCATTTTCGTTGCCATAAGGCTGGTCTTTATATAAATACTAGACCAAGTCATGCAGGTGCTATCATAATTAGTAATATTGCATGACTATGTGTTATCTGTTGCAGGCATGAAAGGGTTAATGATGTCCGTGATGCTGGCAGCTCTGATGAGCGATCTCACATCGATATTTAACAGTGCTAGTACACTCTTCACCATGGATATTTACAAGAACATCCGGAGCAAACCCAGCACGAGAGAGTTGATGATTGTCGGCAGGTAATTAAATATTGGCATTGAAAAAACAACCAATATGAATACCATCTTATATATACCAGTCGTATATTTCCTTTTAGCATAAATGAAGAGTACTAGCTAGTATTGGCAGTCATCATTGGTCTTGAACAAGACAAATACATCTTGAGGACCCATTTTAAATAAATTAATGCCATAATTAGGATATCTCTTTGCAATGCTACCAAGTTATCTTCACAGGTTATGACAGCAAGTTAATGATTATTGGCAGTTTACTTTATATGGTAATATCAGTGTCTTTAACTTGTTCCTAAGATAGCTCAAGGTCCCGGGTTTGGAGTGGTTTTTGTTTATACTAAATTTTTAACTTTTTTTTCCAATTTCTTTGGCTGACCTAGAGGTTCCATTATATCCTGTGTATTGGAAGTAAGGCAGTACAGTAAAATCTTGAAAGACCACCCCTTCTGCCATAACAAATGGTCTCCCAAGACAGGTGGCCTGTGATGACAGGTTCATTTATGGTAAAATGTACATCTGTCTGTCTGGAATATGTGGTCACAGCTGTAGTAAGCGTGGTGAAAAAAAAATCGCAGAGTGAATTCCTGCATTATTCTTTTTGACAGGGTGTTTGTGGTGATTATGACCGGTATAGGAATTATCTGGATCCCTGTGATCCAGGGAATGCAGGGAGCACAGCTTTACATCTACATCCAGGTCATCGCCGCTGACCTGGCTCCGCCCATAGCGGCTGTATACCTTCTGGCAGTGACCTGGAAAAGAGCCAATGAACAGGTAGGCTGATAGAGATGTTCATGCCGTGAGGCAAAAGACCCACAATATCTTAAATATAATTTGAAGAGGAACTGAACAAGATTTTAGTTCAATAAGGGGGGGGGAGAGGTTGGTGGCCATGCAAATATACAGTGCAGTTCAAGAATTAAGTCCACTCTCATACCTAATGATAAAGTATAGGGAAATAATTCAGGTGTATGATAATGCAAGTTTATTACACAAAAGTAAGCATAAAGTGTTTCTCTGTGCATGTGTGCCTAGCTGTTATAATATAAACATGATAGACGTAATCTTGATTGTTCCATTTTATAAAAGACTGCACTGGAAAAGTTTTTAAAAATGTCGAGGTTAATTAAAAGGCCACATTTTATTTCACGATATTTATGACTTTCATGTGGAAAAGTTCAAATGACTCTGTAGTGACATGTTTGTTTCAAAGCATGTTTATATTTCATCCTCCAGGGGGCGTTCTGGGGTCTGATGTCTGGGCTGACGATAGGTCTGTTGCGGATGATCCTGGGTTTTATATTCCGAGAGCCAGCCTGCGGAGAAGAGGACACGCGACCAATCATAATGCATCTCCATTACATGTACTTCGCCATGTTGTTGTTTTTCCTGACGGCCATCATTATGACCATAGTCAGCTTTGCCACAGCGCCACCTACCAAGGAACAGGTAAATATATGATCGAACTAAAACAAAACAAACCGAAACAAATATGTAAAAGAAGAAAAAAAAAGAACTAAGCAACTACCCAATCAAACAACCAAATGATAACAAAATATAACAAAAAAACCCCTGAAAAACATAAATATTTGGAAAATAACCCCCAAATAAACTGAACACTTAATTCTTACGACACAGGTGTCATAATAAATTGTAGAAATAATTATGAATTTTTACTGGTGTTGGAGGTAGTGTTTTCAAAAAGAAAGGAAGCACTCTTAATTTCCTTTTTTTATTCAGATCACTCGGACAACATATTGTACTCGGTTTGATCGAACTCCTCGTGGTGATGAGTTCCACAGTAAATACCCCGCTGACACAGAGTTGGAGATTCTGTCTGCAGACACAGCCAGTGGATCCAGACACGATGAGGATCCAGAGAATCAAGAAAAAGAAAAGATGCCAAATGGGGAACTACATCCTGCGGAAAGCAATCAAAACTTGACAGGTTGTACATTCATTGTATCAAGTCATATAAGAATGGAAGAATCAATGGATTAATAATACAAGATTTTTCTTTTCGTATTCTGAATAAGATAAATACATGTCATACACTAATAAATCAATAAACAAATGTATATTACCAAGGCTAGTATATTCTTGAATTAACTAAGATTACTGAAATTGTAAAAGTTATTAACTTAAAAAAGAAACAACCTAATCGTCTTTGCATTCTGAACTGTTTGAGAAATATTTATCATAGTTACTCTCTTTCTAAATGTTGACAAAGAACTATTAGAATACATGCATGTTTTTGAAGCTACAGGTAATTAAAATTGACCCTTTCTGTTGGTCAGATCCAGAAACTGAAAAGGCGGTGGAAGCCTCGCTTGACAGAGTTGATGTTCCTGATGAGCGATCTTGTCTGCGTCGTGGATACGATTGGTTCTGTGGTATTGACAACTCACTCATTGGCCAAACCAGGGCTAAAGAGAATGAGATCCGAATAGAGAAAATCACTTCACTGAAGCAGGACCCACGCGCAAAGAAGGGCCTCCTGGTAGTTCTAGTCATACTTGTCAGTCTGGATATCTTCCTCTACGTCTTCTTTTCCACTGGCAGCAAATTTCTGTTGTCCTGAGCTTCACATGAGGTTAGCTGGTTGCTATAGGCGTTTGTTAAGAACAGCCACCGGATTTTGCAATTCAGGTATATATATATTTCATTTTACTATTTTATATTTTTAAGAAAAGTCCAACACCCAGGCTTATGAGTTTGTATATATTTAAATTTACTGGGCATATTATTGGTAGATGTTTTTCTGTTAAACTGTGGACTTGTATAGAGAGATAGATATATAGATAGATAAATATAGATAGATATAGATTTAGTGTCAATGTTTGTAGAAGTGGACCAAAAATGAGAAAATAATTATTTGCCTCGTTTTAACCAGGATGGCAGGATGCCTATTTTTTGGAGGTAAGAAATTAGGTGTTCTGAAGTCTTCCTTGCAAAGCGTTTTGTTGATTGGGGAAATATTCTTGAGAAGCTGTTTTATTTTCTCAATCTTCACAATGGTGCTCCAACAGTAACAGATAAGGTGACATTCTGTACGTCCTATCTCAGTATGTACCAGCAATAAGTTTCTGGAAAAATCTTAAGTCTAGAAATAGAATGATCACGAATCACCTGAGCAACTCAATTGTCTGATATTCATGCTCGACATCACTAGCAGGCTTAGGAAGGTTTTTTTTTTTAAGAAACCAGCTCCAGATGCCCATATTCTGTTGAACAATCCAATAACAACACGGGAACCTGTTTTGTCTTGCTGTGACTTGTTAAAAAAAAGCTATAAGAGCTTCACTTGTAAGATTGTTTTCTTAGCAAAGAGTGCATCTAATTTATTGCGAGTGTTTGTAGGTTGGATGTCTTGCAGAATATTGGCAGTTAAATAAATATAGCATAGCATTGTTTGGTAATATAACTAATGTATACCAATATCCTATTTTATGAACTCTATAACAACTTGTATTTTATGTTACCAATTTAGAGCAATTTGTATGTACCTTTTTATACCTTCTTGTTTCCGCCAAGCACATAGAAACCTAATTCTGTAAGTACGGTAAGCGGGCACTAAATGAATAAAATTATAATAAATTATATTTTAAATATATTATAGCATCACTGTTTAGCTATGGTCTATCACTTGTCTTTGTATTTGTGGATGGTGAAGGGTTCTTTTGAGTCTGTGCCTATCACCAAAACGATAATGATTACTACAGTGAAAACTGTGGGTACTAATGTTTAACAATGCATGTTGACTAATGCTATGATATACCAAGTGCTAGATATATAGTGAGCTGCAAGCAACATTAAATTCTAATCGAATTTAGTATGTTGTGTATTTTGTTCCACGTTTGTGTCCAACCTTGGTGCTGCCATTGAAATATATATTTCATAAATGAATGAAATACGTTGTTCATGTATATAATTGCATACAATACAATATATAAAGTACAGTGAAAATTTAAGTGTATTTATTGTGTGCAGAAGTTCCTGTCATACCAATGCCTATAATTACTGGTATAAGGCAGCATGTAGCATGATATTACATTGTAAAATGTTGTAAATATACCTTTGTAGACTTTTATTTGATATACATCGGTCGCTCTCTTGTAGTGGCCACTCTCTGTAATAAGGCCATAAATCTTTGCTGCTGCTACTATCAATGTATTTACCTCTCCCTCTACCACCAAAGGCCACCTCTCTAATGTGGCCACAAGTTCTTGACAAATAGGGTGACCTTATTAGAGAGGGACTACTGTATCTGCGTGTAGATGCCTTAATAACTATGGCATGTATGGTATAACACAGAACTGATAGTAGACTCATATGCCAGTCTTGTGCAGCAATACACAAATGTGGATGTAAACGTTGAGTCAGTGTTTATGACATATATTGGGGGCTGTTTCTTTTTTTTGAAAAAGAACAAAGAGACTTTCAAAAAGAATATGAAATCATATCCTAAATGTCTCTAACCTGAATCATACATGTATAAGTTTTGTTCAAAGATTGATGTTTGA
>JAAUYG010001055.1_pt1 | contig 15273 bp, 13 predicted proteins | sample 7278091 | NCBI WGS metagenome assembly JAAUYG01 (sample SAMN14350201, study PRJNA611818) | marine sediment metagenome | isolation source: surface marine sediment (0.6m) | place: French Polynesia: Moorea | collected 2018-08 | reverse complement strand
TATTTGGTTGATGGCCAGCAGGGGGAGGTAGGCTATCTATTGGGGGGGGGCAAAAGCAAAGGTCTCACTGCTCGCGAGACCACGGTCTGCTCCAATACTACTTTACTGATGAGTATAAAATATGCCTTTACCGTAGCCAGACACGGCATACTAAACAGCTTTAGTAGGACCATATAAAACCCCGCTGTCGGCTCTCACCTCCAGAATATTTACCTACACAGATTTCCAAAGACTGGCTTCCTATACCCTCACGAACTCGACATTACGCCTTTTTCGAAGGCAGCGAAGTACACGAAAGAAAAAAAATTGCAGTAACGAGAAAACCTGGCGCAAACGCGAAACAGATGAACTCAATCCACCTTCCAATTGGAATCAACAACACTGGATGAAAAGTTAATCCTTCCAAGAACAGAGGGGTGATTGCGGAGAAGGAATCCAGTGCAAGAAAAGCCAGAATCCACACGGGAGGGAGTGTGGTGGCCCGCAGGGTTTGCTGGCTGCAGAAACCTGCTTATTCCTCCTGTAGCCTGTATGCCGACAAGGTCTGAAGCACTGTCAAAATAAGCTCTTTTCCGCGTGTTTTCCTGCGTAGCGAGAATCCACACGGAATTTGGTGGCCCGCAGGGATGCTGAGGCACAGAACTCTCTGCCCCCCCCCCAAAAAAAATCTGCTTACAGATTTGTTTCTTTCTTTGCTGAAATCGTTGCTGAAATCGTTGCTGAAGAGTTCAGAAAACACAGGATCCGTTGTGATCTGATCACGAGACATGGCAACACTTTTCTTTGCATGAAGATCACAAAATCACCAAGGACAAAAAACCGACCGGCATCATCGCTTCCATTGGGCTCTGGGTCAATTCAGAAAAATCATACAAAGGATGACCTGTGGGTTGTTTGTACTCCTGAACCAAGTATATTTACCCAACAAACCCCTGGTGTTGGTGGGGGGGGCTTCTGACCCCACCAAATGGCAGGGTTGTTTGTATCCCTGTAAAAAAACAAATTGGGGGGAGGACAATCTGCCCGCAGTGTTATGTGCTCGGCTGCACATGAGGATCTTGCCTTCTGAGTGAGGACAAAGGCTAGGGGTATGGTTGTACTCTTTATTGTAGCTGTACAGCAGGTTGAGGTTGGTGTCTGTCTGGATGCCAAGGCTCTCAAGGGGAGATGCTGGTGATCTGAGGTGATTTGGGTAATGTGATGGTTGTGTCGCAGTGAAACGTACAAACTAGGTTTGTTGCTCTGCAGCACACCAGAATTAATGGGCATGCTGTAGAAAGAACACATGGCTGGATGAGAACAAGGCAAGTTCTCTACAGCCTTGTGCAGAACTGAATTTCTGCCAGGCCTCTCCTGAGAAGGCCCAAGATACTAAAAGACATTGTGGCAACCCAGACGGCTTCAAATATGATATATGACATTTTACAAAAATGCCACCAATTGACACGCATCATCAAAATAAATAAATAAAAAAAAAAAAAAAGGAAGAAAAAAAAATGACAATCCAAAAATATGTTCGAGTTCCGAGTTCCGAGTTCTTTCACCGCGTCCGAAGACTGCTGCTTCGGCCCAAAACTCCTTCTCGTTCAATGTCAGCTGTTTCAAGGGAACTCCTTCTCTCCTGTGTTATTGTCAGCTCTGGTGGGAGAGAAGCCACAGGATTCAAAGGCAAATCCTTTCGTCGTATGGGAGGGGTGATGCGTTTTGTAAACTAATGACGTCGTCTCTGTGACACTGAAACTGCAAAACTACAGCTGTTCACCATTTCAAAAGAATGCTGAGATATTTGTCCGAAATGCATTCAAGCGTTGAAAGAAAACAAAAATTTCTTCTTTTCTTTCGAATGGTGGTGAAACTGAAAGACATGATCCCCCACTTCTTGATAGCCTTCGCCCTTGCCAGTTGTGGCTGAAAGTCACAGGAGTTTGCGTTGCAGTTTGGGCTGTGTAACACAACTGTTATCCAGACCGATGTGTGTTCCACCAAGTCTGCTTTTGTTGGGATTGCATGACATCTGACAGCTCCTGGAAGTTTGTTTCATAAGAGTTTGTACAATTTAATGTCAATCGAACCTTCAATGACAGCTTCATATGTGCTTGTTTTCTTCATTCACAAAAATGTAACATCAGTTCTTTCAGTGGCAACTTTATTTTTTTCACAGTGTGTCCTGCACTGGGTCGAACAGCTTGTGCTTCACAGTCAGCATCGCATGTCATAAGATGGAAGGTGCACACCTGATCCACACATCACATTCACAGTGGCTCGACAAACTGACTGTGAGTGGCTTCACAGCATATACACAGGATGCACACTGAAGTTTTACATTCACCATAAATGCCCTGACAACCGTGCACAATAGACGCTCTTCTCAACACAGACTTGTGTGTGTTTCACTCTCCAAACAAGACAAGATGTGGATTAAGCACACACTTCCCTTTTGTGCCATGCTTCAAATATAAACAGCCAATGACTGTACACATTGAGCTTACATAAGCCCCATGCATTCACTTGATGCAAAACATAGTTGGTCACAATTTTTACATCATTCAAGGACACAGTATGGATGATCACACTTTGGTAGAGTGACAAACTTTGTCATAAATAAACTTGTGTGCATGATTTCCTGTTCTTTTGAATACTTCAAGCACAGTGCTAAGCACAGAGATAAGCATGGAGCAAAGCACAGATCTATAGGCCTGTAAGCAAAGTACATCAGCCATCTGCAACCCCTCTAACTTGTAACCCCCTTCTGACTTGTTGTGCTGGTGCTTAGCATGCTGCTTAGTGCTTCATGCTTAGCAACAGCACCAAACACAGAGCCAAGCAAAAAACACCATGCATTAGAGATAAGCACAGAGCTAAGCATATCAGCCATCTGCACCCCCCAACTTGTTACCCCCATCTGGCTTGTGCTCAGCTTTGTGCTTAGCTGGATATGTTTCCCCTCTCTGACTTGTTACCCCCTCATGAATGTTACCCCCCTCAGACTTGGTACCTTGGGGCTTATGTGGCATATCCTTGGTGCATATGTGCCTGTGCTGGGATCAGGCATCACTGGCGTGCCTTCCAATATGATGTTTCGTTGGTGAATAGGATCACCCCTGATATCCTTGCTTCTGATGATTTCTGTGCCTATCATTTGCAAGGCTAATGCAGTGACAGATCCTCCAGTGAAAATCCATCCTTTGCGCCCATTGACCCACCATCCTATGTAAATTTATTCTAAACGCAAAACATCAACTGCGGAACAAATGTATCCTCAAACATGGCGACGGCGGTGTGTGCATGTTAGGGCTCCGCGAAACGGCTAAATCTATAGCAAGAGCAGGCTACAGGCAACTTGGAACAAGTCCAATCACAAAATTAGTTTGCGTTCAGGCTCGACAAGGAGAGCAAGTTTCAACTGATAAGTGCGTTATTTGGTTCGTGAAACCTTTGGTTTTTGATGGCATGAGCGTACAGTTCAACACAGACATCGTGTGTTTGGATTAAACCTCGTGTCAGTTGGATTATTTGCAGAGGAAAGACAGGTGAGTGCCACGATTTGAAGAAAAGAGAATTTTCCACAGCTGGTCGTGTGTCTGGAGTTTGTGTACATTGCCATGATTTCTGCCAAGTCGAATCTAACGTAGAAATATAGAAAACCAGTATCTAGAGTTCTGATTTTGTGTTTCCCAGAAATGACATCTGTCTTTTTGTCTGCACGTGCAAATTCCAAGGCGAAGCAAGGGTTCGAAGGTCACAGCTAGATTCCACATCTGCAGTTGATCTTGGTATGTTTTTTGTGAGTCACCAGTCAAGCAGTTAGCAGTGCAGGGAATTTTGTCACAATGTTTTTTTGTCAGCAGTTGTGAAGGCGGTTTCTACGTTTGAAGGCCTTATCATTTTTGGGAATCATTTGGAGCAGAGGGAATTTGCATGGTCGAGATTTTGTTGTCAGTCTCTGGAATATCTATTCAGTATTGTTCACAAATTCACAGCCATTTGTCCTGTTCTTCCGTGGAAAATGACCAGAACAACCACATCCTTGTCGAAACAGTCTGTTTCTTCAGGACGATGAATAGATGAATGTCTTTTCAAAATGAAACCCTGATGAATTCAAAAACGATCAAGTGAATTGTTGGGAGGAAAAGGCCGTTAAACCGTGGCATACTTGCGGTGAAAAAAAGAGGTAGATTTTCAGGCCAAGAATGACAGCGGGTGACACGCCGGCGATGTGGTTTGGCGATGTGGTTTGCGTTCGTGGCAGGGCTGTCTTCAGAGATCTGAACATTCTGTGTAATTAATATTGACAGGACATCCTGCTTTCAATTGTAAAATATTCGCAAAACAGTATTTTAAATGGGCAATGTCTGTGAGGAATGACCTGACAGAAGAAAAAGGTGAGAATGTGGAAAACAATGCAGATGCTCACATTGTTTGCAGTTTGTCTGCGTTGCAAAATCTTAAATCAAAAAATCGTTCAGTATGTGCAACACATTGTCATTCCACCTGTGTGTCTCTTTTCCTGTGAAACGATATCAAGAAATAAGGTCGGGAAACTACAGAATCCCAGATGCAATATTTTGATGCCACTTGCATCAGGGAGACATGTTGGTGGTGTGTGACCCTTGCTGACCCGCATACTCGCTTTTCATTGTGCTGTCATTCACCCGAATGCAATGACCGTGCGCCGCTGGTTCAGTTGTCATCGTTTGCGCATTTGCATTTCGACGAAATGCATTTTAGATTTTTCATAATGATTCCCCATTGCTTGGGAGTGTTCAGTTTTAGATTTTCCATCTTCTTTTGCGTGAGCACGCAAACAAGGAGAGTAAAATATTCCGTCCCTGTAGTCCGGGCGAACATGTTTTATGTATGCGACCACTGCTTTGTCGCGGGGGCCTTGTCGCTTTTCATACCACAAAAGCATGTCCAGCAAAGTAGCGCACATCAAATCCATTCAACAAGAGAAACGTAGGACTGCAGATGCTGCAGGCTAGCAGTCAGTTTTTCAATTGTGTTCTTTTTGTGTGCGAGTGGTACAAATGGACTTCATTGTTTTTCGTTTGCAGAAAATGACTTGAACGTAGCAGGGAAAAATCTGCTTAAGTGCTTGAAAGCGAACAACAAAAAGAACTTCTTACATGACATGTGTTGCTGAAAAGAATCCCCCCTCCTAAATGGATAGCCGCGGAGCAGCAGAATTTCCAGGGTCGCTGGACAGGACGAGGCTTTACCCGACCTCGGGAACCCCGGGCCTGCCGCTGCTGGGGTCCACTGCTCTGGGCGACGCTGCGGCGGCGAGACACTCGTCCCTGGCGGCGGCGGACCTCGCCCAGGCCAGCACCCCCGTCGCTCCCGGCAGCGTAGACCCGCTGGTCGCCGCACACTATCAAAACCGGCTTGCCGGATTGCCGCCCCCACCGTCTCTACTCTTACACTCTCCGACAAGTAAGTTTGCTGGTGTTTTTCTTTTCATTGTTTCACGGGTGTAATTCGTGTTTCTTTCTGTAGTGACATGGCAATGTTTGGTACGCAAAGGATAGTTGAAAGTTATCTCGCAGTCTTTCTGAGATAAACCAAAATTGCACCCGAAATATCTTGTGGCTGAATACATTTCGGCTTCTTCTTTGGGAAAAAAGTGATCATCTTTGCACCCATTTGGAGAACACTATCGTGAACTTGTCTCCATGTTTGCTGAATCGTACAAACTTCGTGTTCAATTGTGACATTTTTGGTGGAAGCAAGAACTGCCAGGTTCCCTGGGATATTTCTGTCTTTGGGGTTGGGGTGGGTGGGAAAATCCCCGTTTTGGTCTGAAGCTGTATTGGTTTCAATTCCATGGTTGTGTTTTCTTGGAGCCATGAAATTCACTGGACTATCAGTGGGTTCACACTACCGTAGGGCTTCTGTTGGATGCACAGAAACCAAGAAAAGTAATTTTGACAACTTTACTACTTGCTCCAACAGAAGGTTTACGGTACCAATTGTATGATATTGTACTGTATGAAATGCTTTTTGTTGTTTTAGGGGGGTATGGTAGCTTGATGAGTAGTTATCTAACTGGAAACAGTAGTAGTGGTAGTTCGGCGTCGGACCTTAGCAGGTCTTTGTTGTCTGGACTGTCTCCGTACTGGACTCCACCACACACCACTCCGTCCCTCTCAGCAACTGAAAGTATGTACACACTTTTCTATTTTCATTTTTCAATGCTTCTTTTTTGCCCTGCACCTCAGAAACTGTCTCAGCCAAAATTCAGAACAAAATTTCTGCTGTTTTTCACAAGTAGGTCTGAAGTTTCGTCTCCAGAGTTGTTTGGGGGGGGGGGAATACTTGGCCAAGAAGCAGAAGTGTACTCATTCATTCATGTTGTTCCTTTTAGGTTTTTGGTGGTCTGTGAGTTTTACTTTTTTGTTTTGTTGTCAATGATTTAGTTCGTATTCAGGGTGGAAAAAGCAATGTTTATTTTGAGGTTTTGTGCTGAACATGGTCAATGAGTGTATATGTCATTGACATGGTGCGCAGGTGTTTCTGCTTGTGCTTCCAAATGTGTCATCACCAAAATGCGAGCGCCCTGTCAGTAATAAGTTCCACCAGCTGAAATGATTAGTTGCAGAACGTTTAGGCTGAGATGAAAGTGTTTATTCAGTCAGGCTTGTTCTGTCCCTTGTACCCGGGAGGAAAGACCAGTCAAAATGGTACCATCACGCGAGAATTGTAGAGTGGGCCAACAAAGGACGTCTGGGAAAAAAAGATCATTGCACAATTGCAATGAACACTGTTTGGGAAAGGCGACTGGGGGGCATCAGTTGCACCAGAATGACTCAGAACCTGTTGTGCCTGATAGACATGACAGCTTCGTTTGCAGATAACTGATTCAGTGAAATGGCCTTGGGTTTCAGGTTATGTGCGCTACGCGGCGTCGAGTTTAGGCAGCGGCCTGTACCCCGCGCCCTATGTGTCGGTGCTCGGGGACAGCTCCAGTTCGCTGCTGCTTCCGCCCCCGCCGCAGTTCCCCTCCGTGCCGCTTCCGTCGCATGCCACATCGCCCTATCACCGGATACATGAACTGCAGAAAGGTACGTTGCCCGTGTCTTCCACTGGCAAAAGCAAAAGCAGTGGTTCAAGCGTGTGTGTGTGTGTGTGTGCTCAATTCTGTGTGTAAAAACGTGTGTGTGTGTCTGTGTCTGCAGGTGCAGGTATGTGTGTGTGTGCAGACTGGTGCGTGTCTGTGTCCGCGATGAACAGGAGAAAACCCAGCTTCTTGGTGACAGGAGTTATCTCTCAGAGGGCTGCAAAACATGTGAAACTGACTGTCAGACGTGACAGCTCGGGATGTTCTTGAAGACACTGCCGTCATTGGAAAATGTTGGATCGCCGGCGGCTTCGCTGGTCGTGTGTGACTTGATTGGAGCTGAAGATGCGGCTCTCGTCCTGAAACACCCCGTTTGATCTTCGCATTAACGGGCCTTGTGTATTCAGATTGATAAGGCAGTGATATTGATTTTATGTACATGATTCAGCCACGCCTAACGCCGTGGTATGCGTCCAGAAATATCAAGTTCTACTCGTGTGCTCCTTTACATTGTCAAGGGTGCTTGTCATGTGGATATCAATATCTTTATGCCCTCTCACTCCAACGAATCAGGAACATGTTCCGCAAGGCTATTTGAAAAATAATGTTGGCATTTGGCATTGTTGTGACTGGCAAGGAATGACAGAGAAAGAATCAGATGCCCAGTTCATATGTTCCAATCTGAGATAAGAGTGCCTGTGACATGTTTTGCTGAATTTATGGATGTTGTGCAAATCAGGTTCGTGTTTTGGTTGAGTTCATTGTCCGGAATAAAAAAGCTGTTTTCTCTTGGAGACCTGCTCTGACAATGCTTCGCCTTGCTAATGAGAAGGATCTCATGCATAAACATGGGGTAGGTGTATGCCAGTAATTCAAGCCCCAGTATTGAACTCGGATATTATCCTTTCCCTGCAGGGAAAGAACAGCCGTATTGAACCCATATCAAACCAAGTATCTGTTTGCCGATGAGGGCTGCAGCTAAAAATAACCAGTTCTGTGTTTGTAGAGGCATATTTGGCCAGCAATTTGGGGCTTCACAGCGGAAGCAGCGCATTGTTGTCACCGACCAGTCCCTCGACGTCCAGCTCTGTGCAAGACCAGCTCACGCCCAGTAGGTACCCGGAAGACCGGGACAGGGACAGGGCTTCCCCCGCGAATGTTCCTGCTGCAGGAAACAGCAGTCGCAGTCGGGATTCAGGCTCCACTAACAGCGCGAGCGCCGCGAGCAGCAGCAGCAGCAGTGCTGGCAGGAGAGGGGACAGATTCAGCAGAGAATCTGCGGATGACAAGACCAGTGCTTCTTCCTCGTCTCGGATTCATTCGCATTCCACAGTGCGGCCTGATGGACACGGCGTCTCGGATAAGCTGAGCACTGCTGGACACAGGGACCAGGAAACCAGTGGTGGCAGCCACAGACGGGCCAGCCGTGTGTCACCTGAACGTGAGCCTGACAGCGCCAGAAACCGTCCTCCGGAGATCAAAAAAGAGTCAGACACGGAAAAAGCTCACAAGGGCGTGGCCTCTAAAAACAGTCCACCCCTGTCCACGGAAACCAAAGTCAAAGACGAGAAGTCAGACACTGGTGGCAAAGTAAGCGCCAACTCGACAGATGTGGCTAAGAGTGACACACAGAAAGCTTTGGATAAAAACGGTGACAGTACGTGCAGTGAAACGGAGAAGCCGCATGGTGACGAAGTCTCTGAAAAACCAGCTGTCAAGGAAGGCGAGAAAGATAAACTGAAAACGGAACGAATATCACCAGTGGGTGGTGACGGCAAAACGGCAGAGGCTGCAGGCGCAAGTGCAGATCCGGATAGAAGCGCTAGTTGCGACCAGCTGCCAAAGAACAAGGACGATGTGGATGATGTCGCTGTAGCTGAAGGCAATGACAAGAAGGAGCAGATGGACAAAAGCATTGGTAACAGCAGCAGATTGTCCACTGATAATAGTTCTGTGCACTCGGAACCCATTGACATCAGACCGCAAAGTGAAGTGAAAGAATCCACGAGCCCGAAGAAATTGACTTCGGAAGCGTCTGGCAGACGGGAGAGCTCGGTTTCAACAGCAGATGGTGGGAGCCCGGGAGGCCAGAAGGAAAGTGGCACAGTGAAGCAGGAGAAATCCCCTACAGGATCCGCGGGGTCCTCCGCGGCACCGCCGGCCAAGGTTCTCACCACCACGTCGAGCGGGGTGGTCTACGCCATGTACCCTGCAGCAGGTTAGCAACATTCACGTCTTCTTTCCTCATCACATTGAAGAACCTCATGCAATTCAGGCTCAGGTTGAACTGTTCCCATTGTCATCATTTCTGAAGAATAACCTGTGTGAGTTGGAGCGTAACTAATAAGAGATGCGCTGTGTGAAGGACAGGCGCATGTTGTGTGCTGCTGTCGTCATGAAAGCCCAGCAGGAGGTTGGGTGGATTTGACACGGTTCTGTTCCATTGTGGTTTCTGTCCCAACTTTTTCCCAAAAAGAATTTGGCAGTTTAGATTGAACAAGTGCTTTAGTTGAGGGAAATTCCAATGGCTCTGTGAAGGGGCGAGTCCATTCACTGCATAAATATTTTATCAACCATTTTCTATCTTTGGCACTTTTACAATCTATACATTTCACAATAAACTGCAAGTTCAATACATTCAAAGTATTGCGGACTTCTACACGAAGTGCCGGGATAATGATTTTTCCCTCCGAGTTGCGTTTCACCTCTTTACTTTGCGCATTGATTGAATTGACCGTACAGAAATTTAGCCTTCGACTCCATCAAACGTTTTGGCATCGCTGGTTGACGAAAACTGCTGCAAAACAGGTGGACGTGCTTGGGTCTGTTAAACTCGCACACTCGTCTCAAGAGGATCCATTTGGCTGATTTCAATTTTCATTTTGGCAAAACAAACTTGGGCGAGAAAAGGAAACAGACCGCAAGGAAGTTGTCGGCATCAAACAATGTTCAAAGTATGTTGTGACATTTGAATGATTTGTGGAGAGCACAAGTTTCAACGTCCAGAAAGGATATGAGAAAATAAAAAAAAACGAATATGATTTACTGGGGTTAATATGCAGGTTTAATAATGAGATTTATCAATCACACAGTGTCAAGAGACACTGCATAAATTGGCATGCATATCAGGGGCACACACTTCGTGCTCTGGCTATCAGATTGTAGGACTTTCCCACTTCACAATGCGCACTTTTTTGACAAGCTAAATCTGGGCCTGCAAGGAGTGGGATAAAAAACGTCGAATAACGCCCTGCTAAACTCAGAAGAGGTTTGAAGTTTCCATAAGTTGACAAAGAGGGATTTGTCCACCGAACAGAAAACCGGGGACTAATGAAGGCCCCACGCAACTTGACCCTGGATATCTACGAGTCGTGTATGTGAGATCGGAGTAGGTAGTTTCCAGGGCTGCGTTCTACCTGTGTCACGGTGCGGTAATGAATTGAAATTGGGGGGACATTATTCTGAATTGGTTGTGCCGTAGCCTCCACGGATACGGGGAGCAATTTTCCGGGGGACTGAACACCTGTCATTGCCAGCACCTCGGATGTTACCTGTGGTGTGGCTTTTCTCCACAGCCTGCCTGAATTGCATAATGTTCCTCTTCAGGCTGTGGGCACAGAGTGCAGTGCAGGAGGCTATTCACTGCCTTGTTGCTATTTCTGGAAAACGTGGTCAGGATCGCGCGTTAGTTTGTACGTGGACGAGATTGGTGAACGAAAATAAGCGGTGAGTCAACGCCTGTTTCATGTCAGGTTTACGGGTTGACTTTTCTTGCTTTGAAGGTGAAGACAATGAGGATTCTAAAGACGGAGACGGTCCGTGTTACAAACTGATGTACTCGTGCACACCCAGTGCCCAGAAGTCGCGCAGTATGAGTGGACGCAAGGTGCACGCGACCACGTACACGCCGGAAGTGGGCACGATAGCGAGCACGACCACCACCCAGGCGTCCCCGACCAGTGCCAAAACGCCCGTCAAACCGGTGAAGACGGAAAACGTGAGGAACAGTAGCGGCAGCGCCGGTGGTGACGCCTGCGTCAGTTTGTCCCCGACTCAAACGTCGTCTATGATGACGCACTCGAACAGCAACTCGAGTTTGAGCAGCAGCGGCAGTTGCAGCAAGGCGGAATGCGGGATGCTGAGCCCCGAGGCGGCGGGGCCGGGCTCCACGCCGAGGTGCCACACGCGCGGGGAGAAGACCGCGGCAACCACCGGCTTCTCGGGCATCAGCCCGGAAAGTCAGTCCACCTTACGCAGACACATTCTTGGCCACAGCAGCGCAGCGGCGGCGGCGTCAACGACAGCGGCAGTGAAGCTGAAGGACGAACCTGGGATCAATAAAGAACCACCGAGTCGCAGTGGTTGTAAAGACGATCAGGCTATCAACTTGTCAACCAGTCCCCGCGCAGCGGACCACGCGGCGAAACCCAGCGACAAGCACGGCGGCGCGGAGCAACAGAGAGCGGGCCCTGCACACCGGGCACCCCTGCCGTACCGAGACCTGATGCACCAGTCCCACTTCAGGGATCACAGTTCCACGATGCCCCTGAATCTAGTCAACACAGCCCCGTCTCCCTCGCTGAACAGCACTGTCAGTACCAGCTCCAGTTCCGAGAATAAAGACACCAGGAACAGTGCGACGAGCGTCAGCAGATGCTCGAGTCGGGATTCCGCGCTCAGTCGGCCGAGCGCCCCGGTGAATCCCGCGGCTGAGACCCCGGGAGGCGGCCTGTCTGCGGGCGCCCCTCCCGGCCTGCTGCCGCCTTGGGCAGGGTTGCCCTACCCGTCAATGGGCTACATGCTGCCGTGGGACCCCATGTTTCGCGAGCTGTGCAGCCTGCCCGAGGAGGAGCGCAGGCGGCGGCTGCTGGAGATGGGCTACATCCCGCCGCACTTCCTCGTGGACGCGGGGCTCGACCCGCGCTTCCCGGGCTCTGCCGCCGCGTGGTCTCAGGGCGCCACAGCCTCCACCGCCGTCCCCGTCCCCTTAGTCGTCAAGGACAATAGCAAAACTAAGATCAAGTCAGAGAGCAATGGGCAACAGCCGGACCGAGTGCGGGATCGGAGCCCGCTGAGACGAGAGGTCTCGGCCGCGGCAGCTAAGCCGGAGAGCAGCGGCTGTGCCCCCGCAGCGAGACGCCGCGAGCCCGGGCCCAGTGACCGCGTGGATATCAAAGCAGACGAAGGCCCCAGTCCCAGAAGTCGACACAGCCAAGTGTCTTGCGACCCGGCATCAGGTGGTCAGGGTCAGGCCATCAAGGCGGATGTCATGCCTGAACTGAAAACGCAGGTTGACATCAAGCCATTCAACGTCGTGCCGCAACAGCAACAGCCCGCAGCCAGCAACAACAACAAGCCACCCGACGAACCGTCCTCGGGTATGTAGCTTCCAACCCTTTATTTATCACACTTTTTTGTCTTGCGTTTCAGAAGGCATTGTATGCCAAACAAAATGTTGTTTGTTATTCATTGACATTTCATGTGGCCATATTTTTGAAGAGAATGATAACAAGAGGCTGCACGCCAAAAAAGCTCTCGTTATTCCAGATGTACCCTGTGCATACCAACGATTATCTCGTGTAACAAGCGGATAAATGTAAAACGACAATAGAATACTGCATTATGAATAGTCCCGACAAAATAGAAACCGCCAGACTCTATCGCTAAGATCCCGCAAAGCTTTATTGATCTTTGAGCATGTGAATATTTGATGATGGCGGTGCGTGATAATTTCAGTTGTTTTTTTTTCTAAATGTCTGACAAGAGAAATTATGAAACTATAAAAATGTCATAAAATGTTGATGATCTTTATTTGAAATTTTACAATTGTGATGTTCTTTTTCTTGCAGGTACGAATATACCAGTGGGAATTGCAATCGCTCATCAGAGAGCAGATGCGAAGCGGAAAGGTAGGTGTAGAATCTGGATTTCTTTTGTTTGGAGATGAGGGAGGAGACGGAAAAGAAAATCTGTGTTTAGAACTTGGGGTGGAGGCAGGGAAATCATTTTGGCTGCAGGAGTGAAGCGCGGTGAAAGTTGGTTCACGAGCAACTTGTCCAGTCCACATTGGCCGAACTTCGGACACAAAGTTGAAAGTTTTCCATTTGCCAAGGTCCATTCACAGAACGCTGCAGTTGACCAGCTTGCTTGCGCTTGTACTGGAAGGTTGTGGTCGTGAAGTGGACAATCTGTTGGCGGATGACAGATGATCTTGAGAAAACTAGCACGCCCTGTGTCAAGTTGGTTCAGGGAATGTTGTCAAAAGACAAGTTCAGTCTTTGTGGCGCATTTTTGCTCGGGGTGTTTTGACGGAAAGGAGTGATGTCAAAAAAAGGAGTCGCAAACAGAGAGGGGAAAAAAAAGGGAACACAATGAACGCTGTGGAGTGGACTACTTGGGCTTATCATTGAGTGAGTGTGTGAGTAACTTTTCGCAGGATAAGTTATGGGTTTCTGCGAACACGTCAACTGCTGAGGACAATACTGGCCTTGACAAATAGCTACAACAAGTGACAACTAATTACTCTTGACATGTTTTCGTGTGCGCTCTTTGCACAGTGACGGAGGCACTTGCTTGTCGTATGGAAAAAAAAGTCCCTTGGCAAGAGGCGTGCATATTGTGCTTTGCTACGTGTTCTGATCAATTTGCGGTCCGCTTTTCTGCGCAGAATGCAAAACAGTGCAACAGCGGGAACACTTGTTTTGACCCGGCTGAAATGTAATCTCTCCGTGTTGCCCAAATGTCAGGGTATTATGCATCAGGAAGCAGAATTGTTCCCTTGAACTAAAGCAGATAAATGCAACATTTTCGCCCTTTGAGTGACAGCCAAGTCTTTCTTATTCTTATGGGGTATAGGTGCACAGTTGTGTGCGCCAGCAATGGTATTGATAGTTTATTCCGAGCCTGTTGCAATGCAGTATTTGCCTTGGGTGAGCTGCACACGATCGGAGTTCGGTTACAATGCTGCAACAATTTGTGAAACGCAACGATTTCGGTCGGTTCCTTGATGCAAATGTGGAATTCATTGCAATTTTCATGCGAAAAGATGAGAAGGGAGAGGGAAGCGGTCCTTGGTTGAGCACAATGAATTGACCAGCAGACCTCAAGACAAAAACTCTTCCTGTCATTGTTCCGATTTGTTTTAGAGGTTTGTTTGCGCTGCGTCGCTCAAACTGAGGGAGTATCCATACATGTTCAAACCACCAGCAATGTGCTCAGGAAGTTTTTCTTCACGAAGAGAAAACAGCTTCTTTGGAGCGAGAGAAACACATTGTTATTTTGGTTACGAAGGGCGTTCAACTGGTCTTTCCACATTTGATCTGATTAAGTCAGGGTGTTGGCCACCAGGGGTCGAAGGTGAAGTTGTTGCAACGGGGTGTCTGCTGCCAGACACCAGACCACAAGATGGCATCACATGTGTTGGATCAGAAACGAGGCTTGTCGTGCCTTTGTGTATTTGTTGCATGAATTGAAACAGGAACTTTGGAACAATCACCCAGAGCAAAAGACCTCTAAGTCTGGGACAGTCAGTGTGAGGTCCTGCTGCTCAAGAGTCCAAGAAGTGTCAATATGGTGCCAAACACAATGACCAGTAACTTCGCTACTTCTGGAGAGAACCAGTTCCTATCCCATTGATACCCCTGCCCAAGTCGAGTTGGCCTCTGCAATTGTCAGAATTTTAGAATATATACATTCCTGGTTTCAACACAACAGTCGTAAGTCGGTAAAAAGGATAAGAAAAACCCTTGATGAGACGCACACTAACTGAAACCTGAGTTTTGGAACAAACATGTGCGTCTTTCACACTGGCCTATTCTGCAGCTGCTTTTCTCAGACGCACCAAATTGCAACAGAAAAGGGACGAACATGGAAATTACGAATTCGTCTCGTGGTAATTGGTTTCTGTGGAGGGTTTGTTCTTATTGATCACTTATTCCATCAGACATTTAAAAACATGGCTGAGGACGTGGAAGCGGCAAACAAGATTGATGCCGTTTTTCTCCTGCCACAGCAATGCGTCTTCTGCAGTCTGTGCTGGGAATTTCATGACAATTGTCTTGCGCAAAAGCTTTTTGGACTGAACCCGACATGAAGCTACTTCTGGCTGTCTTTTTGTGGTTTCCCTGACTGCAGGCAAGGAGCTGAGAAAGAACAAGTTTGTCCAATGATTGAAGGAAATTTTTTGCTCTCAACTGGAAAGGGATGACAGATAGTCG
>JAAUYG010031253.1_pt1 | contig 15282 bp, 13 predicted proteins | sample 7278091 | NCBI WGS metagenome assembly JAAUYG01 (sample SAMN14350201, study PRJNA611818) | marine sediment metagenome | isolation source: surface marine sediment (0.6m) | place: French Polynesia: Moorea | collected 2018-08 | reverse complement strand
ATTTAGTCAGTGCAGCAGTGAGTTTTTGATACAAGTCTGCAGAAAATTGCCAATGTCATCCCAACTGCAGCTGTCAAGCAGAGCGCCAAGGTCCTTGGACCTCTTGTTATTTTTTTTGCTCACATAGGGTCGCACGCCAACGAAAACGAAAATAAATCATAAAAATTTGAAATTGGAAAATTTTGGGGGAAAAAATGGTCTGGGGATATGGTGGATGGGATGCTGGCCACAAACTTTGGCCTGGATCCATGCAGCGGTTTCCGAGAAATCTGAGATGACCGACGGACAGACGGTCTCCTGTGCGACGACAGTTGCTCTGGTCCTAAAGCAAGCAGAGCTAAAATTTGGAATTTTGAATAACTGGTCAAAATCAAAATTTAAAACCCCAACTACCCTTTATGGGGACGACCACCACAAACCTGTAAAAAGTTTGGTTGCAAAACGTTCCCAACTACATAGAAGAAGTAGTGTGTCCAAATGTTCACGAAAACAAAAAAAAATTCTTCAAATTCACAATCTTCTGAACCAACAAAAAATAAATATGGTGGATAGCTATCTTTCCACAACATTTGGCATTGACCGTTGCTGAGAAAATGCGTTTTACAAAGGGACATACGATGGGCAACAGACGCCCACACCATGACATATGTCGGCAGCGCAAAGAGATAAATAAATAAATAAATAAATAAATAAATAAATAAATAAATAAATAAATAAATTAATTAATAAATTAATAAATTAAATAAATAAATAAATAAATAAATTAATAAATTAAATAAATAAAGGGACGGGTGGGTGGGTGGTTCGCCGGAGGACTATAAGTATTCAGGGTTGGAGTCATAGACTTTTTTCGTGAACTCGGCATACTGCCTTATCTTAACTCACAAAGAGTAGAATGTCCATTAACATGTACCTTGGTAAGGAACTTCTGTGGTACCTGAAAGCGGGGCAAGACTACAAACTTCAAATCTGGTGCTAATATTCTCCCACAGTGAAAAACCAGAAAGCCTGCGAACAAGCAAAATTATGTCAAGTTCCAAACAACCATTTCAAACAATGTGGTCAGATTGGCGCATTCCGTGTACGCTGTTCTATGAATTACATATCGCAATGCATGTAACAGTTACGATATGCACAATCGAGTGCAGGACCGATCTCATGCACGACGTTCCAAACAGGTTTGGCTAGTTTATATGTAAACGAGTCAATCATTGTGAATATCTTTGGTGTAAACATCAGTGTCTACCTGTACAACTTACCTGAGAAAGATTTAACCGAAGTAATTCTGGGTAGACGTCCCGATTTGGAGATCTCTGATGACCAATGTGGCAGGCGCTTCTTGCAACGTGTGCAAAATGCTAGCAAATGAGCCAGTGCGCTCAAATTTTATTAATTCCTACACTCCCTGTCCATTACTGCCTCAATTCTGAAGCTCATGCTATGTAGACAGCGGTACCTGTGTTTTTTTTGTTTTTGTTTTTGTTTTTTTTTTTTTGTTTTTTTTTTTTTTGGTTGTTGTTGTATTCACCGTTCTGTGTTCTGTATTGATATGCTCTCCAGAGAATGGAGGTAATAAAGAACAAACATACATAATGATTCTGAATAAATTACCCGTGCCCGCAAATAGAAAACTCCCAATTGTTTACCGGACAACCTGTTTGAGTGAGATCATTTGCGTCTATGCCATGCTCACGCATTGTATGCGATATCGTAGGTGACCATGCTCCTTGCTTTAATTCTTCTAGCAGAATTTCACGGCCCACTTGCAGTGTGCACTTGACTCTGCCAGGTTCTTCGCTACATGTAAATGACATATTGGAGTTTTGCGGGTTTATGAGTAATTCCGTAGCACTGATGTCGCCGGTGACAGGTTTGAGGGCCTCAATTCAGCTAATAATAGGATATATGTTTGACAGCACGTATTATTACCTTAAACGACACTGATTTTATGCAGAGAAGCATTCTCTTGTGGGGCTTTGCTTATGCTTGAATATTCAAACTCACCCCAGTAAATGCGGCGATTTTAAATTGCTCACAAGTTTCCCATAACAATGGTACTACAAGTTCTCATTTAATTATGTTATTTCAAACGTCACAACAATAACTACATATACAGATTGTACCACATACCAGGGTATGATTTGATTAACACTGAACAAGAAAATTAAACTAAATAAAAATAAAGCTTAAAATGTAAACTGTTTTTATTTACGAAGTGCGAAATCTGTACGCAATAGTTAGCGATCTGTCTGAGCAAACGCCACTTCACAGACAGGTTAACGTTTATGTCTGCCCGGCATGTAGTGGAGTTCCATCTGGTATTTTTTACAGTGAGCGATTCCAAGTTATGAGTTTCCAAACAAAATTTATCGATTTTGAAACATTATACCCAAAACGACCTTTGTAATTAAATCGAAACCCAGTATTAGGTTTCATAAGGTATTCTATATATTACAATGCATTCAAGGCTTTAACAATTTCAAACTTAAAACATAAAAATATATTTTATTTAAATTGATTATAGCCTTTAAACGTTTCGATATAAATTTAAAACAATTACTACAACGCTAATTTAGGCTTTGAAATTATTTTAAATTAAATATTTTTTAATTTTAAAATTTAAATGAAATTAAAAAGTATTAAAATTTTTTTAATCAATTTTAAAACTGAAGAGATTTGCATTTTAAAAGTTGAACGTTTACAAGCAAGTTATTTTTTTTTTTTGTTAATTACGTTTAAAATTTAAGATAGTTTTTATTTTAACATACAAGATAATAATTACATTTTTACTAAGTACTTACTGGTCCATATCACTCTACGACTAGACGTTTTCGTGATACAAAGTTGTCAAAAATTGGAAATGCACCGAGTGATCTCAGGCCTGAAGCATTTAAATATCAAAAGTACCAAGTATACACTAAGTACTTAGCCCCGAGGCCCAAATTTTGGTCCGTTTCACTCTACGACCAGCCATTTCAAGATATGTTTGTCGAAAATCGGAAAAAAATGGAACTGCACCAAATGACCTCAGAATGTCCTTGAACACTTACCCCCCCCCCCCCGTCAAATTTTGGTCCGTTTCGCTCTACGACCAACCGTTTTCAAGGTACAGAGTTGTCAAAAATCGGAAAAAATTGTAAATTTTCAGAATGACCTCTAAATAACCTTAAACACATAACAGTCAAGGTAACTTGTGTACGCTAAGTACTTACACCCAAGGCTCAAATTTTGGTCCGTTCGCTCTATGGCCAGGCGTTTCGAGATACATGCTTATCAAAAATCGTAAAAATTGCAAATGCGCAAAGTGAGCCTAAAATAACATTGAACGCTTAAGAGACAAAATTACTTTGCATACACTAAGTGCTTACAAAGAGGGAGCCGAAATTTTGATCCGTATCGCTCTAAGACCAACCATTTTCAAGATATGACATGTTTTATAATTTCCCATTAGCTACCATGTTTAAAGCATCAGAAAAGAAAAAAATGCCAAAAATATCAAATTTTAAATTAACAATTTTACCATCTTTGGTAGAGATCCTCCCAGGGCGTAGGCCCTATACATGAATTTTGGGGAACGAATCCGGTGTGTTCTTTCAGAGATGTCGTTTGAAGCTTTTACTCCCATATGGTGTCATATTATCGGAAACGACTGCACAGGAATTTTTGGTGAGGATCTGATGTGTACCTTCAGAAGAGATGTCGTTTGAAACTTTTACTCCCATATGGTACCCGTGTTCACGAAGCTAAAATAAATGCCCAAAATCCAAAATTTCAAATTTCACAATTCTTTGAACAACTTTTATTAGTAGAGACCTCCGTAGAAGTACGTATACATTTTCACGAGTGAATCTGTGGAGTACTTCCAGAGAGGCCGCTTGAATTTTTTTCTTCCATATGGTTCCAGGAAAACAAAAAAGAAAAAATGTAAAAAATCAAAAATGTAAAATTTGAAGAATAAACAAAAAATGTCTAGAGATTGGGTGGATAGATAACTTTCCACAAATTTGGTTGAAGGTAATCCGAGAAAAAGGGTTCGACGGACGGACCGACGACGACGGAGGCCCGCACCATAACACATAGCTCTGCTGTGCATTAGCGCAAAACAGAGTTAAACAATTAACAGTATGTCGTATAAAGAAGCAAAAAGATTTACGTTTTTCCATTAAGAGAAGGTGATGAGATTCCAGGAAGTTCACAGAGTAGACAACTCTGTTAGCAATGTTCAAGTACATCTTATATAGATTCAGACCATTTTCACGTAACTGTGTATCTTTGCAAAATTCTTTCTAAAAGCATGTGAAAAATGCTACTACTTATGGAGATTTTAGACAAAACTTTCTGTGGTAAGTTTGAGATTTCTTACCATTGCTAATAAACTTAGCAATGAATAAAATGGGAATTTCTAAGCAGCGCTATTAAAGCGAAACCGTACATTAAAGTTAACGGGTCTCCACGATATTAGTCAGCAGAGCTACCCGGCCTGACATCGATCCGTCTGTCCGTCCGTCTGCAGACTGTCTATCTCATTCTCTTGGAAAGGATTTCACGGAGTAACCCTCAAGTGTTAAACCAAGCTGCAAATGTACCTAGCTGCCATATTTCCAAACATTTTTTTTCCCAATTCGTTTTCGTTAAGTGCCATGCAGCCCTGTGTTATAATGTAAAAACAAACAAACAAACAAAAAACACGTTGCTCATCGTACAGGTAGGTGTGAAATTACTTATGAAAACCAAAATTTATAATAAATATTATGCCCATAGGGAAATGCAGGTTAGTACGTTTTGGTGGTCTGCCAAATAACAATAAAAATATATGTGGCATTTTGACGTTTTCTTAATACAGGGCAGTGGAGGGAGAATCCCGTACCGTTCGACATAGGTCGAAACGCTGCTACTACTACATTGCCTACCAGGAGGAAACTGGGCTGTACGCTACTTTTCTTAGCAATTGGTCAGGTTTAAACAAATGTGGCACTTTGAAATTAATCTTAGGAGATGTTAGGAAGATCCTAAACTCTTGAATATCTCGAAAATGGGTGATTATGGCGTGAAATTGAAAATTTTGGCCTCGGGGTCTGAAGGACTGGTTGGGTATGGCACTTTTCACGTTAGATTGAGTGAATTCAGTTTAGGGTCATTCAGTGCACTTTGAAAGTCCATCTCGATCTCAAAACTCAAGCTGAAACGTATTGAAATTTGGGATTCGTGGCTTCGTAAAAGAGGCACTGATTATATAAGGGGTACTTTTAAATTGATCTCAAAAGAGAAAAGGTGCTTTATGTATGGTAAAATTCATATGACGCGCGGGACATGCCGTGACTAGTCTATCTCTATTAACTATGTTACTGAAACTTTTGTCCACTTTGCAGCGTGTGTCATACAATGTTACCGTTGTCCATTGGATAGGGCATCAGCTCTTAGGGCCAGCCTTTATGAACAACGTAAGCCGACCTTTTTGGCACTATTAAGCCCGGGAAGAGTCCCTCGGTATCGGCATAAATGGCACGGTTCATGTCCTGACAAATGTCCCAGTAGCCTTACCGACGTTTATATATTACGTATAGTTTTAATAACGAACAGATGCGCAGTGAGACGGACAGACATAAATTCACTGCCCAGTGGCCTGGTCGTCCCGACCTCGGGAGGCGCACCTCTCCCACCGCGGTCATAGCAGGCATCATTAGAGCGCATAATAAATGTCCGGCTCCGTCGTTATGAAGCCTGGACCTTTCAGAGATCAAAGGAACCGCCACCGCAGATTCCTTGATTTAGCGTTCTCTCAGAGAACGCATTATCTCCGAGGTCTTGTCTCTGAGTTAGGGATGACGTGTCGCTCTGGTCACCACTGTTTTGCGTGTAACCGGGCACGCCCCGACTGGTGTCGTAACAACCACAAGTCGACGACGACGAAGACGACCGTCGACGGGGGTTCTCATCATTTAGGATGATGTCTACATGGTGACATGACGAATCTGCGGTCTAGCTGCTGTTACGTAATAAAGCCGTCGCAGTCTCAGATAGATGCTCTCAGAACCCAGAGCCTCCCGCCGGAGATTTAAGGAAGCGGGACGTGGCGACAGGAAAACGCCCCAGCCGGTAATGAACGAGCGCGCCCCTCAAGTGGCACTCCCTTCCGGTAGAATGGCAGAGGGCGGAAATGGGGAGGTGCGACGGGAGGAAAGCGCCGGAAACCCGGTTGGCGGCAACGGGACTTTGTCATGAAAGTTGACGGCGTTTGGGCGTTCTTTATAAGAACGGGATGCCACCTGGTTTTCTGAGCATCCGCACATATCGGGACACATATCTCCCTCGTGACTGAGATTCTATTGGCATAACAAGATCGTTTCGAAGTTTCTGTGTTCGTGTTAGACATGACCTACCAAATTCTGATGAAGCAGTTAATTAATCGATTAAAACCATTAATATATAATATTGAAATATTATCGTGAACAAGGCTAATCAATACACCTCTAGACTACCAAGTGAAATGAGTAAAATATTGTGTGTTGACAGTAAACTTTCTAACAAGTCTCGGTGAAGAGACACCCGTCTCTTTTAACTTGAAGCTCCATCTGTGTGCTCCGGATATAATTTGCCTTTTTTTAATTTCTATTTTTTTTCTCGATCTCACAGCAGTTGTTGAAAACTGCTTTCATCACCGTTTCGCAAAGCTGTCGTCAACAAAAGCGCCGGAATCCAATGACACCCTTTGAAGGAAGATCTGGTATTGTGCTCTATGCTCATATATCGGCCCTAAAACATACGACATCCTAGCCGCCTGCTTTCAGCCAGTCGTTTAACTGGTCCAGGAATGGCATGGTGGACCTTTATTCAAACACCAGGTACATTAAATGGGCTTCCAAAGACAAATGAAAGCTCGTTTGGCCTTTCACGCACTTTAATTAACATGCCCACTTTAAAATTAGTAGTTGAAATGGTCCATGCGACACTTTGGAAATTTCTGACGTTAGATCGTTGTATATTCATGCGCGCGCCTGTTTACGCCCCCTCCACTTTGCTATTGTTCTCAGGTCAGTGATCGGAATGTTCATAATGGCATGTACAGAAATAACATCAAAAGGTGTTAATAATCTCGTGGCTGCGGCTGAATCCTTTAGTGCAATGATACTTGTGACAACTGGACTCAAATATTGAATGTGGGAAAATGATGAAAGTGAGACTATCGGATTGTACAAAGACTGAAAGCGAAGTCTGTATGCATTATCCTCTGCTGCAGGACGTTAAATCGCGCATTATACACAATGGTCGACTTATAAAATATAAAACCTCGGCTCGCCCTCAAATTAAGGCGCACAGCTGCTTCATTAAATGACACTGCGACCTACACATTCGCAACGAACAACTTTTTATTCAGATTAAATCCGAGCGAGCATTGGCATGGTTTCTTTTTTACTGTCAGAATTTTAGATTGTGATAGCTTTAAAAGTTACAAGTTACTTTCTATTCCCAGCCAACACCATATTACCACATTTGTGCGTTATGTTTAACGTTTGATCAGAAACGCAAACACAGCTATACTTGATAGGATAAAACAAGAGGCCCACGAGCCTTTACCCTATTCTTGATAGCCGTAGGTACATTGTCCTGTGTGACAAATAGCAAAGCTTTACACAAACGTGCGCCAACTGATCCCAAAATGACCTTGAAGAAACACTACAAGGTTTTCAAAATATCTTATATGTGTTATTAGTATCCCTGAGTCCCAAACATCACTTTTCTTTGAAGAGCAATTATACTCAAGTTACAGGCCATTGTAAGGTAAGTGCACAGAATGGTACATCCCATCAAATGGTACCAGGTCAAAGATGTCCCATATATATTTATGTAAGGTCCTCGGGTCCCAAATTACGGCCAGGTTTGCTCTACGGTCAACCGTTTTCAATTTACCAGCAATTTTGAAACCTATAATTCCTATATTAAGCAACGTTTGCGAGGACTGACAGAGAAAACGTTTGGAAAAAAAGTCTCAATTGAAAAGGAATTATAACTGCAGGACGAGTAGCGTTTTCAAAGTTCCACTCCCATAGGGCCCATGTTAACGAAAAGGAAAAAAAAACGTCAAAATTAAAAAAATCAACACAAATGGGGCAAATTAAAGGGAAATTTCAGAAATAAAATCGCAAAACAAAATTCGCGAAAATCGCAAGTGCAATGAATCACGTCAGACTAATGACATCTAACGCAAAATGTACCCTGTGCACAGATACTTAATTACCTCTAGGACCGATTTTTGTCGGTTTTGCACTAGGGTCCCATGTTAACGAAAACGAAAATTTAAAAAAGTCAAAATTTAAAAATCCAAAATTTTGAAGAACAAAAAAAAAAAAGAAAAGAAAGGTGGCCTGGAGATGGAGTGGATACCTTGCCACAAAATCTGACGTTAAATCACTTAACGGTTTCCAAGGGAACGCATTTTACGGACGACGGACGGACAATAACGGACGATGACGGACCACGGACGCCTGCGCCACGGCAATAGCTCTGCTGGCACAGTTATAATACTAGTATATATATATACGCAGAAGTAACAAACTAAAAAGTCGTATACAGTGCAACCTGTGAATTAGGGACACCCAAGGGACTGTGAAAAACTGTCCTCAATTCTGAGGTGGTCTTATTTCTCAGGTCCATCTCTGTGTACTGAATGGGCCTAGGGACTTGAGTAGCTGTCCTTAATTCCCAGGTTGTCCCTATTTCTCAGGTGGTCGCAAAGACAGGTTTCACTGTATATGGTATAAATACAACACCAGGAGAGCAAACTAAAGGGCAATTTCAGAAATTAAAGCAATTGCATGGTTGGGTATTTCACGATTCGGAATTTTAGCTCTGACAGCACACCCGGCTGCGGGCAGACGCTCTGAGTTACCCTCATTTTAACGTCCGTAGTCCGTCCATCCGTAAAATGTGTTTCCTCCTGCCATGTCCTGGTGTTTGTTGTTGTTGTTGTTGTTGTTGTTGTTGTTGTTGTTGTTGTTGTTGTTGTTGTTGTTGTTGTTGTTGTTGTTGTTGTTGTTGTTGCTGCTGCTGCTACTTCTGCTGCTACTGCTGCAAGGGTACTGCTGCCATTGTTGTTGCTGTTGTCATTTTTGATGTTGTTTTTGTCAGTATTGTTGTTGCTGCTGCTGTTGCTGTTGTGGTGGTGATGGTGGTGGTGATAGCGGTGATGGTCGTGACGGCAGCGGATGCAGCGGTGTCCAGTCGTATCTCTTTACCTAATTTTAACTAAAACTGAATAAGCTATACACAATTAATAGGCTAAGATGCACAGTAACTATTACGCCTACCGCCGGAGCGTAGATGTTAAGGTTAAGACAGTCCTCCCCGTAATCCCTCCAGCCAGGGTGGGTACCCCAGGCCCCCCATACAGCCTGACCACAGGCCCCGCCGACACTGTCTGCTACCAGCACGTCATCCCACGGTACAGGCTTCTCTGGAAACTAGCAGAATTCGTCACTTCCGGATAGTAACGAGGATATCCCTTATATCCGACCCTCTCAGACTGATAGCTGCTGTTATGCCCTACGATTCAGACGTACCTGGAGACATTTGGACTAATGAATGTCTTCTGGGCCATTGGTGACATGACATACATGTAGCTACATGTAATTCCCAATGGGGAAAAAACAATCCATATTAACTGGATCGTTATATACATACAGTTAGAACTCTGTATTGATTTTCTCCATCACAAGATGCTTTCCTTACTGCAGTAATGCCACATCATAGGACAATAGTTCAAAGCAGCAGCATAAACAGGCATGATTGAATTTTAGGGTACATTTTAGCTATGGAGAGATTCGAACACCCTTTCATAGTTTTAAACAGTTTATTATTTATTCATCTTTTTATTTTAATTTAAAGCTAAAACGGACTATAAGTTTGTGATAGCGCCACGGACTATAAGTTTGTGATAGCGCCGTTTTCATCACTAAATAGTTATTTTAATCGTTTAGAGTTCATGGTTGTTGCCACTTTCATCACTAAAATAATCGTTTAGAGTTGGTACACTCACCCGGAAACGACCTTCTCCTTCCGTAGATCGACCGAACGGCACCTGGTTGAAGCTGCTTAAATCAACCGTGGTTTCACCGTTGTAAACAGATAAAGTCTGACCCCTAACAATTCCGTATTCCGTATTTACGTCCACCCCAAATACACAGGGTAATACCCATACAGCAAGAAACAACTTGGTTAAAATCATCGTTGCAGTGGAACAAAAACCTCTTCAGTCTTAGTTTCTACGCTGGGAAATCCTTCACCGTGCGACATCTGTCATTTCAACGTATTGACAAAAAAATGCAAAGTTGGACTTTAAACCCGTCTTTTCATTTTCAAGGGGGACTGTTATAGTTGCGGCTTTAAGCCGGATACGACACGACTTCTTTAAAATCAGGTCAGAAAAGATCCTTATTAAGAAAACCAAGCCGCCGGCACCATGTCTTTGAAAAAATAAAAACAAGAGACCCTTGGGCATTGATATTAAGCTAGTACTAGTATTCAAACGCAATTGAGCGAAATGTAACACTGGCAGTAGCTATAGGCCTTGGAAAAATCAGTATTTTTTTTAAATTTGCAACTGCAGCGAATAATCCCAAGATGCCCTTCACATTATTAAATACGTCTCGACATGTTTAAGAAGCAAAGATCGTTTACCCTTTGCATGCAGGAATTACACCATTCTCGATAGAAACAAAGATTGTTACAGTTTAGAACCAGATCAATTAACACTGACACTTTAAGAGAGCAAAAGAAGACCTAGCCAGTGGTCCCTCTCCTAAAGAACTCTTTAGAGAGGACACCCCTCTAGAAATGACACACTTTTGCCAGCAAAGTACCTAGAACGCATATGAAGTCCCTCTCACCAACGGACACCATGGTTTTATGTACAGGAAAACAATCCTGTATTAAGACAGATCTACTATTCAACGATTTTTCTTGAACAGGCACTCACGAACTCCCAATTGTACGACCATGGCGAGGAAAAAGGTATATGCTGGTATCATTACATACAATTAAAGTAATTTACATGAAGTGCATATGTTTTAGATATGATATTTTAACCATACGCATGACCAACACTATGGGGTCGGTATGCAACAAGATGTCTACATGCTTTGCCGATCTACTTGAATGCTTATCATTAAGTAATTCGCAACAACTACTTAGTACCTACCACTGCATGTTTAGGGTAAGGTCATCGCAAATTACGCCTTATTTTCCTACATTTTGAACTTAAAATTTTCAAAAATAAACTTTTGTCACACATGTGGATTGTCACACGGAAAAAGAATCGTGATTGCAAGAACACCGCACCTTCCTACGGTGGCGTATTAGTGCCAAATGTGAAAAAAAGAAAAAGAATTCTTACGTAGGACTTACAAAGTCCTACGTAGGAGATATTATCTCCTACGTAGGAGATAATAAGTCATACGTAGGAGATATTATCACCTACGTAGGACTTAGTAAGTCCTACGTAGAACTTCTTTTTCTTTTTTTTCACATGTGGCACTAATGCGCCACCGTACCTCCCCATACAGTTCTATGTTAACAAATTTAAAATTTGAAATACCTCTGGTCAAAATATAAATGTTTCAAGAAGAAAAAGAAAACAAATAACGGCTCTGAAGACATATATGGGAAAAATGCAAAGTGACAGTTGCGAAAACGTCCCGGGAAAACGTCGGCAAAGAAAAGCAAAAGCCGTGTTATAGTCACCAATTCATTAAGCTCACACTGTTCCCCTCCGGATTCGAACCACCAAACTCTTGTATTGTATTGTTTACCAGCTCAGCGGCAGCTTAACATAAATCTGTAATGCGGGGCGTGAGTTATAGGGGCCGGCTCAGTGGCAGAGAGGGTTAGGGTGTTGGACTGAGAGTAGATTTAGGTGTGCGTTCTAAGGGTGCAAGTTCGACTCCACCAAGGGGTGGCAAGACGATGAAAAAGAGTCTACTGTCGGAATATACAGTAGAAGTAGGCAGGCGTTATAAAGGAGGGATAATCCCAAATACATGTATGGTGTGTATTTCGCCATGGATGACTGACCATGAAGTACTATGAGTCGTCAAGGCATCACTTGCACGGAGGCAGAACAATATAAGGTGGAGCTGTTGTTCCGGGATGGACGAGAGGGTCCGGGTATATCGCCACAAAAGAATTACACTGTGTGCATGTGGATCTCTTGTTTCGTGATAGCCTTGGTCATCTCAGATAGACCTCTGAGAGAACACAAACGCACTTCATCATGGTACCGCACATGACATTAAGGGAAACATCTGTTACAAAATGTATATATTGAAATATAAGTCATCCGTGACGTTGGCACAGCGTTAACACATCGTCAGGTCAATGAGTTGCGAGTCTCAGACACTTCTTCCTCCACCTCCTTGCCCCCGCGCTGTTTGACCCAGTTTAGCCGCTCCTGCAGAATGAGGCCTATAACATAAAGAGTTCAATGTTTATCTGGCGTAAAAACTGTGAAAGATGTTTTAAATTTCCACTCCATATATGATATGGTCCCACGTTAACCAAGACGAATATAAAATAAATCATTCAGGACAATTCAAGATAATTGAAAAAATCTGGAGAACTGCGAGATAGGTATACATTTTCTGGTCTACCGTTCCACACATTTTTGCATTGCTTGGTTTTCAAGTTGTGAGAAAATGCCTAAATTATTGCACGGCCGCCGGACGACTACATCACGACAACAGCCACTTTTGTGGGTTCAAGAAGACTGTGTTTCGAATAGAAAATCTGGTCTTATGTTTAGGGAATATCAGTGAGGTACCGTATATGTCTACTAATTAAAGATCACGGGGAATACAAATCCCCTTTCGTTCCTGGACTGATTTCTTAAGCGCATCAATGAGCCCTGAATGTCGACGTTTTCCTTCAGGTGACCTAAACTAGTATGATAATCACCGATTTTCCTTTCGCGTTTAAAACCTTACTAAAACAGCGCATTGTGTTTAGTTTGATGGCACTAAATCATTCAGCACAATGCCAACTAGAGGTCGAGGCATACTAGTATATAGCAACTACAAAAGATGCATTTTTCTCGGAAGCCATGCCTGCTTGTCGTGTCCTGGGTGTGTCTGCAAGTGCAGCTGCAAAAAAAAATTATATGGCGTCCCATTCTCCGCACTGGGTGACCACATACATGGCTGCATTGATGAAAAATCACGTCGCCCTCCCCCTCCGCGGAAGAACTCCAGTTATTCCCAAGGAAGTTGAGCAGGGGGTGGTGAAAAAGATTCTTGAGGCATCTGACAGAGGTTTTGGCATAGCAAGGCTCCAGCTATTTCACACAGTTGCCATGGTTGCCGTGAAATGCAACTAAAAACCGCATTTAAAGATGGGATCTCTGGAAAAGACTGGTGGCAAGGATTTGCCAGTCGCCACCACAACATAACTCCAGGAAACCTGAAAGTTATGAACTCTGTAGTAGTTGGTCGCTACTTCACTGACCTTATAAGGCAGTTCTAGAAGAAAATGTTCTTGAACCGCATCACAATGGAATGCTGATGAAACAGAAATATCTTTTGGTCACAGACCAAGCAAGGTATATGTCCTTAGCGAATGTCCCTGGAAGGGTGGCAAACAGCAAAGAGTCACTGTACCTCAGTTTAGTTTATGGCATCTATTAATGCTGCCGGACAAGCTATGCCACCATTATTTATAGCAAAGGGCAAAAAGAGGAAAGCAATTCAGGGGTTTGATACAAAAGAAGCACCACCTGGCTCATCGGTTTAGGTACAGTCCAATGCTTGGATGGACGATATATTGGCGACTGCCTGGTTTGATGAGGTTTTGCTACGAAACTGTGGAGAAAAGGGACCCTATATGTTGCCGTGGGATTCGCATCACCCACATGAATATTACAGAGTCTAGAAAAGGCCAAGAAAAACAACATAAGTGTTATGGCTTTCCACCGCACACCACCTGCCACTTGTGCCCATTGGACAAATGTTTATTTGGTCCATTGAAATCTAAGTGGAACTCAGTCTATCCCAGTCATATTTCACAACAATGTCAATAAATCATCATTCTGTGGCCTCTTTACGGATGCATTTAATCAAATCTTCACAAGGACTAACATCGTTTCGGGGTTTGAAGCAATTGGCATTGTGTCATGGAACCCCGAGTCTATCCCCAGCAATGCGATTATGCCAAGCATCCCCTTTGATTCATCCTCCACAGAAGGCTGCAGAAGATGTCCGTCAAGTACCATGGGATGAGCATCTACTCTCATTGGTGGAAAGAAAACTTGCCTCAAGTTCAGTCAGTACGACTGAAGCTTTCCATATCCTGTCAACATCAACTACAACATCACTGCCCACTTGTTCAGTCCATTTACTTTCCCCTGCGAGTAGCTACTCCATTGAAGTTATTTACCCAGATGGCAGCACATAGACTATTATTGCCGAATTATTTGATGGGTCAGAGAAACACGTACCTAACAGACCTGGAGCCAGAAGGTGACTGGAAGACCGCAATAAATGAAATTTTTCTGTTCTCTCTAAAAAAAAGAAAAACAACATCTCACAGAATCCTGACATCGGAGGAGGTAATACAAGCAAAAAGAGAAGGCCAAGAGAGAAAAGAACTGGATGTCCAACGTGAAGAAGAAATAAAAGGATGAGAAGAAAGGAAGGCTGAATATTCGAAGAAGAATGAAAAAGCAAATAGGAAGGGAGCGAAGACCACTTTTTTGTCTAGTCTGCTGTTTAACCTACCAGGAGGATAAAGTGGCAACCAACTGGATTGGGTGTGACACATGTGGTCGTTGGATGCACCAGAGGTGCTTTCCAAGCTTCTATGTGGAAACCATGCAACTTTTCAAAGTGTGAATTTTCATGTCATGTTTGATTTTTGCGATCTGTTTAAACAACCATGGTCATCCCACTGATAGATACATGTGTATGGTCACTGTCGGGTTGCGATGGCCGAATGTTTAGCGCGTCGGACTCCCAACCACAAGATCGTGGGTTCGAGTCCCGCCAAAGCCAGTCGGCTCATTAAAAACCGTCCCGGGTGGGCTACGGGTGCCGACAATGGTGCCTCGGTTCACTCAGCCGTAAATGAGTACCTGGCTATAGACATAGATGGCAATTGTAATTAGATAACCCGTGTCGCCTTGAAGCGTGTAAGCGGGTGTATACTCCCCAGGGAGTTGAGCAGGTGACGGATATAACAGGTCTGCCAGGGATAATAATATGTAAAGCGCTTTGAGCTAGCTTCGGCAAGAAAAAGCGCTAT
>JAAUYG010006353.1_pt1 | contig 15286 bp, 14 predicted proteins | sample 7278091 | NCBI WGS metagenome assembly JAAUYG01 (sample SAMN14350201, study PRJNA611818) | marine sediment metagenome | isolation source: surface marine sediment (0.6m) | place: French Polynesia: Moorea | collected 2018-08 | reverse complement strand
GGTCATTATTTGTCTTTTTTTTTTAAAAAAAATTTTAAAAATAATTTTTAAAAATTGTGTGCCATTTGTTTTTCATTTTTGGGGGTGACCCCAATGGTTGTTTAATCCCCCCCCCCCCCCCCCCCCAACCCCAGTTCTGGGCGATTTCCTTCATACAACACTTTCATCAGTTGGAATGGTGCTATGGTGAAAATCATCCTGTGGTTATAGGCTGATCAGCCAGTAGTGATTAACAGAACTTATGGCGTCACCCTAAAACTGTGCCAAATGGTTTGTGCTCCATGCAAGCCGAGGCAGAACTGGTGTTCTAGTTATATGTAGTAATACACAATATTTAGCAGCCTGGGCATTAGCAATTGTTGTTGAACACCTTTGTCATCAAGTACCAGTAGAGTGGTCCCTCCATTTTAGGACCATTCATTCAGCCAGAAAAATATGGTCTTAAATTGAAGATGGTCTTAAAATGGAGGGCTATTGAAAGAGTTAGTGGGGTCAGTAATCATGCTATTATCGCCTGTCTTAAAGTAGTTTTCTTAAAACACAGGGATTTTAAATTGCGGGGACCACTATTAGAACACTGTACACATTGCTAGTGTTTCAAATTGATGTTTCAGTGAGCGACTAAACATGACTGAAAGAAAGCTGTGGCGTCAATTCACTAGCAAATTGCCAAAGATTGATCATTACAATTGAATATCGGCTTCAGCATGTAACTATAGCAGCTGCTGTAGAAATCGGCCGAATACAGTTGGTACCCAGATCATGGAACTCCGGGTTTAGCTATGCAGAATTACCAGGCATTTTCGTTTTAGTGTGACAGGATATCCAAGGCAGGTGATTATAATTTGTATTATTCTACTGGAAAGTTATAAGGGAATACATGTATGTACTGGTAGCGTTGATGTTTTCTGTTGATGAGAAATTAGTTTCTGTGGAACTGCTGTTCTATTGTTGACAAGTGGTGCAAGGTAAATAAACCATGAAACCTCAAATTTCTGACTTTATTGTGCTGTTGCATTCTTTCATAGTTGAATATCACAATTAGCCCATCACACACAGAATGTTTGCATACATACCACATACATCAATATCCTACGCAGACTCTTAGATGTGGAAAACGCTGCAACGGTAAAATGTAGGACGGCATTTCCACACAAGGTCAAAGCTTTAATTCTAAGCATCACAAATTCAAAGTTAACATAAATGCACAAAATTCTTTTTTCATAAATGCACAGATTCCTATGATGTGATGCATTAACAATAGACCCCCCCCCCCCAATCCTTCCCAGCAAGAAATCTATTTCAACCAGTCACTGCTTTACTCCATTCATAGTCTCTGAAAGTCAGGCACAAAGTTTTTGATGCTGGATTTTATATAGTTCTCCTTGCAAAATTAAATGACTTCAAGATCGTTCCTCTAATACTGCATAACACTCTACAAGGATTTTTAATATTGTTGAAATACATTGCTGGATTTCTTTACGCTGGGTCCATGTTTAAACTACATTTATATTTTTACTAGTAGTATTCAATACCAGCTCATCCAATTGCACACAACTTGGCAAGTTCTATACAAGCATGCCAAGGACACTGGCGAGAAATATTGTCTAGCACATGAAGGGCAGCAGACACTGCAAGGACAATGTTCATATAGCCACAGTGGTATTGTTCCATCTGGCTTGATTGCAAGAGAAATAATTACACTTTGGTACTGCTTAATATATCGGATTCCCTGATCTGTTATCTGCCCATAGATTACACCATAGTACTAGTACCCTACTCAGAGACATTCATGGCACTGTATGAACACAATACTTGAATAATCAGCTGCTGCTGCACCATGTCTGTGTATAACATTTTAGGCACACCAGATTATCTTTGATAACCACCATTGCCTGAGTGTTCTAACAGTAACACTATATCACAGAGAGAGCCAGTGTGCGAGCCGTTATCTGTCTGTGGCGGTGACCAGTTCAAACCACTGTCTGAGGGCATCACTCAGCGTGTGTGGTAGGGAGTTCACATCTCGTAATATGATGTAGAAGGGGAAAGGGAAGTGGTCCATGTAGGACTGGATCTCTGGCAGCTGGGGAACATGGGGAAAGTACAAAAACATATTTGATCAGATGTAGACATTTACATATGAAGAATATCCTATTATTGTAAGTCTTGGTTCATACACGTACATGTCCCATAAGAGCCACCAAAATTTAGCAATAGTTCAGGGATTATTGCCTAGTACAGACAGGTGTGTTAATACACTTTCAATTTTGTATCATAAATTTTCCCCGCTACAGATTTGCAATTACCGGTACTCGACAAGTACACATCATGCAATGATGAAATTATGCACAACATAGTTCTTTAATAGTGCAGCATGGTAGCCTTCATTTAACACAGAATGTTATTTAATCATCTTAGTCCATAAAATGGGCCATAATAAATTATGCATATTTAAAATATATTTACCTGTCCAGCTGTTTTGAACACAGGAACTCGGATATCCAGAATGGAATCCTGGAAGTAATATATATCCTAATTATCTATATAATGCTTTCGGCTTTTAATATGCAACTGGAAATATTTAGACATGCAAAGACTTTTTAAGTCCTTCCACCATTTCTGCAATCTGCAGACGTCAGCTCTCCTGTAAACAATGTTATCAACATTGCATGGATATGGCTCCAAATTATCAAAGTTCTACAACATTTATTTTTACCTACACGACTAATAACATCCTGCAGTCATCAAACTACAGTAGTCCTGCCCTCTAATAAGGCCACTCTATTTGCAAAGAAATTGTGGCCACGTTAGAGAAGTGGCCTTGGGTGAGAGGGAGAAGTAAATACATTCATAGTGGCAGGGGCAAAATATTTGGCCACATTAGGGAGGGTGGCCTCTGTTAAGAGTGTCCACTAAGACAGGGACCAGTGTATCCCCCAGGAACTATATTACATACAGGTGAGAGCCTACCTACCTTATTTTCTGGGTTGTCCAGTATGACAAACACCAGGAACACATTAGCTTCCCTGGCCTGTCTCACAGCGGTACGCACTCTCTCCATCCCCTCAAGGAACAGCCCACGCCCGTCTGACACCACCAGTAGGAGCTGTGACGTCTCGGAGAGTGACACGGCGCCGTGCTGCCGATGCCTGGCACTGGACATTAACACTGTCACCTGCTGCAGCAACTGCAATGGTCCAATGGATTGGTAATGTTATTGCATGCTATTAACAGCAGTTATGCTTGGTATGGATTATTATATTTTTGGAGTACATAATTTTGCAATTTATTTATTTCAGATTCTCACAATAAAGAGCCTTGTTGTCTCCTTTATCACTGAAAAATATCTTGTGTATGCAGTCAAATCCAAATGCAAAGTTTGTACAGTGAAGCCTGTATAAAGACTAAATACGCTAGTTGTCCAACAAAAGGTGGCCCTCAAGGGTTCTCTATATACAGGCTCGATAGCATCGATAATTTATATCGGGGATATAAGCAAAATGTGGTCCCAATAAGCAGGTGGCCTTTATACACACAGTTATAGGACAGTTAACTGACAGTTGTGATGTTTCAAGTTGCAAGAGAACTCTGTAGCAATCAAAATGAATGACCTACCTCGGCTATTTTGGTTTTTGTCTGTTCAAATGTAAACTGCTGTAGTATTCTGGCTCCTGATTGGCTGCTGAACTGCTCTTGGAATGGATGTAACAGCTTCACTGACTCACCAAAACTGGAAATGAGGGCCGACGTCAACAGAAGTTGTTATGAAGTGAGATGCGTGTACATAATGTCGCAAGACCTCATTTTAATAGTTACAGTAGTAGACACATGGTATATGATGTAGAAGCCTGCCTTAACAAATACTTCAACCTCCTCTCAATTACCGATTACAGTAGTCCTCCTCCAATAAGATCACTTTTGCAATATAATTTTGGCCACATTCCAGAGGGTAGTCTCTGCTGAGGGTAGCCACTATGAGAAGGGGTCAGTGTATTAGGATTCCTCTAAAGTCTTGCAATGTACAGCAGTATGTAGATAGCACTGCTGTCAATGCATACACAGTGAAACCTGTATTTATGACCACCTGAGAAATAAGGACAACCTGAGAATTAAGGACAGCTACTTCAGTCCCCAGGTCTATTCAGTACCGGTACGTAGACATGGACCTGAGAAATAAGGCCACCTCAGAATTCAGGGGAGTTTTGACAGTCCCTTGGTTGGCCCTAATTCTTAGGTTTCACTGTAATAGTTTCCATGTGGAAGCTGGTAGATGCACTATGCCCAGTCCAGTCAGTCTTACCTGCAGACAGCCAGCTCTCCCACCTCCAGCAGTGACAGGGCGTTGGCGATCACAGACAGGGACTCGAACGCAAGCTGGAACAGTTAGAGTGAGTGAGTCAGCGAACAGGGTTAATAGTTGCTTTGACAATTTTTCATGTTAAAGTACAGTTTATACTTATTAAAGTGTAAACATTAACACAGTTAAAGTACAAAGTATTTTTCGACAAAATTTGGCCAATGGTATAAAATTAACTCCACTTGTAGACACATTCAAGGGACGTACGATCTCCAAAATGATTTCTGGCTGTACAGTCTGAAGGAGATTGTAGTGTGAAAGATTGATGATCAAATTGATCAATAATAAATATTCTTCACTATAAACCATGAGCAATAGTTCAAATGCACTACATGTAGGCACACAACAAATTTTACAGTGCCTGTATTTATTCCCTTTCCATTAGTGCCAGGTACCTGTTTGGAATGGTTATCCGCCATACTGGACGAATCATCCACGGCAACCATAACCTGGTACTGACGTTTACTGGGCTTGGTTCGTCTCAGCCAGATCTTGTCTTTCCGGAACTGGCTGGCTATGTACGGAATCACTTTACGCATGTTAAGCCTTTTCCCTGTACGATAGTCTCCCCTGGAATAAGTTAAGTCTTTGTTACTGTAATATATATATAGCAAACTACAGCTGGCACCGAAAATCGTATTCTAATGCTCAAGTCCAGCTGCTCCATTTGCCAGCCTTTAATTATATAGTAACAAACTATACTCAAAAGCCCATTGCTGTTCAGATTTTTGCATTTGCTTGAATCAGTCCTAGTCTTTGAAACTGTTTGCAGATAGACATATAGCTTCATATTAATGGGGAGAACTCTGTCACCACCTTATGCAGCCTGTGGTATGGTGGATAAGGATCAACCTTACTCAATGGATGGCATTTTCCCCATGGGTTACGAGCCTAGGGATTACATGCAATCTGACCCAGTCCGTGATTGCCACAGATCCTGTTTCTACCCCAAACAATGTAACAAAGTTATGTACCCTCCCTGACCTCAGTTTAGATGCCTGGGTGGGCTCCAGGACCAGTCTCAGCTGTTCACATAGTTCCTGAGACAGACTAGACGTCAACGCTTCATAACGAAACCACGCCTCCTGGGCCGCACACTCCTGCAAACATAAACTGCACTGTACTCAAATCTTCCAACAACTAACCCCAGAAACCAAACACATCCAACAATATAGTCTTCTCTACATAAAAACAGGCATCCTGTATGAATTTATTCTGCATCTGGGGCATGTTACTAATACCGTCAAAATAATTTACAATTTTTATTTTTTTGAACATTTGGCTGCTGTGTACCCTATTTCTGACACATTTTATATCAGTTTTTATTCCATCAAAATCAAGTACGGTAGTCTCTATAGACTGAGGCATTGGAAAACTGGAATGGAAAATGGTAGCAATGATTAATTGTTATTTAAACCTCCCAATGTCTAAACTTAAGAAAAAAAAATATTTAGAGAAACTACCGGTACGTTCAGAGCAGTGTAGACCAGTGTGTTACCTCATCCACACTGCCAGGTAGTGGCTGTGTCCACTGTCCCAGCTCTTGCTCTAACTGGGTACGGAGCTCTTCTACATCCAGCTGGCCAGTCTGAAAGCATGGAAATAGTGTAATTACAAAAATAAATTCGCAATGTGGTCCTTATAAGCAGGTACATGCACAATGTAGTTTATATAATAGGCCATCAGCACCATATAACCCCTAAAATGTTTACTTAGTAGTCTTAAATGTTTGAAACATACTACAGTATAAAGATGTATGCAGCAGTAGATGCCTTCAAACACTGACTCTGAACAGCATGATCAACAGACAAAACAATAAAGTTCTACATAGGGATAGTACAGGTAGGGGGGTGTCCTAAATGTTCATCCTCTCTATTTTGCCTTTCACAGAACATGAATTTAAACCTTAATACATTAACACATTGTGCTAAAAGGTCACCCCCACTCTATCTTTTCCCAGCCCGAATGTTTCATTTTGTGACAGTTCTTCCTATAGATGTCTGAAATGCCAACATACACTACCTTAGTGTGATAATACTCCATGACAGTGTGTATTGAGGAGTCGTTGCCCCTGGGGACCCCCTGGGTGCCGACTCTCTCCCCCTCCGTCTCCATGTATTCTGCCTCCTCCTCTGCCTCCTTCTCCTCCCCACCACCTGGACCATCAGGACCAGACTTGTTCTTCAGCTGGCGCAGCTGGACTGGAGTCATTTCAGCTGCTGTGGACTCCTCCTGGAACAAATCCCAATGTTACCACCCAATTGGATGAAAGATTGCCATGAAGTGCTACCACATGGAATATATTGTCACATTAGCCATTTGCTTAAGGTGCAAAATGGGCGAAAGTGAGTAGTTCCCATAAAGTGGATTTTGTTCTGAAAATACCAAATTGTGCTGAAGAAGCTATCTGCCCATGCCACATCCTCATAAAAGTGACAGTAAGACATGCCAGTAACAAAGTCTTGCTCAAATTTTTCAAGTTTTTTTTTCAAGAAAACTATTACATTAACATATTTTAACATTGCAAATGCAACTATTTCCTGAAAGACATTTCTGAGACAAAGAACAAAAGTTGTGCTACTTTTTATTACATTGTTATTCTATATACTAGATATTAAGCATTAGGAGAGCTCACAGGATGCCAGCAGTTGAGTGTTACTGATAAATAAAGCCAATAATCTCTTTTCTAAAACTTCTCTCAAACCCAGTGACCTGTAGGTGACTGGAGTCGTCTGGCTGCATGTTATCCTCATCCTCTGCCTTATCCCCTCCCTCTTCCAGGTTAGGGGTGGGCTTTTGTTGCTGCAGCTGTGTGTCTGTTGCTGCATCCAGTGTCTGAGCATCATAGTGCGAGTCAGATTGTCGCAGATGTTCATACAACTCACTCTCCTGGGGACCAAATATTACACGATGACAAGTGTCACAGTCATGTCAAGATAAACATCTCAGGTGTCTTTTCCAGTAGTGCTCTAGAGAAGACATCCCTCTAGAAAGGACACAGATTCACAGCAGCAATGACTATGAATGTATGTAATGCTCCCTCTCATCAAGGACACCTCTCTAATAAGGACAGAATTGTTTGGTAGAAGGGGTGTCCTTATTCAAGGGGTAATACTGTATTATTAAGCAGGGTAGCAACATATTGTAACAGTTAACATTACATCTCTCATTTGTGTCAGATTTCGTGATCAAATGCATCCACGCTAATCTTAATCTGTGAATGGGTTCTCAGATATTGGTTGAAGTGATGTTAATTAAACATTACAAGATTACACACTAGTGTCAGTTGTATTCTATACTGAACAGAACATATATTCTCTACTATCCTAGAGATCAGTTACTCCCACCTGCTGTGTATCTGGATCAGTCTCATTGTTCGTAGTCTCCTGACTTCGATCCATAGTTTGTAATCGTCGTTTTACACTCTCCTCTGTTGAGCCAACACTTCGGTCTTCCTTAGCCTCTCCGGGCTGCCTTTTGTTGGACATCTATACAATGAATATATTAAAGAAACTTTATATTTAAAGAAACTTGCACTGCAACAGTTTGCCAAGGCTCTGTATACATGAGTCAATATATCAACAAATAGTAACACATTATTTCAAAGGTACAATACTGCTACTGCAGGTACAAACTAAATTTTATCAAATTGCAATAGAATTTCTAAAATAAACTTTTGTGCCATCATGTTAATTTGCAAATTTTCAGTCAGGTTTTGTGGCAGGTACGTTATGACAAATAGCAAATATGATAGCAAACAACATGCATAGCCGGTATACAACCGCAGTGTAGGCTAGAGCCTATTGGGATCAGCAGATACTACTCAATTTAAGCCTTCTATATATTAGGTATCTATGTTACGTTACCTGTCGTGGTTGATGACTGGTGCTGCCCCTGGTGACAGCATTATCAGCCTGGCCGTCATGTCCGGTAGTGTCTGACTGGGCCAGACCGGCTCCCTCCTTCTGATTGACATAGAACAAAATATACTTACAAGTAATCACACATCACATCTGAACACAGAGATTGGCTGCCGTTTTATGCTCAGTGTCAGTGCGTTATGAAGTAGTGCTAACACATAGGGCCCTTGATGGGGAGGGGGGGTGTCCATGTCTCGAGTTGATTTTAAGAATGGCTGCGTGTCCTGTGTCACTGGCACAATGTCTGTGTCTGTGTCACTAACGAAAGAACTCTGAATCTAGTTAATTATACAGTCAGCAAGGTTATATTTCACAACTGAATTATAAGTATCTCCATAGCTTTTGATAATTCATGGTTCAAACACATTGTCCCTTGACAATGCTTCACAAAACACACCCACCAATCCCAAAATCACTTCCGGAAAAAAAACACGATATCCCGCATTGATCGATTTTTGTGTCGGCAAGGCTGGTGTAGTTTGTCACAGATAATAAAGGAATCATGTCGCGTGTCATCTCAATGACGTGTCACATGTCTTTTTAAGACTGTGGCATGCCGCTGTGTTTAACTTAAGAATACACATACCCGTATACAGTCCTATAATTCTGGTATCAGAATTGTCTGTACCTAGCTCTCACTAAAACTGACAACCTCACGATCAGGAATAATGATCTTACACTATTATTTATAAGAATATGTTGTAAGAATTTTCCAGATCCCACTAGGGCAGCTACCAGTAAGTTCACCCCAGAGTTCTTACCTCCTGGTTATCGTTCTGCCCAGCGGCATCTTTCGCAGACTCCTCCTGTTGAGCCTCGGCGGCATTGTGTTCGGTTTTCCCTGCCTGGTCTGTCACGTGGGCCGTGTCCTCATTAGGTTTGTCCTCTTCCCCAGGGGGCTGCTTGTCCTCAGGTTCCTCCTGGGTAAACAACATCTAATAGCAAACTGTCTCTGAATTATCCTTGACTGTACAGTTATTCTACAATTTCTATGATAAACAGGAGTAAAATCCTTGAATAGCACATGAGCAGGTGCACTCTATTTTTTTTTTTTAACTTGGATTTATTTTATGCAGTTCTCAACAAGCAAGCAATTGCATATTAACAATCACCTCAAGCCACATTTGGGGTACAAATCTTGCCCAAGGACTTTAGGCACAGAAGACCTAGTGTATGGTGGAACTCGAACCTATGATCTCGTGCTTGAGAGTCCAGTGCCTTAACCACTTGGCCATCCGCCCCTCCGCACTTTATTTTCAAGGTATGAGTTAAATACTATGGAATGCAAATGATGACAGAAACTGATACAATATACCAATGTATATGTATTACATTAAGCATTCATATTTCACATCATACTGTAGTCAGCAGATCAGAAGGTGACACATGGAATAGAACTCACAGGTGCTTCAAATCCTCTTTCCTGATTGGTAGGTTGATCCTCTGACTCTGTTGCATCTTGGGAATCTTCCTCAGTTTGTTTGTCCAAGTCTTCACGCTGCAAGACAAATATTAGCGTTGGTGCTGCATACCGTTTCTTGCAATACAGAATCCTTCCATTATTATTACATTGCATTACCATTGTATGTAATAACCCACAGAATTCCTTGTTCTGTTCCAGAACAAACTGGACTGACTTGTGTCTCATGCTTCCTTCAACCAGTGACAAAATTTATCATTTACCTTGTTAATCTACCTGTTGATTACATATTCACATTTGTGCCTTAGTCCGAATGTTTATGTAATGAGATTAGGCCATTTTCTTCTTCAGAAATCGCCTCCTTCTTCCAGGGACATACCTGATTATCTTCTTTTTCATTTTTTTGCTTTTCATCTGTGTTCTCCTCCTCTTCTCCAGTTTTCTCCTCTGTATTGTCGTCTCCCGTCTGCTCCCCCTGGTCAGCCTCCATGTCCTCCAGTAGCCTGTCCAGGTCCTGGGGATTCTCTCCTACACACAGCATAGATAACAGGTCAGCATACAGTCAACCCACACCCAGCATGGGTAACAGGTCAGCATACAGTCAACCTACACCCAGCATGGGTAACAGGTCAGCATACAGTCAGCCCACACCTAGCATAGTTAACAGACCAGCATACAGTCACCCAGCATATTAGGTAACAGGTCAGCATACAGTCAACCCACACCCAGCATAGGTAACAGGTCAGCATACAGTCAACTCTCCACCAGCATAAGTAACATGTCAGCATACAGTCAATCCTCACCCAGCATAGGTAACAGGTCAGCATACAGTCAGCCCTCACCCAGCATAGATAACAGGCCAGCATACAGTCAACCCACACCCAGCATAGATAACAGGTCAGTGCATAGTCAATCCTCACCCAGCACAGGTACCAGGGTAATAGGTCTGCATAGAGTGGGTGCACCCAGGCACACCGGTACACCTTTTGGTGCATGTAAGAGACATTTTCAAAATTAAAAATATTCCAAAATGTACATGTAGCCCCTGTACATGTAGTGCCTCTAAAACACTCATAAACAACCCAGCACAAAAAAAATCAGGAAATAATGCCTGTAGTATGGATGGGGGTCCTTGAAATTTTTTGTCAACCTGCAACCTTAAGCAGCTGTGAGATATTACCAAGAAAAATAATGTTTTGAGACATGAAAGATATAAATTATTAGTTAATGTGACCTGCTTGATCACTTTTTCTGACTTGCCGACCTGGGCCTGTTTTCAAAATGGACAATGTGACCTGAGTGGGCATCCATTTGGAGCCTCAAGGGTATTGATTGTGTTAATGACTTCTCCCATTGTTTCCAGAACAAACTTAAGGTAATAAAGTTAACTCAAACGCCCACACAAAAACTTTCCTGCTCTCAGTCAAGGTCGTATGTCATTCCTCAGTCTCACCCTGCTCCTGCTCTGTGTCCTGCTCCTTCGTCTCCTCGTCCTGAGCATCATCCAGGTTGAGATCTTCTGGTAGGTCCATGGTGTCAGCCTCTTGTTGATTCTGCTGGTCGCCATAGTGAGGATCACACTCGTCTTCCTGGTATTCACTCTGTGACAGCAGGCAGTAAAACGGCAATAATAATTTAAATTCATGGGGTGATTACTGTTTTCATGTCATGTAAAAGATGACCAATATCATGGCAGGTGCAATTGTCATAAACTGGTAAAAAAATGTGTTGGCATCTACCTTGTAGTAAGCTGTACATGAACTTAGTTTAACTCTTTCACTGCGGAATTTCTTGTATCTATATGGTATTCATGTCGACTAAAGTCGCCTGCCGCAGTGAAAGAGTTAAACATGCTAATGGTGGAAATCAAATAGTCAGTGTCAAGGATTCAGGAAGTGGTAGCGGTGAAACTTTTCACTGATAATTTCATTTATTATCATTGATAATGGTACTCCCCGGTCCATATGATTGTTTGTTCTATTCATGCTATTAAAGCCATTATGCTTGCTGCAGTGGTAGACGTTCTCTGCTAACCTCATCCTTTTGATCCAATTCGTCAGGCATCGGAGTCTCCTTCTCCTCCTCAGTGCCTTTATCCTGTGGCTGTTGCTTCTCCTCCTTGTCTGCACTTTCCTGGTTGTTGTCATCTTTACCTACCAATTCAGGCTCACTTTGCTGACCAGCGCCAGGGCCTTGCTCCTCAGGCTTGGACTAGAACATAGATAGGACAGTCATGAAAAGTCTGTACTGCAGTTACTGTCTGTAGTTGTCTATCACAGTATCGATACAAGTCTAACAGCAAACTAAGCTAAACTAAACCAAACAGCAAACTAAGTATTACTAAGTCTAAACTCTTGAAAATAGAACAGCCGCAATTTGGAAGATATAAATGTTCTTTAAATCAACTTTTTTATTTAGTTCTGCCTAAAATGCCGACTCCCACTACTCTGCAGTGTACCTTGCAGAGGGGGGGTGGGGAGATAAGTGGGAAGGGTTAGACAGCTGTCAAGTCAAAGGCTCTCCCCCCAGTCACTATTCAAGAGGTTTCCAGTTGACCGATACTGTGGTAACCTGTTCTAACACCATATATGGAACCACAGAAATGTGGTCTGATACAGCAAGTGGTGTAGTTTAGCAGTACACAAACTTCAAGTTCCATTTCGGACCAAATTAAGTGGTCTTATAATCAAGGTGGTCTTAAAACAAAGAGAGCACTGGCAGTATTCTCCGTACCTCCTTCTTTTCTTCCTCTTCCTCCTCCTGATCACTCCCCCACAACTGCTCATCCAGCTTGTCAGCGTCCGCCTCCCCCAGCTCTCCCATCTCCTTGTCAATCTCGTTCTCATCCAGTGACTCGGAATCAGACTCCTCCTCCTTGCCCTCGCCGGTTTCGGCATCGTGGAGTTTGCCTCCCATGTCTTCAGACATCTCTATGGCGTTGTCCTCGGCTGCGACGTCTGGTTTGTCCTGGTCGTCCTCCTCCTTCCTCTCTTCTCCCTCACGGTACGTGTCCTGGAGCTGGGACAGAAACATGGGCCTAGTTTAGTGTATTTTCAGAGTGAAGAATTTATGCTCAAGCCCAAACAAGAATGGTTTAGTTATGTTTAAAAACCATAATAGCACAAACAGTCACAGGTCACTTAGAGCAGAAGAATATCAGATACACATGTGCCTTCATTTCACGACCTCCAAATCAGCTATGAATTTTCAAAATGCTTCATACTTAATAATAGTCTTGGAATGAAGATAAAGTCATAAAATATGAGATCTTGATATTTTCTTTTTTTAAAGATCTGTTAGACAACAGTGAAACCACTTCAAACAATGTACCTACATTATAGATTACACACTCCATTACATTGTATTGGCAGGCAATTACAGTAGTTGCAATACTGTCTGGTCCTATGGACAGTTGAACTGTCCATAGCACATAGGACCAGACAGTATTGCAACCACTGTAATTGCCTGAATTGTGAAAGGGTGCAATAAAAATTTTACCATTGACCAATTTGTGTGGGCTGTCATGAACTGGCCCTACCTGGTCCTCCGTTTCTATCTGATCGCTGACATCTTTGACTCCCTCCCCTTCCCCAAGACCGCCCCCCTCAATGTCTGCAAACTCTGTGGCTCCCTCTCCTTCCACCTCATCACTATACTCGGCAGGCAGGCAAAAACCCTGGCGGAATAAAAAAGAGGTTTCGTGTGTCACAGTGTATATACTGACACAAACACAATAATCACCTTGGACGACACTTAGTCTATCTCTCCAAGTACATGTACATGTATGTTGCCTTGCATGACTCTCACTAGTACATATTTCACTAAACATTTTGCCCAAATATATTATGCACAACACGGCTAAACACTTTATTACATTTCCTTCTGATTGCTATACAATACACCATGGCACTAACTATGCAACGACGCAAAAATTACATTTTGTCATACCAAACTAGGAAGTTTAATATCAACTTTAAACAATAGATGACACAGGAAGTCCTTGCCTTCTGTGCCAGTTCAGTGAAGATTTTCAGCAGCACAGACAGCAGCTTAGTGGTGGCCCTGTGGGAGATTATGCTCTGGGTCAACATCCACTGGACCAGGCAGCCATATTGCTCCAGAAGTGGGAGACAGTGACTCAGCAGTTTTGTGGCATCCTGTGCCAGGGCAAAGGTGTCTTCTCTGTCACTCCAACTTGACACATCAGCTAGAACTGTCTTCAGGGTATCACAGATCTATATGGAAAGCAAAAATGAGATCGACAGTCCACTAGATGTACATTAGATGTAACAATTTCATCATGCCTCTACAGCACTTCATCAAAAATCTGGCTGAAGGGCACATAAAGTACAAGTACTTGTCCTGACAAGTTCATGTTTTTTAGCAAGTACAACTGCTCCACTCACTAGCTGTTTTTTATTTTGTTCGTTTAAATTTTGTGCTTTTAAAGACAAATCTGACATTTACACTACCAGTGGTCTCCCATTATCTCTGATTCATATAGTAAGGCAGTTTGTAATAATAAGTTACAAGTATATAAGATAAATATAAATGTAAATATCATGACTACATTATATTGCAAGTAAATTACAGTATACTTATCTGAATATATTGCAAGTATATCTTACAATATACTCGTGGCAACTACAGCATACATGTCCCCTACCTGTGCCACCCCCAGGACATGCAGATCTTCTTCCAGTGTGTGACATAGCCACACCGTGATGTGACCGTCCTCCAGGTCTGGATCATCTGGACACACAACAGACATACATCACATCACAGCACAGGGAATTGTCAGAATGGGCTGGACATACATGGACTCATATAATAGTAACATGGAAATTCATTTTGTATATCAGGAATACCTGTGTAGACAGCGGCACTGGGAAGCGGAACGGAACACCACATGAGAGGAGGTTGTCCTCCTGTGACAGGAGTGCAGTTCAACCTGAGACTTGTGTCACCGTCAATTGTCAATTCAGTGAGCACATTTAAAGAAAGTCCCCGATAATATTGATTTTATAGTACGGCTTAAATGGTATGTACTTACCATCTTCATCCTTGGGTGATCCAGAACCCTCATCCTGCTCTGGACTCTCTTTGTCCTTCCCAAGTTCAGATGCCCTGACCTTTGATCTCTGGATCAACATTTGTACACCCAGCAAGGTATTCTGGATCAGGACTTCTACTTTCTTCTGGAACTCCTCCAGATCCCCCTCTCTGGATTTCTGATCCCAGGACCTTACAGCTGCCTGCCACTGGCTGTGTTCTGTGGCTTTTGTCTGGATCTGTGCTGTGATGTACTCCAGAGACTGTGACAGGGGGTGGGATTCGCCTGTCAGGGGATGCTGGAAGGTCTTGGCAATCTGGACCAGGATTCTGGATGTCTCCAGTAGCTTGGTAAAGCTATCCTCTAGCAGAGTTAAGGTAGCACTAGAAGACAAAATTACATTTGCAGCTAGAGAGGCCAATGTATTGTAGTGTATTAGCCTCCTTTCGACCCTCTTTGGTATATTCTAGCGACTTCCAGTCACTTGCCGACGGACAGGGCGGGAAAGCCTATTTCCCGTACTGCCCGGCGGT
>JAAUYG010038882.1_pt1 | contig 15289 bp, 11 predicted proteins | sample 7278091 | NCBI WGS metagenome assembly JAAUYG01 (sample SAMN14350201, study PRJNA611818) | marine sediment metagenome | isolation source: surface marine sediment (0.6m) | place: French Polynesia: Moorea | collected 2018-08 | reverse complement strand
GGGACATAATGGGAGCAAAAATTTCAAAATGCTACTCCTCCTACAAATCGCAGCCAACGTTTTGAAACTTGTCCTGAATTTTGCTTCCAATGGTCCTCACAAAACTACGTTTGGGACTTTTGAAATTTTGAGTTTCTGATTTCACTTCAGTGGTTAAGGTCATTCTGGGTCATTTGGGTGCATTTCCGATTTTCGACAATGTTGTACCTTGAAAATGGCTGGTCATAGAGCGAAACGGAGTGAAAAATTGGGTCTCAGGGATGGGTATTCAGTAGATACAGGATACTTGTGAAGTTAAATGCTTCAGGTAATTCTGGGGGTCATTTCCGATTTTCAAAAACCTTGTGCCTCGAAAACGGCAGGTCTTAGAGTGAAAGATACATGTAGATCTCTATGTTATCCAGTTGTATGTGGTCATTGTCTCCCATCTTGTCAAGCAGTGCTCCAAGCCCTTGGGCTTCTTGTTTCAGTTTTTGTTATAATTCTTATTTTTTCAGGTTGTATAATAAATGTTTTCCTTGCCAAACTGAAGAAGCACAGAAGCAGTCCAAAATATTAATATATTAAACTGAAATTATATAGGATTGTACTATTTCTTTTTGCCCCTCTTTCCCCCTTCTCCCGTCCCGGCCGTCCGTTCTCACATAATATTTCAACTAGTATGCAAATATATGTTCTTTATTCTTAAAATACGGTAACCGTGCAAAGATTTGAAGTTCGAAGCAACTTGTAATTAGAGCAATTGCACAGAGAAGCGCACATTAAACGTACATGTTTATTTTAATATGATAGGTTTAATTTCCAGACATGACGATATTTTTAAATTGAATAAGGCTTATTAACATGATAAGAAACTATGAAAGAACTATCTGAAGAGGCTTATGCTTTAGATTGAAATCCGACGCTTTAAGACATAACAATATGTACCATATCAAAAAGTCCACAAGATTTCAATAGCCCCTAAACCCCACAATACTGCTGCCATGGAAACGGAGGTGGAGTCTGTCAACATTGAAATCAAACACGCAGAGGCGCCTAAATGGAGAGTTTCAAATGAGACGAGAAAAATACAGGTAACATCTGGGCCAAGTTTCTCGAATAAACTTGGATTTGAAAATACATTTAAGTTTTATTAAATGCCATGATAGCAATTTCTCGTTTGTAGCTTTGCTTCACATCGAGTTTCTTGAATAAACTTGAGAGTAAAATACATTTCAGCTTTATTAATAACCAATAGGTCATTTCAGCTTAATAAGTAAAATGGATCACAAGCTACGCCAAATTGCTTACAAGCTTCTTAAACCAAGGAATATTTCGAGAAACTAGAACCAGGTAAGTACAGAGACAAGCTTGCAGGTGTGCGTTGGTATGGCAACTGCCGGCCGGTCCTTAGCTGTCGCCGGCTCTAAAAAGCCGTTCCACACGTGTCAACGAGCTTCGCTCCAAGCGCGTGCCACTGAAGAATGACATCTCATTTTCCCATGGTGTACGGTTGCCGCGATTCGTGATTTCCAACCATTCGATCGCCTACGACCGTACACATGTTACGGAGTATGTTTCGCATCATCTGCAGACACCAATGCCGACTACAGTTTTTGATTGACTCGATCGAGTCATAACACATCTTAATTGCTGCTAATTGGTGTAAAACACATATTCGGCAATTGGAATTATTGTGTGTTCGCACGACAGAGGAAGTCCCTGTTCGTGCTGGCCGACAGGACAAAAAAAAAAAAGAAAGAAAGAAAATTGTACAGAAGCGTATATACATTTTCCGGAAAGATTTTGGGATACAGTCGATCCTTTTAAGGCTAATGATACATCTTGAAAGAAATGCTGTCTTTCGTGAATATCTTCTTATGGATTTACCTATGGCGACATTCCCGAGCCGAAGAGTGCCCAAAACATTACATAGAAATCTCGCCAGATGCAGACGTGATCGTTACCGGAATGTTCGATGTCCACGAAAAAGAATCCTCTGGACTGTGCGGAGAGACACTACGACCCGAAGGGGTTCATCGTCTTCAAGCGTTCAGTTATGCTCTAGAATACCTCAATAGCGTAGACGTAGCTCCGGGAGTCACGTTCGGTAAGAATAGAGATTCTGTCCGCATCATTGCAGACAAGGAAAACGTTTATTGAACGCCGGCATTCTCAATGAATTTGATAGAAGTGACACTACTAACACGGTGGCTGGTAGTAGTAGTAGTAGTAGTAGTAGTAGTAGTAGTAGTAGTAGTAGTAGTAGTAGTAGTAGTAGTAGTAGTAGTAGTAGCAGCAGCAGCAACAACAACAACGTGTTCCTTGTAGTTTGTAGTAATATATTACCTCAGCATACTTCATGAGCATGGCATCGCGTGGTATACGGAAGTGATGAAACCTAAGAAATCCATTGTCCATCGACACGAAGCCGTACTTTGGCCCAATATCTCCCACTTCGACCCCTAATATCAACGAAGCACCTTTAGTTATTCCACCACATCATAGACTTTAATGATGTAATTGTATAGGGGCACAGGATGCAGGCTAAAGTTTGTGCAATAAGTAATAAATATTTGTATATTCCACACAGATATGATCAGACAATATGGGGTGCTATGACACTATCCTACGTCATTGATTATTTTATCTGCAATCTTTCACAATCAGAACCATCAAAATGCATTTTGACCCAGAGATAAAAAATATCCCCGGGGCTGCTGGTCCTGCAGTTACTACCACTACTACCACTACTAATGCTGCTGCTGCTCCTTCTCCTCCTCCTCCTCTTCCTCCTCCTCCTCCCCCTCCTCCTCCTACTACTACTACTATTACTACTACTACTACTACTACTACTACTACTACTACTACTACTACTACTACTACTACTACTACTACTACTACTACTGCCTATTACCTGGCAGTGGCTGGTGATCCTCCAGGCTACGGAGTTGGACGACAAACAGATGAAGACCGTGATGTTTGCCCTGACTGTATAGCTGAGCCATGACAACGGCGTAGTTGCTCGTTTTGCCCACTGCGACAAAACAAAACAAAACAAAACAAAACGTTAATATGATTGGGAATAGAAGGTAAGCTAATGCAGGAAAATGGACTAGTCTCACGGTTATAATTTGGCATATACAACACTATATAATGCAGGCCATATAATGAAGGTCAGACAGAGATTTATCACCGTGATAAAGCTGATTGGTATCGGAACTAAAACTAAGACATTTCTTCTCACGAAACGATAAATAAAGATTACTTTAAACCACTTGGCGGGAAAATCACCACGAAAGTTCTAGGCGAAAAGGCGCGCGAAGCGTGATGCGATTGTTCAAAGGTTTAAATGACTGGATGAGATTTGCTATAGGGTAGGCATGTGACCAAGAATAGTTTGGTTGGCGAGTGAAAACGATTATTCACTTTGCGGATTTGTGGCGCCAAACACTCCTTACTTCAGCATCATTCTGCAAGCTGAATCTCGACGTTTTTACTAAGAGACAAATTTATTCCATCACCATTCCAAAAATCATTCCTCTCTTCACATGATATTTGACAGATAGACAGACAGACCGAGAGATAAACAAAGAGACAAGCAAAGACGGTGTGGATATCTATGCATTTTCTGTTTCTTCACCGGGGTGTTCCATCATAATATTTTAAAATCCTACCTCTAATCGCCCTGTCTGAGAAAGGAATTTCGTCCGCTTCCTGTAGTAGTTGTGAAGGTACAGGCTGCTTACAACGAGCGGCACTGCCAAAATATTATAACATATTGTGGTATTTCAGCCTCCCTTAGAACTATCAGTATAACTAGGGACTACCTTTGGTGGTTAATGTCTGTATCGTACAGAACAGGACTCGCCCAGTGAGGCGGTCTTTAGTTGGAGTTATTCGGCCTAGTATTGCCGAGTTGTAACTGTTCAACTTCAGGGAAGCGCGCAGCGGGCATTGTAAGCAGTACCTGCTTTGTTGTACTAAAGTATTTCGCGCCGGTTGCTATGGCGCGTTACTAGTGCAAAGTGCAGTAAAATATGACGCCTTTCGCTTGTAACGCTTATTCAGAGACTTTGAACTGGAACACTAAAGTGGAAACACGTAACTGACCAACTTAGTCGCGCACAAATACCGTATTTAAGCTCCGACCGCGTTACACCAAAGACGTAAAAAATGGGAGATTTGGGCTTCTCAGCTTGGCGCTTGGCATTAATGAGTTAGGCAACCGACTGGGCGGCTCGGAGTCAGTATAAATGGTCTGAGTGGTTCCTTTCTGCTCAACTGTGGCGGAATTGAATCGGTGGCTTGGCACCTAAAAATTGTCGGGCGTAGATCGTTCCGATCAAACAAGACAGGTCCACATTAAATCACCACGCATACACCTGCATACACCACCGAATCCAACTTGCAGTCGGTGATATGACCATGAGTGGTTGAAAGCCGACTATAGCCTGATTCACCCACCCACCCTTTTAACTGCTGCTAGTATTGGGCTACTTGTCTATCTGGTGCCGATGTGCTTTCTTCTAGAATAAACCTCTGAAAAGGGAGCCCCAGTAATCTGAGGCTAAGCAATTTACCCAATAATTTGTAAATTTCTTGAATTTTTCTGGAGCATGAATCTTGAATCCCAAGACTTCTTTCTAGACATTCTTTCTAAATAAGTAAAGTATTGCCTTGCTGTTTTAGTTGTAATAAAAAAGAAAAGCTATATTCAAATAATAAATATTAACTAAATATCTGCCTCCAAGTAATATTTGAGTTATTTGCCTCCAAGTAGTTTGGATTCGGTTCTTTTGTGACTCGAAAGTGATGCTAAGTCCGATATTGGCTTCTTTGGAAGATTTGCACCGTGGGGTCCCTTCTTTTCAACATCCTTAAGAAAAGCAATTATATTGTAATGATATGTTCGGTGATCATTTATATTTCTTCTCCTTTGTCGCATACATATTCATTGAAAATGCACCCTTCAGATGTATCTATGTCCAACATAGGTGGTTCGGGACCTGCACTTGTACTCCCTTGATTAGACACAATGGTCGCTAAAACAAGTACCTAGCTTAGTATATCCAACCTAGGTTTCCAAATTCACCACTTCACGTGTGACTGTAACAAGCACTATCAAAGATTGTTTGTTTGTTTTAAGAAATCAATATTAGCCGTGCGTGCACTGGTCTACACAATTACACAACATAATGCATAAACTAGAAATCAAATATCAAGTTTGAGCTAGAGTTTGAAGGCCCTCTGATTTGTTTTATTAGCAATGAGTAAACAGTTTTACTATAGTGATAATTATTTAAACATGTAGATGAAATAAATGTAATAAGCATAATAAACACCAGATGAAAACAAAGGCCTATGGAACAGATATATGCTCCTGTTTTGTTGTCTGGTCTAGTTTGAAGGAAGTCAGAGTGCATTAGAATCAACAGCAAGACACTTTCCCAATCCAATCCATGATACGATTTTGCTACATTAACCAAATTCTAATAAACATATGTTGAGAGCTTGATAAATGTGATACAACCAATATTCAGGATTATATTGCAGCCTTTTGAGGGTAAAAAGTGAAGGAAAACCAATTATCCACGGAAAAAGGTTAAGTCAAATGTGACAGTTTTTGAGCAACTATGGAATTGATCATATGAAATGGCCATGGGCATTACGTTTTGTGGTGAGCCACTGTCAGAAATCAATATCTTCCAATTTTTCAGCTTAAGAATAAAAGAATGCCTAACGTTGTATAAGAAATGGCTAATATGTTCATAATGTCATGCTCTTTTAATAAAGGTGAAAAATAACTCGAGAATAATTTTGAAATGACTGTTTTCAGCATATACAGGTGTGAAAAAAGGGTGTTTTGAACCCAGCCATTGTCTTACTACTCCTCCCATGCCTGTATAGTTTCACTTTCTCTTGGGACTACTGCACTGGGTGCATATGCGCATAATTATCATGGTGTTGGGGATCATTATGTCAATCAGGATCTAGGTGAGGAATGACTCCAAACAGGGTTTGGTATAGCGATCCCTCATGGCTCATTTGTTCCGAGACCCAGTACGCCCACAGATCATGATTAAGACTTTCACACAACAAAACCAGAGCTTTATTTCCTATGCACGTTAATGCGCATTTCAACGTTTTGTTAAATCATTCCACGGTTCCATTCCCTGGGGGTGAAGTGGTGTTGTATGTAAGTGATGAATATCATTGTCCCAATACTGTTGCTTAATATCATTAGCACTGAACCGTGGTCCATTATAAGCAATCACTTCAGAATGGTTCCCATAATAGGTAAATAAGTTGGAAGTTTTTGTTCCAATGTGGAACCATTTATTTGTAGCAAGAACAACTTTGGTAAAACTGGTCATGTGATCAATTCCAGTAAGTATATAACAAACATTTTCCTGTGTGTACTGAAATAGCACAACTAGGTCAATCCCAATCCCATAAAAGGGTGTGTTGGTTGTTTTCCATTATTTTCAGTTGTTAAGGCCTGCATGCTTGTTTATTACCTTGAGAGTGTGGACGCTATTCTAAGCAGTTCTTGAAATTGCATGTTAGGCATGGTCAAACAGAGTAAGAATGTATATACCCAGGGGTAGGCATCCATGACTGATGGCCAGTTTATTTGTGTGCTTCATCAGTCAACAGCGTGAGTGTGCATTGATTCTTGGGGATCATAGCTTGGGGCAAGGGCCAGCATTAGCATTGGGCAGCAAAATCGAATACAGATCACCATTAATTAAGGTGTATTCAGCATCTCATTATCTGCCATTACCTCTGCCCATTGTGGGAAACTCATTCTTTTGACGCGCATAGAAAACATTGGCTTGGATAGCAGTGTTCGCACTATCTACTTTAATATGTGACAGCATATCAGCATGCACATTGTGTTTCCCCTTTCTGTATTCTATGCGGCATACAAATTCAGAAATCTGCATAGCCCATCTCTGTAACATGCTATTATTCATTTCACTCTTAAAAAGTGAGTGCAGTGTCTTGCGATTGGTGATGATGATGATGATGATGATGATGATGATGATTATGATATCACAGTTTAACGGCACATCAACACCAAAAGGTTCATACCATGCCAAAACAGGTGATAATGATTGCAACATCAATTCAAGTCGCTACAGTCTAAGAACTGCACTGTGTGAGAGCATTTGCTATCAGGCCAAGTCTGAATAAAATGTCCGACATGACCTGATACCCAGGGTGAGAAATGGGGTGGCTGCTCTCATGCACCCTGTCTTGTGATCGGTGTATATCACAAAATCGGCCCCCTACACGTATGGTCGAAGTTTCTTCATTGCAAATATGATCACAAGAGCTTCTTTAACAATAGGTGTTCAGGCTCTTTGAGATTTACCGAGCTGGTTCGAGACATACTGGAATGGCCTGTCAATGCAATCTTGCTTTTTTATTGTCATTACCACGTGTACACCATAAACACGTTCGGATACAGTCAGTAATTCATAACATCATTTCATGTCCATGAAATTTCCAAGTACGTAACATTCATTATGGGGGTTACAGTACATTTAGCTAAATGTCCCACCTACAAATGACCGCCCTGCATAGCACAGTGGTTAGAACATATGCTCTGGGTGCTGGAGGTCGGGGTTCGATAACCTGGTCGCATCACACCAAAGACATAGAAACTGGAGGTTTGCGCTTATCAGCTTGGCGCTTGGCATTAATGAGTTAGGCAACTGACTGGGCGGCTCACAGTCGGTATAAATGGTCTGAGTGATTCATTTCTGCTCACTTGTGATGGAATTGAATCGGTGCCTTAGCATCCAAAACGCTGTTGAGCGTAGATTGTTCCGCCCAAACAAGACAGGTCCACATTAACTCACATGCATACACCACCGAATCTAACTTGCAGTTGGTGATATGACCATGAGTTGTTGAAAGCCGACTATGAGCTGTTTCACTCCTCCCACCTACAAATGTGATAGCATTTTCCGTGTTCAACTGATCAATGTATTTTTCAGTAACATTATGTTTTAAATCATCTGAATAATGTAAAAGAAAACTAAGTCTGTAATAGCTTGTATTGTGAAGAATTGCAGAAATATATTTTTGTGAAGAAGCAGATTGAAAAGTCGGATCAAATGTTAGATAAAGCTTGGAATATTATAGAGGAGCTTGCCCTTTTAAATTCTATGTAATATCACCGATTTTTTTGGTTCGTTTCAATCAATATTATGCCTGGGGTTTTCAGATATTAATACTTCATAGCTACCTGAATGACCAATAGCATTGGCGTCTTTATATGGGCCGGGTGGGGTTATGTAATAGCAATTCGTTTTTCAGAAATCAAACCCAACGGCAACACCTACTGCATAGAAAATCAATATCTTCTATCTTAAAGCATTCAAGCTCCTCAATAGAAAAAGTTCATGTTGTGGAAAAATCAATAAAACTAACCCTATAATCACTAAAGATGTTTTAATTTTCTAGATAATTAAAGTAAAGATGTAGCAACTGAATAATAAAAGTAAGTAAAGATGTAGCAACTGAATAATAAAAGTTATCTCGTAGCTGTCCTTAATTTTTGAAATTTCCTAGTCCATCTTTTTTTGAAACGGGGGATGCAACCTCCGGGAAAATAAAAATATCTGTGCAAGATATAAAAAGAACTAAGCACAACATTGAGTTAAAAATTTCATCAATATAGTAAATTCTACATAAAAAGTACCTGATTAATTTTCGTCCTCGCTTCCCTCTTCCAGCAGTGCCTTCAGCTTCTCCATTTCTCCATTTACAAGTTCGATCTGGGCCTCCGTGGTCTCCAAATCCTTAGTTATTTTTAATCCTCTCCTCTTGCTTCCTTCTTTTTGCTAACAGTCTGATCCTCTCATTCGTTTTCCTTACTATTTCCATGCGAGTTTTTGTTTTTGACACTTTTGCATTCAAGGCAAGCTTTTCTAGGAAGTTATGTGTTCTCTTCCTGGGAAGATTTGTTGCAGTGCATTCTGTCTGTTCTTCTGAGTCGGCCATGTTTTGGTATCTAAGGAGATCACACCCTCTTATATAAAATGTGCCAACAACCTGCTTGAACATGTACAGCAATTGGGTATGACGACCAACAAAGCAAAATTTCACATTATTTTCACCACATGTGAGCGTTTAGTTTATGGTTATTGATTTCTGGGCATAAATGTTGAGCAGCAAAGTCACTTCTTAGCATATGGTATTGATCTGTTCTTTCGGAAAGTTTGTAGAAATAAATACAAGGTAGTGGTCAGGATCGAGCACGGACCACGGGTTGATCAAAGACCTTCATCAGCAACACACATAAACAGTGATCAATATAGATCGAAGACGCTGTTTATTAAAGAGTTGGAATAAGATGCATGTCGGTATGATCTCAGCATGTCTGCAAACCTGTCGCAATTGTCTGAAACAAGCTGCAAAATATTCTTCACCAGTTCTATCATGACAGTTTCAGTCCAACGTGACGGATTACAGAGGGGTGCCACTGTCTCAATCTGGGTTGCGTATCATCTAATCAAAAAGGACCATGTGTTTTGATGTAGCTTTTAATGCAGAATTAAGGGACACTGTTTTCTTCATCCAAAATGAGTGTAAACACACCTGAAAATGCGTTAAAATGATTTAAAATCCGTGCGATTGTATGCCTTTTTCAAAAAGGACAGTCCAAAAGTGTAAACAATGGGTGGTAAAAGGGCTGTTTGCCATGGTATTCTGGGGTGATGTAAGGGCGATTTTAAAGTAAAAAAAAATGTGAGCCGATATGTAGGGACGTTTTCGTTCGTAGCCTGTGATTTTGCAGGTGAAGCAAACACTCACACATTCAATTATTAATATTTAAAAGTTTTAAAAGTTATACTTTTTTAGTTTTTTCTTTCTGTCTAAGGCGAAAAAAGAACGTCTGAAAGACTAAAATGCATACAACTTTGATGTGGTATGCAAAAATGTCAAAATGGGCCACATTTAAAGCTTATAAATCATGGTATTTCGGGTGCATGTAGTGTGGAAGAATGAAAACGTTGAAATGGGCGAATTTTAAGTATAAAATCATGGTATTTCGGGTGCATTTGGGTGTGGAAAACCAGGTGCCTCAGAACCCCATTTTCCCTACTACTCATATCACACCAGCAAACATTTTATTAATTTCATTCTCGATACGTTTGCGCTTTAAGAGTGGCTGTCTGTAAGGGCGTTGCTTTATTGGGGGACCCTCCGTCTTTATGTGGATCGGCTCACCAAGCTTGCAATGCCCTAGCTCATCCCGAAAGACTTGGTGGTTCTGAATATTATCTAACCATTCTGGGATATCTGCAATTTCAGATATTCTCCCTATTGGAATTTTTCCGTACACTTCTCACTGACAGATTGACTAGGTTTTGCCTTTCACGCATTTCTTCCCGACTAAAGTCTATGGCTACATTGTATTTCTCCATGAAATCAATTCCCAGAATCCCATCTATCTCTAACGTGGGAAGGACAACAAAGTTTTATGGGCCTATATTGTCAACACTGAGATCTACAAGTCTGTCCGTCAATATTCTGTCACCAATCACAGATTTCAAATTAATGTCAACTGTTTTGACACACAACCCTCTTTTGAATTTTGATAGAAATGTTGAACTGATTAGAGATTTCGACGCACCGCTGTTAATTTTTGCAAAAATACCTTAGTGAAAATGGCATGCGGGCATCGATCAGTTATTTATTTGGCTAATTTGACGGTAAGGATGGGCAAGATGCCCAATTTTACCACACGAAAAGCAACGGAGTCCCTGCTCACGTGTTTGCCAGTTGCGTCCTCCTCACAGACTCCAGGGCTGGTGGCTCCATCCTGATCACTGGGATCCATGGGGTCCGGATGCAGGAATGCCTCTCCAGGGACTTGGGGCAGCCTGGCTCTCCTTCAATTCCTTTGTCTGGGCCCGCAGATTGGCAATTTCTGTGTTCTTTTGCTGCACCTCCAGCGACAGATGGGCGGCGGATGATGTGAACAGCTTATGTGGTGCAGTCGTGATCAGGGCTAGCTTTGCTGCTATGGCAGATACAATTGCATCGATCTCCATGTCCTCCTCTAACCTGTCAGGCTTATCACGAACCATAAGCGTATGATACGTGTCCCCTTCTTGATCGGCCATCTGCGTACGTGCCATGGCTTGCTCCAGGGTGGCTGGAAATCCCCCCTGGCAAGGCGTAAGCAAGCATGCTCATCATTGAGTGAGTGTGCATAGGTCTGGCATAGTTTCTCTTGATGCAGATATCCTCTCTGACGCGGAGGATATGCCACATCTGCCAAAGCATGGAGTTGCTGATTGTAGATGGTGATGCTCTCAAACAGCATCCGTTGATCGCGTCCAGTTCATGTCGCATAACTGTGTCTGGGTCTTGTGATATAAAAATCTGGATAATGTGGATGCGCACAGCTGCCCAGTGAGGATTTGGGTGCTCCTGTGCAAAATCCTGCTGCACAGTAAGGAGGGTTCCTCTAGCTGCCTTGTTCATAATGGCAGCCCTAGACTGCAAGGGAACAGTGTGCAGTTTCTGAAGCCATGACTTCAGGGTTTTGGCACTGCTGCCATCGCATTCGTTAATGCATTTTAAGTCCTCATCCTCATGGCATTGTCTTTGTTGTTCTCTAGCCCGCTGCTCTTCATTAATCAACTAAGTCAGTAGCTTAACATGCAGGTCCTATGCTTCCACCATAATGCTGTTGTTTTCAGGATTTGGCAAAAGTTCTTGGACATTCATTTAAGAGAAGCAAGACTTACCTTCACTAGGAGTCTGGTGATGTAGAGCACGACACCGTAGGGTCCTGAAGAATGGTGTGTGGATGTAGGTTATATTGTTCTTCAGTAAGGAGTATCCCACAAACAGGGCAAGGTCACAGTATCCATGGTCTTTCCCATTTGGATGATAAATTGCTGCCACTATTTCCGAATAGTATGGCTGTTGTGGCTCCTGTGGTGCATCCATCTTCTCGAATCCAGCATCATGTCGGGGTCACTATTATAATTTCCATCCCAGGACTCTATCGAGAATATGTTTGTGGAAATTAAGAATGTTACTATAGCGTGTTCTTTGGTGTTGATTTGGTAACAACCAGAAGCCGGTGGTAACTAAGTATTTCTTTCTTTATTCATACATGTGTATCGCAAGTAGCAGGGTCTGCGGCCAAAAACTCAGCCAGAAACTGGCACTCTGACTCCTAACTTGCACCTCTGTCGACTCCCTGCTAGTCTCCCCCTGGTTACCACTACACGTCCTTTTATCTACAACGTCTCTGCTTCTTGATGCAGAACGCTATGCCCGGTACTCAGGTTCACAGAAGTCACATGACTGATAGTAAAATGATGTCCCTAGAAGACATTGTTTGTCCCATACTCGGGTTCACAGAAGTCACATGACTGGTGGTAAAATGATGTCCCCAGAAGACCTTGTTTGTCCCTTACTCGGGTTCACAGAAGTCACATGACTGGTACCAAAATGATGTCCCTAGAAGACCTTGTTTGTCCCATACTCGGGTTCACAGAAGTAACATGACTGGTAGTAAAATGATGTCCCTAGAAGACCTTGTTTGTCCACCGACTGTCCCCTCTCTCCTCTACCTGAATTCTACACAACCACAATTTGCCTGCGGAGACTGAGAATGACTTTCTACACTTCTAAAGATGCTAGTTGGTTGATTTATTACCTACATACCTTTGTTCAGAGATGGGCGTTTACTTAAAAGTGTAACATGTACCATTAGCCGGTGCAGTGAAGACTGACAGACTTTGTGGCTCCTGCCGGGTCAGTGGTGGCTATGGCTACTGCTGGTAAACAAGGCAATAAAACTGCTGTCTACAAGACAAGGGACTCAGCATCCCTGTCCCTCAGACATGTTAAAACAAAATATAAAGATTTAAAAGAGAGTATATCGTTTCTACATAAACTAATTTTAACTACTTGCTGATAATAATAATAATCGATATTAGTATTGATATCTATACACCACTGGATCGTTACTACAATATGGGTGTTTGGGTGTTCAGTTTTCTGTGACATGAGCTTTGGTTTAGCTGATAAGAGTTTTACAATGACGCAATGCATTGGTCAAGTGATAAGATTTGGTCAGACACCATTGTCATGTATACAGCATATATCCAATCAATAAAACAAGCACAATATTACAACATTTACTAGGCATGTAGGTATATTTCTGAAACAAACTACAGTATTTTCTTATCTTCTACATTAATCAGGGTATTCTCCCATCAATGTGGTAGTACAGCTGTTACTTGTTATTGATAATCGACAAAAGAACATTTTTAACATTTATCTTCCATGTGATGATGACATTTGGCCAGACCTTCTCGGTTCAATGCTAGGTATCACATATTGACAGAACCTCTGTCAGTATGCCCATGTGAGTAATAGATTATGATCACCATCTCTGTTCCCACTTCACATACTCTTTTCATACATTTGGTAGGAAAGATATTTTACTACTTAAAAGTAGTATTAGGAAATTTTATAAATAAAGGAAAACTACTTATCATTGAAGAATTGCCTGACAAGCGACTTCCTGGACATGACTAGCAATCACCCAAGGCTACGGTTGGCCAAGGGTAGGGACGACAGCCAGTGATTGACATCTGCAGTGACCGACAGTCTGGTCAGGAGGTCAAGAAATATAAATGTAGCTGATAGGATGCCTTGAAATAGGATGGGAAAAGGCAGAATGAAGGAAATAGAGAGAGAGAATTATCTCTCTCTCTTTCTCTCTCCCCTCTTGCTCCTGTGCCCTGCTGGAAGCAACACCTAAGTCCAGATATTTTCGGCCTTATTTTGGGCTAAAATAGCATCATAAACAAATTCGTAAATAATTTACCAATTGGATTACATTTAGCATATCCAATAGTTGGAACATATGCTGCTTGTGGGACGGATACCAACCATGAAGAAAGACTTCAAAATATGTACAAACTGGAGACACTACATATTTTCAAAAATGAACTAGATAAGGCATGCTTCTTTCACGAAGCTAGTTATTCACAATGTAAGGATGTTCCGAAAAGACAGACACCTGATAGAATATTAATGGATAATGCTCTTAAAATCGATGGCAACGAATTACTAGACGGATATTAACGTTAACTGGTATGATATATACGTTTCTCGACAAGAAAATTCAAATGGGGCGAAGATGGACGGTTGAATTAGCTGAGGAACTACATCAACCAGTTAGACGTAAATTTCAAAGATGATCTGTTTAAGTATCCAGCACAGATGAAGGGAGCCGATTTAGTTGACATGAAAGAATGGAAGAAAGCGAATAAGGGTAATACTGTGATTGATGTGTTTAGTAAATATATGTGGGCTGTTCCTTTAAAAGATAAAAAGACCAGACTGTAAGAAACGCGTTGTTGGGTGTGATCAAGACAGGTAGAACTCCTCAATATGTATTGATTGACCAAGATTCTGAACTTTACAATAAAAGCATGAAGCAATTTCTGCATAAGCATGACCTTAAGGTCTACTCAACTTTTGGTGAACATAAAAGTGCTCGTCACTTATTCAGTAAATGTTGGCGATTACTTTTAGAACAATGCCAAATATTTGTAGAATATCAATAAATAGTGCCACTCTTAGTTTATTAATTGAAATAGAGATATGATCTTATCCCATGTAATCATATACAGATGGAAAAAAATAATATTGCTAATGCTAATTGCAAGCGTAAGTGCCTGGGATACTGAGATTCTTAGTTATTATGGCTCTATGGTATCAAACACTACTAATCCTGATACAATCAATCACATTGACATTCTAAACACTTCACTAACAGAACTTTATAATTTCTATGATTTTATTAATTTAATATCAGTGTTGATATTTGAGATAACCAAATACTTGATTGTGGAGATATTTTATCAGTAAAGGAGGAAATACATCACTTGGTGTTTAAGACCGATTGTGATGATTACGGTAGTTTGATAGAGAATTGCATAAATTATATTGTAGGTAAAGTAAGAAGCTGAGAAGTAAATTAGTGTTATTTATTTCATTTTTTCATATCTTATATTTTCATATCTTACAGCAACTCATCAATGTAACGATGACGTCTATTAATTTTAAACACACATGACGGTTGCCGCTGTAACATCCATGGTCGCGTCAGTACTACAGCATATCTTCTGTAAGAGTGGGGCATCAAATGAGCCAGTGAAGCCTTGTTTCATCTTGCACATACCTCTCCTCCCTATGCTTGCAGCTCTCACCAAATGAACACAATACTTGTCAGCAGCTTGCTCACATGCTT
>JAAUYG010140719.1_pt1 | contig 15290 bp, 8 predicted proteins | sample 7278091 | NCBI WGS metagenome assembly JAAUYG01 (sample SAMN14350201, study PRJNA611818) | marine sediment metagenome | isolation source: surface marine sediment (0.6m) | place: French Polynesia: Moorea | collected 2018-08 | reverse complement strand
TGGGGTACTTTTGACTGTTAAGTGTTCAATTTCAGTTTGGGGTCATTCGGTGCATTTCCGATTTTTGACGACATTGTACATGTATCTGCTGTTGACTTAAATTTTCAGGGATGTTTGTACTGCTACTACGGTGGTAAGTTTACACCATACCAATATTCTTTTATCTAACAAATGACCAAGCAGATCATCAAGGCCCATGGGCCTCTTGTTAGAGTTAGATTTTTCTGGATATGTGCCCTCGTCTCTATATATAAGAATTTGTCTGTCAAAACATATGGTGCTTCAGGAAACTTTGCTTTCAGAAATAGACTGTATTTGCCTGTTTTTTAGCAGAGGAAGGAGACATATGAAATCAATCTTTTTATGTTTTTTTTTCGTGTAATACTTTGCTTTGTAGTAGACAACTAGTTAACTAAGCATTTAACATGCATATGTATGTATTTTTATCTGCCTTTCCGTAAATCTTGCTTGCAGAAATCGCAAGTGTGGGAAATCACGGGGGCGGAGTTCAGTCAGGCTGAGGTACACACTGCTGACGGAATATCAATACGATTTCCACGCTGCACCAAAATCCGTTCTGACAAAACTTGGGAGGAAGCTACAGATCTGCCGCGACTGAAGGTTTGTGGTTGCATTGCCAGGCACTGCGTTGCTTGTAACTCAAGCAGTGTAATACATTTAATATGAATAGTATTGTATAGTGAAACTTGATTTGAGTGAACCACATCATGGGGGATTCACAGGTTTCACAGCTGAGATTTTTTCCTGGTGAAAAACTCGCATGGTTTCAGGTATATTTGGCATGACATAAATGCCTGTCTTTAATTATATTGAGAGTTTACGTTTGAGAGATCATGTCATTTAGGTTAGAAAAGAGGCTTTTTAATTGGACATGTAGGTCTATTATGTAACTCTATTATACCTCAGTTGTAATCACTCTCTTTAACAGAGACACCCCTTCTGCCAAACAATTCTGCCCTTATTGGAGGTGTTTTTTTTCTGAGAAGAGCATCACATGCATTCATTGTACTTGCTGCCATGAATGTGTGTCGTTTCTAGAGGGGTGTCCTCTCGAGAGGGTGTCCTTTAAGAGAGGGACCACTGGGCATATTACCAATAAAATGTGAACGTAAAAGGCAGGTGGTCTGAAAAACGATAGACCACAGAATTATTGTCAAGAAGAAATTTGTTTTCCCAAAGAATGAAGCATTCTTTGAGACGATCAATATGTAATTTTTGCATTACACCTTCTTGCATCTTTATTTGTACGATATACATTTTGTTTGCTGTAAGAAATAGAAGCAGCTGGCTAAAGTGCGTTCCCTGAACTAAACCTACATGTACATGTATCACTCTTGAAGAAGTTGAAATATACAAAATGTACTTAGCTAATTTCAAAAATATGGTCTTCTGTAGAAGCTCCAAAACATTCTCCCATTCTTTCTCGTTAGGTCCTCTTCAAGAAGTCCAAAGAATACTCTGACATTCCTGATGTGCTGGGGGCAGGCACATCCAAGTCCGGCCCATTCAAACGAAAGAAAGCCGCACCACCAGCTGCTGAATCCCCTTCCCAGAATTCCTCAAGCAAGATGGAGGTTGATGCAAATGACAGCGATACTGTCAACGGTTCGACGGAAGCTTCAAACTCGAGAGCCAGTACCCCGCAGAAACGTAAAGGGTCATCAGACACTGTAGAGGAGTCACCAGTCAAGAAAACAAAAGTTGAGGTCTGGAAGCCCGTATGAATGTTACTAACTTGTTCCAGATTTCTTTTAAAAAATGTCAAGTCTAGAAGTAAACATAAATCCAGTACACACCTTGGCAACCATGACTTTTGCATTTTAAGATCAGTTTTGCCATTCAGTTTAAGATAACCTCAAAGCTGAATGGCAACATAAATTTTAAAAGCACATTTAGGCAAGATGATAAATGCAATTATTTTAATGGTTATCAGTGCCAAAAATCAAGGGACTTCAACAAACCAAAAAAATTTGGTCGCACATGCCTATTAAAGGCTGTTATCTTGAGGTGTCACAGTCATTGTATTAAAATACACCAACTTGAAGGTAGTTTTGTAAGTTCTGTGATTTTGCTGGTAGTAAACTATGAGATTCTCCATATAAGAAGTATTAAAATATTTGGAAAAACTATATTGAGCAACTGAGGCACAAAAAAAACGATTTCCAAAAGGATTGAGTTTTTTTCTAAAAAGGGATATATTTAGAACCTTTTTAACACATTTGTTACACAGTAATAATAATAATTTATTAATTTATTTATTGTATGTTTATTTATTGCATTTGTGCTCATCCACAGGATAATGGCAGTCCCAAACGCAAATGTAAATATGGAACCAGCTGCTATCAGAAGAATCCCGAGCACCTCGCTAAATATGATCACTCGGGGGACAGCGAGAAAAGCCCTGGGTCCAAGGTTCGAGAACTTGAATGTCAAAGCTACGGAAAAGATTAGTTATTTGATAGTTGTTTTTACAACTGTGTGATATATTTAGCTGGAAATAGGCCACAGTTTCAAAACCTAAAGCCTTTACTCATTCATTCGTCAACTTTGATAGTAAGCAAAGCCATACGCCACAAGGACATTCTAGTGTTAGATGGTGCCAGATATTACAGAAGCCTTTCAGTAATAGGATATTTTTCAAAAAATGTTTGACAACAGGTATATATTGCCGTTTCAACATTTATGGACACCCAAATTAAAGTCTGCATCATTTGATAATACAAGAGGAGCACTTCATACTGTTGAATAAATTTAAGCAATAATGCTCATAGTACATTGTTTTGTTACAGGCTTTACCGGACATATTCCGTGGCATGGCATTTTACATCCCAGACACCATAGCAAAGAAACAGCAGCTGAAGAGATTCATCGTCGCGTATCCTTTTATGGCTACAGTCTCCTTTCACTTTCTTTTGAATAAGTTATGGATTATTGTTCAACATCAGTCCCTTGGCATCCTACTGAAAATTTAGCTGAGGTGTCTTGGAATGATTTTCATAAGTGATATTGATTTTGGAAAATCGGCGAAACTCTGAAAAGAATGGGAAATCCTGTGACGCTGCGGTTAAAGGGGTACTAATTTTGTTGCAGTTTGTTTTCCGAGGTGAAGTTTAGGTAGGTTTCCCACCAGAAGATAAAAATAGTACTTTATTGTATAGCTAGTGGCCACAGAAATTCCTCGTTATTTAGACAGCCAAGCCAACATTTTCTGGTTACATTATCTTTAACTGCATGATTCAGCTTTGATGGAGATGTTGTGTCTGACTTTGACAAAGATGCAGCCACCCATTTTGTGGTGGAAACTCAGGAGGTGAGAGTACATGTACTATATTAACCAATTAATGCTTTTCACATTCAAAAACATACATGTAAAATTGTCTTGCATCTTGGGGCCAGATATCTGCATATGTCTGGCTCCCAGTTTGGGTGAAAAACAGAACTGCAGTTTTCAGTATTTGAAAAGGAACAGTTACAAAATATGCAGCACATATAGATGATGGCTGGACCAATATTATTTATCAAAATATAAAATATTTTGTATTTGAGTATACAGTATTTATAGTCAACTTTTCTTGTATTCGAGTTAAGATTATTCAAGTGCAGTATCATAGAACTTGACGAAATACATCATCGTGACTTATGTGCACGTTGCTACACACTACTTAATACATGTGCATTCATGTATTCAAGTATTGTTTTGTTTGTATATACTTATCAATTGAGTTTATTTACATGTACTTAATACAAGGTGGACGTCGCTTGTATAAATTGTCTTATTATTCCAGGAAATCGATGAGCCAGCTCGTCAGGTAACAGTTCCGTGGCTGTTTGCATGCATCAAGAAGAAGAAGCTAGTTCCCGCAAATCCATCTGGAAGCAGTTAAAAGCCATGGTCCTGCCATTCGGGTGGTGTTGCATAAATAAATCCTGGCAAGAAAACCGAGTTACAGTTTCATATCTCAGGATTTTACCTACCTATGTGATTTTTGACGATATGTTCATAGAATGACTTGCAGTCCCGCTTTGTTGCACGCAACATGGAGCACCTAGGTACACCATCCCACACCTACTCAAAAGTGATAGCACAAACTTTGTCATACAGCCGTTTTATGGGAGTAAAGTGCCAATTTGTCAAGAACTATACGCCTGTAGGTGGGCATTAATTTAATTTCTGTTAGTATCTTGGTGAATGTTCTAATCTAGGATATGATGAACGTTTGATAGGTCTCGAAATCTTTAAAATATCTGTGAAACCTAAACTGATAACATTTGTTTTGGGGTGAAAGGTAATGTGGACTTACTCACAATTTTCTGACTCATCTTGTTTGGGCTAGGCAAAATGAAATCTGTAATCCTGTATTAATGTTTTAATCAAAACGAAATGGGGTACTTTAGTTTCTGCCAACCTTTTACATATTGTATTTGTGTACACTGAATGTCAAGTATGTTTTTTAAGTGAGGTATGTACATGTTATGTTTAGTCTTTAGATTTGAGTTCTAGGACTAAGATTGGCTCCAACAGTCACATCACTACTGAACTTTATTTAAGAAGATTAGCCGAGGTAAATATATCAGCAACAAAGTGTTTAAGCCAGTTGTATTCTGTTTTGTCTGGGATTTCCTTGTAGTGTGGGGTTTATTCAAACTTCTCAAATTTGTATAATAGTTAAACATTTGCAAACTATCCATACTGAACATAGCCCTACTGGTGGCCTGCACGTGTCTTTGCAAACTATGTTGCGCAAGACTTGAGTACATCAAGTCCCACGGTTGTTCGCCATGGATACATTGACACTGTGATAAGACAAATCAATCCCATGGCCTAAACTGGAACCATTGGACTATATGCGATATGTGTAAAAGTGCTGAACAAGATATGGAGTTATGCTGGTGTAACGGATAAAATATAAGCATATTACGTTTGAATATATAAGCATATTACATATGAAGTGTGATCAAACATACCAGTATATTTTTGCAGGACATTGAATGTGTGCAGATGCATTTGATGTATGCTTAGATTTATTCACACTTGTCATAATGAGTTATAAACAGTAGAACCTTTCTTGAAAGACAACCCCTTTGGCCACAAAAATGTGGTCTCTCAAGACAGGTGGTCTCTGGTGGCAGGTTCGGTTGTATTGAAATGTTGGTCCTACCAAAAATGGGAGGTCTTTCTAGACAGGTGGTCTCATGGCAGTGGTCCCTCAAGACTGGTTTCACTGTATTTGGTCTCAATGGCCGGGAGGTATGCTCAGTACTTGTGTAATACTGTAAATTCATTAATGTTTGTGGGGGATTTATTTGGCGAAATTCACGACAATCTTTAAATCGCAAAAATAAATACCATAATTCATGTACCTAGATAATTAACAAGACCCTGAGCTAACTGTAAGTATTAATCCCCGCGAACAAGGTTTTGTCTCAGAAATGCAAACATCAACATTAATGAATTTACAGTATTATACAGTATAGGTGATGGAGTCGGGGAGGTCTCAACCAACAGGCACAAACTAGCAATTTGCTAAAGAGATGTCTCCAAGAAAACCCAAGGAAGGGACTGTAGCATTTCAAGACGTCATGCCAAATGTGGCCCACGAGACGGTCTGTGAAGCAATAAAGATCACTACCTCTAGCACTCCATGTGGACTTTGATGGAAAGCTATTATGAAAATATATGCAGTAAGATGCATCTTACCCGGTCACGCTCTTAACAGTCTGGGACTTGTATTTGGGAATTCTATGTTGTACTTTCATTTTATGCTCTGAAGTGCCAACATGGTAAGCAACATATGCAGTATCCGATACCACCCATAAGTTACAATTCTGTCAGATTTGTAATGGATCAAACAAAGAAACAACTTGTTTTCAATCATTTACTGAAGATTAATGTAAGTAGTAGTATCTACATTTACACGACCATCTTGTCCACACAATTATTACTCCTGATCCAAGTAGCACACACTTTTCCATGCATGTCCCCGAAACCCGACACCCCTCTCTGCATTATCCGTCGAACAGCACAGCACTCACGGATCGCACCATTTCGTACAATTGGAGGGGTGTCAGGATTGGGCAGTCTGATATATGTATATATATCGAACATTTGTTCGGTCAATGATAAAATACGAGGCACAGAAACAAAAGAGGGCGTGACAAATATCTACCACTACACAAAATGCACCAAGTACAATAGGGGGGGGGGGTTACGGAACTATAGCTATGGGCACACAGGGTTGCAACGGCGACGCATGCAAAGACTACCCCAACAAAGCAAAAAGAAGCTTCAGAACATACACAAGGAAAAGGCACAGTCCAACAGGATAAAATTTACGAGGCTGATCACTCTGTAAAATGTCAAAACTGTTTTCATACTGACCCTGTCACTTTAGTTCACAAAACTGAACACAAAACGCTACATAAATACCAGTGTGACCGTCTTGACTGACCATGGTATATGTTAAAACATTTTGTTTACATCTAGCGGTTTCCGGATGACTGCAATTGCAAAATTCCAGCACAATTTTTTTTTAACATCTGACACAGCAACAAACTCATCAGTACTAAATAAGTTCAATGGTATTGTTCAGTCCACAGACAGAAAGGTTACCAAACAGCTGTCAAAAGACAGAAATATTTGTGATAAAATGCCAAAATTATGGAAGTTTATTTATTTTTTTTTTTGTGGAGGAAACAATAAAACACAAAATGCACTAAATTGTTATTTTTTAAAATTACTGAACAGTAAGTATAGGAACTCTTACCACATAAATACTTTTCTTCCCTTCTTAAAATGCATATTTTTAACAATTCTTCTTAAATGCACCGTGTAAATAGAACATACTAAAAGCAGGTTGGTTTGGTCTTTACTTCTTGTGGGTGCCATGCATGTCCGCTTGAGACACTATTTGCTTGTCAGTTTAATAATTAACAGGTTAAAAAATAAATAATCTGAAATAATACACTAAACAACTTTGTATTCAACACTACAAACACTACCTCGCAGAGTTACAACATGATTCCCATTGATAAATAGCATATATAGATTCAACAGAATGCGTGGACACCAATAATTTAAAAAGTCTGTCCGTTCATTTGCCTGGCCATGCAGACCAAGCTATTTGGTCACACACAGATGAACTGATGCACATAAATTAATACAATAAATAAGAGCGACTCTAGTAATAATATGACACACACAAACATGTATACATTAAGCGAAAAACTGGTCATGACAAAGCATTATTTTCAGGCAAAAAGCATCCATTGCAAGTTTAGATACCTTTCAGTTTTTTTGTTTTTAGGAGAGTCATTTTGTAAATGAGCAAACAGCGATTCTTCAGAACTGCCTTAGGCTTAGTGAATTCATTAAATACCAGGGATAAGAACTATTAAAACAGGAACAAGTACGTAAAACCATCTGCTGAATCATGACGATCTGTAATGAAAACATAGGCAATTTGTCCTTTTCAGATGTTCCAAGAAAGTCAATTGCTCATGTTTTTTTTTCCGATCTCTCAAATCTCTTTTAATCATATATTTATAGAACATGCACATGTATTTTTAACTATCATATAACATGCTAAACTATTGACTACTTGAGTACTCTTCAGGGTGGCAACATTGGCGCATAGTCTGCGCAGAACCATGTTTGGATATCAAACCATAATTCAATGTGATGACAGGCATCGACAGAAATAACTGGCTTTCCTTTTACTTCATTTAAATGATACTCAGAACAAACTGTCTGAAAAGATAACTAAATCCCAAAATCATCTCCTAAACTACCATGCAAGTAACAACTGTAAGGCCAGCTTAGCAATACTTGTATATGAGTAAAGTTTTAAACAGATGCAAACGGCACCAGTTTTGGTTTAACACACACAGACACACCACGCTTTTGGCCTTCCAAACAACCATTCCAGTCTCAATAGTGTATATATAATATATATACATATAAATACACACAGGGACACATAGGTCACATAAATAAAATCATTCCACAACAGTCACATCCATTGGTGATATTAAAAGAATTGTATACAAGTATACAACAAGGACTTTTAAGAAGCTTTTTTTGTCCGCAGAATGCACTTCCAAGTGTGCAAAAGGAGGTTGCGACAGTAGCAGAAATGCTACTTGAACACATAAATGGTATACCACACACAAAGTTGGGATATACTTCCCAGTGACAGACCGATACTGAACTTCTTACTCCGGACAGCAGTAAACTTTATAGTACAAATTTGTGACATGTCGCGTTTCACTTTACATAAAAGACTTCTCGGTCACTGGAGTAAATAAACGCTTTAAATAGACGGTAAACTCATGCCAAGATTAAAAAACATTTGTCTGAACATCAGTAGATCTAAAAAAAAGTTTTTTTTTAGCATTTGTGCTATTTTTCAGTCTTGGAAAAAGAATTGAAGCCACAGTACGCAGCTTGAAAGGTATGATAGGGTTGGTTGGTGCTGAGATGAAGATGGGCGAGATTTCCCTGCATATGAACGAGATGAAAGTTGGCTAAACATGACGTGATGGGGGGGTCAATTCATCGGCTGATACAGAAGATATCGCTTGAGGGCATTCGGTAAGGGCAGGTTCGGGATTTCATAGAGGCGGTCTTTCAGCTGTTGTCGTATCACCCGTCGACTGAGATCCATCAAAGGCAGTGGTTCAGCTGGAAGAAACAGAAAGTAATGTCGTATTTCAAACAGAAGGAACTTAGGGGGGCAGGTGGAGGCATGATCTAACACATAAAATATTTCCTTCAATAAGTAATGTGGATAATGTCATACATACACAGTTACATGTGGATGGGAATCTCATTTTTTCAGTTTAATTCCCCAAGATTAACTTGGAAGACAAAACTGCAACATATAACAATTTCCTCAAGCTCCATAACACAAATATGATGTGCTTACAGGTACATGTTTTAACCATGAACCTGTGGAACAAATTATATGCAAAATTAGCTAAATTCTGAATATTATCTGAAAGTCTTGCCTAACATGAAAACAAGTGTTAGAACAGAGACGTTTATATTGTATTTTATGAGCAAGTTAACATTCCATTAAGTGTGGCTGTACTCACGGTCAAGACCTCCAAGGTAGCGCATCGTGATTTCACAGTGCCCCCATACTGCACTGACTATGGGATACAACTTTTTTCCTTTCAGACCCCGAAACGCCACTCCCAAATACTGTCCATCCACCACGAAGCTCAAGGTTCCCTCATCCATATCCAATACGACTAGAAATTTGTCTGGCACAACAAAGTTTTCATCAGGGTTGAGAAGTTTAGGATATGTGACGCTTGGCCTGTTCTTTACGTCGTGATAGAGTTTGTTTCGGCCCAAGTCCCACCCCCACGACTCAGAGTTACTACCGACTAGAGATTGGTAACCAACACAGTGCAGTGGCGCATCTTTTGTAGCGATTCCGACGACTGCGTGAGTGCCGCGCTGCCGCGTACTCCAATGTGTTTCCCATACGTGAAGTCCTCGCGTGTAACCCACTCGACCACGAATGCAATCTGTGCTCTGTGCCACAGGATGGCGGTGGAAAGTTAATTTGTCGTCGTCCTTGACAAAGATGTTAAGTGAACGATCATCCGCATTCCACGAGTGGAGTGTCTGGATCTCTTTTGATACCCAGGGCATGTCCAATAGCATGTCGAGGCGGCTGGGTTTCTGGAAATCGGGATTGTAGACCTGGCTGCCATTGAGGGCTCGGTATTGGCCAGCAGGTTCCCGGGATGTTGTTTTCACACCGCCTGACACTTTCTGACCCATATTCATTAGTGTCAGCACTTCGCCGTCGTTCGCCACGATGACAGAGTACCGAGGGATAAACCCCCCGCACAGCAACAGCAGAGGGAAGAATGGAAAATTCTATGACTCCACGTATAATATGAAGATGTGAGCAGTTCCAGACGAGTTGACCACTTCAAGCCATCCAGGGCGTGCGGTTCATGGTCCAATGTCTATGTAAAACAGCACTCCGTTTACTTTTCAGTTGATATAATTCTGAAGAATAAAGAGATTTGGGAAACAATGAATCATATTGCATAAATATGTACTGTACCATAAACTGCATCCATTTTATGTAGGCAACATGGTAAAACACTTGACATTCTTAACGTCTTACAACTCTTGTATAGCTGTAGTCTCATCAGGAAAAATGTTCAGTCCCAGCTTACTCCACTGCACTACTAAATAGTACTAATCTGCTGTAATATTTACCATGGATTTAGGAAATACAAACAGCATATTGACATGTTTTGCCATTTCACACCTTTCCAAAGTTCCCATGTCGGATTGTACAATGTGTACAGTGCAGATACAGCAACTGCCAAACTTGAAGATAACTGGAGTTGCCAAAGCTTCCCAGTAAACCAGCCAGCTCCCTGATCTTCTGTCCAAACAAAGAAAACTGAAGCCCATGTGTTGGGGTTTGCTCCCCCTTTGGCAAATAAGGTTTCCTAAAGGGTTGGGGGTGCTTTCTACCCCTAAATATATACTGCTATCAACCTTCAAGCCAGCCCAGCTGGCTTACAACAACAACAATGGTTGTCTGCTAGCTTTCTAGGTCATGGAGTTCTTTGTTGGGGAGGTGGCCATCTGCTTCCCTGGGCTGCCTGGCTGGCATGGGCAGGGGCCTTTACCCAGGCCGGCCACCTGCCTTCCCAAACCAAGCGTCCACCCTCCCACCCCCAGGGCCCCCCACTCCCACGCTCATGCTGTGCTGGATGACACCCAGTCAATGGGGGGAGACCAGCTGGCCAGGGGAAGACTTGGGACCCCTAGCCATGAACCATAGGTCCCCAGCAGCAGTATATACCAATATCTGATGCATTCCTAATTGACATTTCACAAGTCTCTTTCTCTGCCAATTTCCTTCTTAGGCCAGCTGAGATGGGGGTATTTTTACCCAAAATGTGCAGAACCTATTAATCTGCCAATGCCAGCCAGGCAAGCCAAGCCAGCCAGGTGTGAAAATCAAGCAGTAATTAACTAACGGTAGATGCTGTTGCCTACACTGCACAGTATTTCAAGTCTACGCAGCATATTTAATATGCACAAGAACAAAAGAATAAACTTAAGCTAGAAATACATATCTATAGGGTCAGCACAGAAACAACGGTACCCTAAGTTTTATGAGAAAGAGGTCAAATTGTCCCAAGAGCCTATCCACCAGGAATAACACTTACCATGCTTACTGGCATCTGTCAAAATATACCACAGCTTTCAGATTCTAATACAGTTAGCATGGCTAAATTGATAGCAGTGCATCAAACTAAATTTTCACAGACTTCGTCTCTCTTCGATGATGTTCCCATTTCCGATTAACCAATGAAATGGTTAGGTCTTAGTTAAATCCTAAGGCTGTTTAAAGAAAACATTTTCTAAAATAACATATCCCTGTTAGTGACTATGATATCATGAAAAAGATGAAAAAACATCCATGCCCTGAAGCTCATCATCCTGGCCCTTGGCTTATGATATCAACTTCTACAAATAGTGGTGACCTTCAACAGAAAGGCCTACAACGTTTCCACTGGTATTTAAATGTGAACTTATGTCACACAGCCACGAGGACCGATGGGGCCCAGTTGTGATCCTGGTCTCAGCTTGCAAATAGCTGTTGTCATCTGTTCACAGAGGGGACAGGTGCGGGCAACGAATTTGCTGGTATGGATGAGCGGTTTTGGACAAAAACCACCCCCAACTGCCTCAGCAAGGGGCGGAGCTACGTGATGGCTATTGATATACATACAATGTACTGCCGTTATGTAGTTTGTATATAGACAAAGCAAATGATAGCATCAACAAAGGCCCAAGACTATATGCTCTATCAGATCCACTGTAAGTAAGGCCGCCATAAAACTCAAGTCTGATACTAAGCCATATACCGGTTTACCCAAACTCAACCCCAAATACCTTCACGAGTATTCACTATAGGCGACATGAACAGACCTGACCGAATCATATTTAAGATTTGCTTACATTTACAATGATTTTAAAAAGCTTTATGGACAGATCACCGCAGCGTGTTCTGACAAGCACAACCTCAAGTTTCAGAGTACCGGTATGAACTTATGAAGTGAAGCAACTGAGCATGAAGAAGCAGAGACGTATCAGATAAGACAGGAAGGCATGCTTGAAGGATATCTAGAAACATGATAAAATAAATTCCCAAATTTAACAGTGTCAAAATGCTGAATGTGAAATCTACACGTTTAAAGATAATTAATATTTAGTACTAGTATTACTTGTCTTAAAATTATAGTTACAGATAAATGCTACGGGAGAAGCCATGCAAAGGTCTTTCACAATGGGTATCCTAGCTGCTCTTTGTCATAAAGTTTCAACGTACTAGTATGCTTTGAGTGTGAATCAAAAATTTCTACATATGCTGATCATGCTGATAGAACAATGGTCATTTAGCAAAGTTGTAAAAGATATTGACACAAGTTGTGGACAACTATTTTTTTTTTTTTTTATCTCTGCATGTACATGTACCATCTAGCCGTACACGACTCTACTGTACACAGTAAGATGCAGTAGTCGTGTATGGCTACTCCGCATCCTACTTTTTGCGAGAATATCACTATTATACTCACCACTATTATCATGATTACACTCACCAAAAGCGAATTATCACTAAAAACGACAACCTTGGCGAAGTTAGACTGGTTTACATGGAGTTATGTCTTTTTTCTAGCCACTGATACAGTGTGATAGGAAACTGTGGGAATTGTCGAAACGAAAGCGACTAGAACCTAGATGACAATATCCAGGGTCAAAACACTACAATACTAATTCTAATACCTATTATCTCATATTCCATCAAATAGTAAGACAAACAATTTATTTTTCCTTTGCTACAACTGAGGCAGGATCTTTGACACCTGTAGTTCTGTCTGCCAACTGAAAGGCCATATATGTAAAATTAAAAAGGTATGTATCATTTTGTGTATACACTTTAGGATGCCATCATGCAATGCCTTAATGGCGCAATATGGTCCCACCATTTTTCACAGAAAATAATTATTCACAATGTAATCCTCTTTAAAATGCTGAAACTCGGATGTAATAAATGGGAACTAGCTATGACAATATTGCAGTTCATACCTTGCCACTATTGACTGAAAACTGTCATTTCACTGCCATTTCAAAAATGTCACAATATGCTGAAAGATTTTACACAGCTGTTGCAACACGATAAATGCTCCGCATAGAGTAATATTTCGGTATCCAGTCATTTCGTCACACGGTCGTTTCGTCACGACTATTTTTGTGTGACGAACTGACCGGCGGCTGATGGGGGAGAGGCTTGTGATCGACCTATAGGGATAAATGATTGACCCCCCCAAACATATTTACTTCGAATTCTTCTCCCATAATTGCTACTGTATCAAATGTCGTGATATAGTTCTGGACACCCAAAACGCCTTTGATTAGGTAACTTGGGTGTGACGAACTGACTGTGACGAAACGACTGTAGGTTGTGACGAAACGACTGTGTGACGAAATGACCGGCAACCAATATTTCCCAATGTAAAAGTTTCCCTCCCGTCCGGTTGTGCGATCACTTCTTTAAGAGCAATAATAACTATTTTGATTTGACCACTAATGTTCCATGCAGGAGAAATATTAGCATCCCACAGTAATTGCTAGTTGTATTCAAAATAACTGAGATATTTATAGAATAATACAAGGCTAGCATACAATTACCTACAGGTGCAGATTATTCATTATTAAACTACAATGTATGTCATATTTTACATCTATGCACTGTGCAAATCTGTCTTGAATAGGTTCCAATAAGATTCATTACACACTGGTGATACATCAGACAATCACCAAGGAGTATGATAGCTATTACTAGTACTTCAGTTGTCTTGTTGCTACATGCCAATATATTGCCAAGTAAGTAGCTGAATCAGTTGCACCTGGTATCACATTGTATGAACAGTAGAGACTGTGCATGTCAATGGAATGATGTGTCACAGAAACTAGTCATCATCCAATCGATCGAACTGTCGACATTGTGTGTGTTCACAAAACTGGTTCAAATGTGTTGCCCGATTATAATTGTAAAGTCTGTTACCTTAAACAAACCAAAGATCAATCTAATAGCACTAACATCTTCAGTGTTGTCTGTAGTGACAGAAATTATCACTGATTATAACTACTGATAACTAAAATTTGTTGCATTCCGATTCAGAGGCTGGACACTCAACTTCTAACTCGCTGTCACGAAGGGCGATGAACAAAGGATCCCTTCTTCATTTTAGAGAAACGAAAGGACATAATGATCGCACGGAAGCTACTGCTTATATTGTTCCAATACAAATACTAAAATATCTATGCTTGGGGTTGCCCAGAAAGTATCTGCCTATACAAAGAAAACAGGAAGACAAAGAATTCACAAGTGTTGAAGCATACATGTGCCCGCTTGTCAAAACAGCAAATACAAAGGGCCCGCTTTATTTACCTGTTTTGTGTCATTGATTGTCACGTATTGTTTCCATCTGACGAAAGTGTTGTTTCCAGGATATTCTATTTTAACTTCCACCCCATGCTTTTTGTCAGAAGTCTGCACACGGCGAGAAAACTTAACGAAAACAATGGCTTGAAATGCTGTACACATTCGTGGGGCAGAAAAATGGCGTCGCGTATGAGGTCACGTGACGCGCACTTCCCTCACACTGACGTCATCTTCTAGGAAAATATTGACAACACCAAGACATTTAATAAAAGGCGCTTTAATCGTGTAATTGAAAATACACAATATTGTAGCTATTTAAATTGGGACCTATAAGGGAATAGTCATCAAATAATTGCATTCATCTGCGATGTAATTATCTAAAAAGCACAGCATATTTCCTCTAAGATGCCCTTAATGCATTGCCCAAATGCAGAGCGAAACTAGAGAAACAGCACGGTGAATGAGGAAACATAGCCTAACCCCGAGCCTGACTCAAAAGTCTCAAATTATACCGCCAGTAGAAAGGGATCAAATCAAGTCAGGTTGACCCGATTTTAATTCATTATGCAGTCCTTATGTCTGAGCCTACGGATTTAATCAATAAAAAATATTAAATATTGGTAGCTTCATATTCATCCTGAAATACCCCCCGGAAATACCCATATACATGCAGCAAGACAATCCGGGGGAGGGGGGGGGGGGGGGCTCGCGACTTATTTTTCGGTGGTGGGGTACCGGTCGGAAGGGCGGGGTGTAGGGAAAGGGTGTCATACC
>JAAUYG010129752.1_pt1 | contig 15294 bp, 9 predicted proteins | sample 7278091 | NCBI WGS metagenome assembly JAAUYG01 (sample SAMN14350201, study PRJNA611818) | marine sediment metagenome | isolation source: surface marine sediment (0.6m) | place: French Polynesia: Moorea | collected 2018-08 | reverse complement strand
CCTTATCAGCCCTGATACTTCCTGGGGGACATTTGTGTACCTCATCAGCCCTGATACTTCTTGGAGGACATGTGTGTACCTTATCAGCCCTGATACTTCCTGGGGGACATGTGTGTACCTCATTAGCCCTGATACTTCTTCCAGGAATTGTGTATACCTCATCAGCCCTGATACTTCCTGGGGGCATCTCTCTCTCTCTCTCTCTCTCTCTCTCTCTCTCTCTCTCTCTCTGGAAATGTTTTTACATCGATAGTGAATTCTCAATTACCCTTTTTCTTTTCGATCTGTTCTTTTCTCGAATGTTTTTCTCTTTAACATAGTTTTCCCCATTGTCCACATCTTTCTTCTTTCAATTCTTTCGTATACATGTATCTATTGGTGGATATTTCTGTCTCTGTGAAAATTAACTTAAAGGGCATTTCCCATTTCGGCTTCCGTGATTTTCTTTGCTTTCCCTATCTGCGGTGCACAAGGCAGAGTTGACACGGAACCACTGAAGAACTATCGTTATTAAATGTTTAGCCCTACATGTACGTCTGATTTATCGGTGACACTGTAAATGATTTAGTTGGAAAATCGCTTTTACTGACCCCACGTATTGGCGTATATTCATTAATTTGTAAAGGTGTAAATATAATGGTCTAGAGGGGTAAGATCGTTTAAGTAATAGTTTCACATACCAAAATAACGTAGCATGCATGTAATTATCTTCAAATTGTGACATTGTAAGAAAAAAACGTTGGATTTGAATATCACCGATTATAACATGTACCGGCCTATGCAGCCTGCTGCCATTGAATAGTATCGATCGGCCAGACGTTTCGTCTGCGTCGCTTCCTTTTATTCAGGAGGTCCGTGGAAGGAAAAGTCCCTTCAACCGCACTAAGAATGGTCTGAAGTGGCACGGAGAGACGATACACCATGTGAGGCATAGTGCGTCATTTCGGTAAATGGTTGGTACCTGTTCGACGCTTTTGAACTTGGGAAGTCCATGTTTCAGTACGGGATAAGGTGAAGCAACAGAGAGGGTGTAATCTTGCCTGAGGGCTGAGGTCGATGACCGAATGCCGGCACATGGATTTCATGTTCGGTAAAACTTACCGACCTAGGGATTAATACGATGTTAGGATTATGGTGTGGATGAAATCGACCATGAGGCGGGGGAGGGAGGCAGATGAGTTGCCGCCGGCAATGCCGGTAGGCAGACGGAAGGCGGTGTAGGGAAGAGGAGACCAGCGTCGTGCTGTGCTGCCGCCCACACAGGCATTGCAGTCAGGCAGGCAACCCGCGTCTTCTCACAGACACACTGAGACACGCAGATCATAGACAGACAGGGAAACAGCAGTCCGAGTAGCTAATGACGAGACCAAGCGCAAGGACAAACAGCAGGCTATGTCCCTTCATCGCGTGTGTTTGCCCCACGGCTGATCATTGGGCGACATTGATAGATAGACGGCACGACTCCACGTGAGGAAAACAAAACGGCGGAAGGAGCATGCTCTGGTGATCTCTGTAGCGACAGGTCAGTTCCCGACCAGAGGGGTTGCAGAGAGTACGACAATGCCTCCAACCAACACGTCAGCCCAGGACGGCGCTCTCATGCGTTGTTTCAGCGCCCTCAACGATGCCGACTCGCCGTCCAACGCCACCGGAAGTAACACTACGACACCCCGCACCTCCCCGTACGTCTCGTGTGACTTTAACGAACTGGCTCGCGCTATCGGCTCGGATATCGATCTGATGAGAGATCCGGTGTACATTACGATCGTGGTTGTACTGTACGTCATTGTGGTCGTACTGGGGACGTTTGGGAACCTGCTGGTCGTACTGACAGTGACGCGGGCCAAGTGCATGCAGAACCCAACCAACATCTTCATAGCGAACCTTGCCCTGGCAGATATCTTTGTGTGCGTGTTTGACCTCCCTCTCAACGCCCACTACCAGATTACCGGAAGCTGGGCGTTCGGGGCTGCGCTTTGCCACGTCATTCCGGCGGCGTTCGCCGTAGTGGTGTTCGCCAGTACACTCAGCCTCACTATGATTGCTATAGACCGCTACCTGCTCATAGTGAAGCCGTCCGTACAGCGGATGTCCATACAGACTGCCTTACTGCTTGTCGTCATCGCCGCCATAACGTCTATAACAGTAGCGTCGCCAATCGCCATTTACGCCGTCTACTACGACTACCACGACACCAAAGTCAACTATCACCAAACCGTGTGTAGCGAGGCGTGGCCGTCGGCCTTACTCCGCCGCCTGTACAGCATTCTTACCCTAGTCTTTCAATTCGTCGTTCCCTTGGCTATTATCGCCCTCCTCTATCTCCTAATCCTGAGACGTGTTCGCAACCGGATGTTGCGGGTATCGCGCAGGCGCTCGAAGGTGACCAAGATGTCTATCACTGTGGTAGCGGTGTTTGCAGTCACCTGGGTCCCATTCCACGTGTTCTCCTTGCTGAACGAGTTCCATGGGGATCTGATCACGGGCAAGGCGTACCGCTTCACGGACTCGATTCTGAGAGTGGTCGCCATGAGCTCCTCCTGTATCAACCCTTTTCTGTACGGTTGGCTCAATGACAATTACCGCGCTGCGTTCCTGACTCTGGTACGCCGGCCTACCGCCATACCGCTCTCCGTACTACGGGAATCCGGACAATCCAGGGCGACTAACGGTGGCGCTACTAGCGTCCGCCTGCCGCGCGTGGCGACGGGGGAATCTCTCCACTGCATGGATCCGGAACTCCCGTCTGTGCGAACCCAGAGAAGTGACTTTCAAGTCGGCATACCGGAGAAGGAAGGCTTTGTGAAGTGTAACAATAACGACGTGGGACGATGTACCCGTACGCTCACAGCTGACGTGTACGTTGGTCCCCCCAAGTGACTATGTCACCCTTGCGCCTGCTATAGGTACCAGTCAGTGGCTAAGGGTCGTGATAACTAAGGGTAAACAGGCGGCTTGGTATGGTAGCAGACAGGCGCCATGATGGCTGCAACAAATGAGACGAGCAGATGTGTTAACTATTTATTTCTCTCTCTTGTGTGACGCTCTTTCATTGAGGTTTTCGAATGTCACGTGTGTGTGTGTGTGTATTTAAGTCGAGCATTATGTATGAATTAAACTGACGATAGCTAAGCGTGTGAGCGTTTCAAGAAGTGAGGCAATGACTTTAGAGAGGTTATGCCAAGAGCATAGAGGGTGGTAAGTAGCATGTTACTAGTTTGTGTAGTTATTGTTTACAAAAAATATTGTTAATTTATTTAGTACACGTTAACATGGCAAGAAAATATGGTTGAAGCGGGTTTTCTCGAATGAAAATGTACATGTTGGACCCCGGCGGCAGCATATTATGTAATTCTGAGATGTTTTACTGGATTTTGTGGTGTTCACCAATATAATCCAGGGGAACATCTCAGTATTTCGGTGGGACTCTAATGATCAATTTTTATGATGTCTGGTCTAGACCTGAGTTTAAGTTGCGAAAACCATAGTTTAAACCTGGTCTGGCCAAACCTGAGTATATTTCACATGAAAACTCCAACTTAAAGCAAGGTTTAAACCACTCTAAAATCAGGTTTGATCAGACCAGGTTCAAACCATGGTTTTGGTCACTTAAACTCGGGTCTAGACAAGACATGAAAAATTGGCACTTAGGGTTAGGAAAAAATCCCACGCAATACTGAGATCTTCTACTGGATCATGTGATAAGCAGGTAGTTTTAAAACAGCCTGTTCACCACATAATCCAGCCTGAGAAAATAGGTTTCCGGAAGAGTCCAAGACTGCGCGTATTGGACTCTGGGAAAGCTGAATAACCAAATGTAGTTCGGCTTACAAATGGAACCGACTCTTCTGTTGCTGCGCGATATACATGTACTTCCTATTGCTCAAAACGACATTCTTAAAAATTACCTTTATATGGCTGTTTTTAACTTCGGGATCTGCGATTATTCAATGTTCTCTTTTACACAAAAGTTTGCAAGTTATTAAATTTTCCATTGTTAAGAGACACTGCATATTATGGTACATTTGGTAATACATTTGAGTCCATTTTAGAGTGTATAGGGCTCCTAGATATTCTTGATAAAATATCTTGTGCGTGCCTTAATTTAATCAGTTAGTGGTGCTTCTAGTCAATACGGTAATACATTACAGCTGAATTGAATGTTAAAAGGGGCTGAACACTTACATATGTCGTGCTGATTGCTTATCTGACATGAACTCATTGCACCCCTAACTCAAAGTCACGTAAAACTATAACAACTGTGAAAAGAGGTCCCTGCCTGACCCGCTACAACGATATCGTAGATGCAATTATAAGAAAAAATCACACACTGTATTATGCGACCAAATTACGAAATGTTTCGTTTAAAGATAAAGATTATGAGGGTCATACGTAGTTATCATTTATATGAGCAATATAAAACAGTTAACAGTTTTGTCTATTGAATACGCACATAGCCACCATTCAACGAGTACCCCGAGGTCAGCCATGCAAAAAATACACTGGTTGTGACGTTTGATAATTGGAAGTCAATATGCCCCTTTCATTATATTGGAGGCTAAGAGTGTTTTACAAGGGTTACAAATATTGTCTCATCCTCCCACCCTATCTCTCGCTCTCGCTGTTTCAGCAGATGATCGATAAAATAGGTTCGGTTTTAAAGTAAAGGGTCATATTTTTGTACAGGGGTGGTTGGCTATCGGCGGGGAGTGGCCCGAGCGGTATAGGATGAAATTTCTGCAGATTGAACTCGGAATACAAAAGTTATGGACCTTTCGTCTGTAGCGCTACTGGTCGACTATACATTGTAGTTCCATGAAGCGAATTTAGATAAAGATAGTGAGGAATCTACAGATAGCGATCTTTGGCGCCGCTTTTGACCCAAACGCTTTGTAGTTTGTGTCATAAAGAAAAGGGCGCTCTAGAAATTGATATCATAGATACCGTTACCCACGGGCTTTCTCTCGCAGTTGCGTTGTCATTTTGTCTCTTGTAATCATGAATCGGCCTTAATACCGCAACTAATAGCATATTGAGAAAAGCGTCGACTGATATCAGTGCTTACTTTCTGCAGTAACCCCTGCAGCAACCGTGTTTCGTTTCCACGGTAAGTCCAAAAAAAAACCCGGTAAATATTACTACACAATGCCGATATTCAGTGACTGGTTATCGATAGGCGTCAGTGATCCCTATCATAGTTATGTCTGCTGGTGTCTGCTAGGTTTTACGTTATTTATACCATTGAACACATACTTCTTTGGCCCATTTTAGTCAATTCGAGGACAGGCATGCCTAAAGCTCAAGACGTCTCACCTTCACACATTGAGGGTCAGAGATTGATTTCGGAAGAATGTGGTACAATGGCCTCACTGGGGTATTGTGACGTTTCTTTTTCTTCTGTGGTGTAGTCATAGATTTGGTGGCCAGTTCGAATCCGGTGTTGACCCAATTTTGTCTTTCATCCCAATTCAGGCTCGCCCTTCAGTCTAGCATCCCATTGTGCAGACAGAACGCCGAGGCCAAAATCCTTTCCTTTCACTCTCTCACGCCGAGAATTAATGCGAACATTGCGTGAGGTTTCGGACAACGGTGGTATGTGGCTTGGGCGGAGTGTACCGTAGGTAGTGTGGCTGTGATGCCAATAATGTCACGATTTGGCGTTCTTCATGACTTATGTCGATATAAAAATACCCGTTTTTGGTCACGTATGTGTACTACGTATGAGTGATTAGTGTGGCTGTAAGCATGGTAAGCATAAAGAAATACTCTTCGTTTATTATTTCTTTTTGTAACAGATGCCAAAACATGCCGAAGTTTGTTTTTTTTTTGCAGCTGAAGCTTGTGTGTGGATTGGTATTACCGATATTCGAACACGAGTATTTATTAAAAGGGCCAATAGTACATAAATTCCATGTGTGTGGTATCTATGGCATAATGTTCTTATAATTAATAGGCAAGTTTGATAAATACGGGATAGAAGGTAACTGTTTGTAGCATGAAAATATATATCTGCACTCAGATACATACTGCCTTTTCTCGTGTGTTGTCTCAACGCTGCCACGCTGCAGCCGTGCTATTGCATATTGTACTTTGAAATAAAATTTATTCACCTAAGAAATCTGAGTTTTGGCTTTCAGAGAGCCTCTTCCTTCCGGTAAGATATCCGGGTTTATCTATCAATGGGTCTCGATTTTGAATCCAGTGTGAGGCACTGTCGCCTTTCACCCAATCCCATCACGCTGCCAGCATGACAGCCAACCATCACGCGGTGCAAGACAGAGGGCCTAAAGCCGAATCCTTCACTCCAAGCTCCAGGAACGAAATTGAAAAGCCGTCCGCATGCAGTAGTTGCTTACGGGACATTAACTTGACTGACCAAGCTGCTTGCAGCGCCGACGGAATGGGAGATAGCAGTACAGCCGTTTACCTATCGACGCTCTCGAAGGATGGACACTAAATGATAAACGACATGTAAGGACAAGCCAGACGGTCTCCTGGGGAATATCGGCTTAGGGAAGCTGCATCCAAGGCTCCACACTGGAGAGAGAGGCTAAATTATCTATAAACTGACGTGGTATTAGCGCGCGAGTCTCGTTTCAGCTCCAGCGAGTGATTCCAGAAGAGGTGGCTCTCTGAAATGCGGGGAGAGAAGTGAAGGACAGGTCATGTAGGGAGAAACGGGCCAAGGTGATTCCCTTCCACCATCCGGCCAAGGAAACGCATGTTTTCGTGATCCCAAAGGTCTCCCGTACCTACTCTAGAGTATCGGATGTGCGTGGACAGGGCCCTTCCGTCCCCGTCGCTTAATAGGGGGAGCTCGGGGAAAATGTAGACCTGTATCATTCCCATGAGGACCGGACGACTTGTCATCTCTACTCATAACTGTCCAGAGCAAGGTCCGCGGAAGGGGAGGGGGTATCTGCCAGCAATGTGACAGTGAGCCGTCTGGTTGCAAATTTGTATTTCAATGTAGAACTGGGGGATTTCATATGCTTGGAAACGGGGAGGAGTTCAGTTGGCCAATTCTACGCCGCCTACCGCGCAATGACCATTTGTCAGGCATGATGCCTGTACTGTAGTGACCTGAAACAATTGTGACAACATGAAACTAGAGATATCCCTCGGAGTTATGAACATACGGTAACATGATATAGACAGGTAGATTACATTTGAAGACACGAGTTTGTTGCACTGACTCTATAAACAGTAACCGAACAGGAAAGAGGGTTATCAAGTTACTTTATGGTGTTTGTCAGTTGAGGAGATCTCATATCAGCATCCTCGATGTTCCATTGTTTTTCTAACTAGCCACTGCCTCCACGTCGTGGTACGATGATTAAAGTCGGTTTATTTCAGCATCGCGGGGGCTTAAAATGTCACCATGTCAGATGAGTCAGCTGCGCCGTCACTGATTAAAACAAACTCCCACACCTTGCCCACGTGGCCTACTTTCTTCTCAGTAATACATGTAGCCCTTTTTTCTTGCACGTAATCCGTATCGCCGTAGTAAGAAAAACGGCGTACATCTGAGGATGTTTTCATGAATTACACGAAGCAGGAAGTGACGATGGTCTGGCCTGACATCTTCTAATGAATTATCAGGCGCCCTCCCCCCTCCCTCGCGCCCACCCGTCTGCCCTGTCGTCGACCGGAAGTACAGGTAACTAGCAGACAGGAAGTTCAGGTAACTGCCTCAGCTTCTTCAACCTCAGGCCCCAACGGAACGTATAAAGGAAGGCTCTTCCATTCTAAGTATTCCTCGATAAAACTTCCCCCTGGTTTTACCGGAAGGCCAGTGATTGTGAGAGGCCACAGGTGAGCTATTTTGGTTTTTTTTTTTTTTACTGCAGTGTCTCCACCAGCGCATTTGTCCACCAGTGCGTGCGTCAGAGTAATATATTACGATGCATCTATATGTAAGGCGACGGTTTTTCATTGCGCTCAATCATTGTGCTCATTTGCCACTGGAGAATTTTCCCCCGGGAGAATTTCACTGTTTTCACTGTTTCTGTGTGCGTGTGCATGTGTGTGTGTCTACATTGCATGTGTGGGAGGGCATCTTTGTGAGAGGTTTTTTGTCGAATACAATTTTCACTACTGTCAATACTTTGAACTCTCCGCTCTTGGAATTTTTTGCAAGATTGGGAGAATACATGAAGCCAAACCCTGCAAAAAAAACTCTTAGCCTTAAAATTGCCAGACCATAAAAGGAAGGGCGGTGGACGCTAGACGATTGGCAACTCTCATCCCGTATCCTGGGCCAAAAACGGTTACCGGTACGTGGATATGTGACGTAGAAAAAGGGGGTATACGACGAGATGATAGCGGTTTTACTCTGGCCCTAGCGCACGTAAGTAAGGATTGACTTTATTACCTTAGGCGAAAATTTACATCCCACCATATAACCCCTTTCGCAGATATAGGACTCCTTTGTTGTCTATCACCCGTGTGTATAGGCGTCATGTACATGTTTACACCGCGACGCTTGTAAAGACATGTACATGTAATAGCCCTGGCAAAGGTTTCGCGCAGAATGTCTGCTATTTTAAACTTCTATTGGACAGAGTGACACACAGCTGAGTACCTTAATATCCCACAGGAGCATAAATTCGTTTGTTTGTTTTTTTCGTATGACATTACTTTTCATGCTAGGCAACCCTTGGGGAGACATCCCAGATGACCTTGTCACAACGATCTCTTGTTTTATTACACAGCAATAAACAGACGGGAACACCGTAGAGGTTTTAACATGTACTTAGACACGGCACATAAGGGCCACCGAAGTGGGATTTTGTTGGTTAGTTCCTATTACACCCAGTACAAGATTGCTCTTGTCCCGTGTGAGTCCCAGCAAGGGGTTTTCCACGGTGGTGGGCCGCTTGTTATGCTGTGATTTGGTGGTCTATAACCTTTCTGACTCGCTGCCGGTAGCAGGTCCGATGACAGGATTTTCTGGCATTGCCATGTGGCTGTTAAGCGATGCCAAACAACCTCCTATTTTATTTTTTTCAACCCAATCAACATCTCCACAAAAAAAAGGAAACTTTGGCCAGGTCTCAAGACTGGAAATCATTTGCCAATGCATCATGGTCGATACTCACAGCAATATAACGACCAGGTTGTGTTTTGCTTTCCTACATTCTCCAGCAGGTTGCAGTCCAGCGGCGCTGAAAAGGCGGATAGGCCCCGCGTGATCACTGAAGCCAAACAACATCCGTTGGGCCCATTAACGCACGGCCTGGAGATTGACCCACAGTAGTGTTGCTGTAAGCTATTGACAGACCGACATCAGCTTAATGCATAATTCAATTAGTCCTTCATATATTAGCAGATCTGTTAGCATGTCCACTGCCGGTTAATAGGTAAAAGGCGCCTTTCCCCCTTTAATATTATTGTTCCTACATTCAAGGTTCAAATGGTAAGCGGACAAATAGGTAGTGGCATTTGGGAACAAATAAGAATCTACAGCACACATTGTAACATAATTTATTTTTGTTTTGCATATACGAACGCTTCTTAAATATCACGTTCGAATCCAATCAAGGATATGCACACTCTGCTTAACGATTCTTACTTTCAGGAGTTATTTCATGTCCTTCAAATTAAATATCGATAAAGCGTGGAAACGCTTCTGAATATTAGAGTTACAATCTATCCGTCGGGTGGAAGAATCAGCGTTATTTTTTATAATTTGCATAAAGGTGTTAGTCGCCAGCATGTATATTTGTACACCAGCTACTATTTCATGGTCTAAGACTATTCCATGAAAATTGGAAGAACCAATGTCACGTAATAGTGCTTATGGAAAGGTAGTTGGGATTGATACCTTATGTATTTCCAGGGCTTCTGCTCTTAGTGGCGACATTACAATGTATATTCTCTTCACCAATTATTGTTTTGATAATAATTTTGACTCGAATACGAATAAAATGTTTCCAGATATTGATTTATTATTTGCACATTACAATGTATATTCTCTTCACCAATTATTGTATTGATAATAATTTTGACTCGAATACGAATAAACTGTTTCCAGATATTGATTTATTATTTGCACACACAAATATGACAACAAATATGCTCTGATATGACAAATATGTGATCAGAATCAACACTGCAACCATATTCAACTTGTGACGTGTCGAGCACTAAGTTTCGAATATGTCACCTCTCCCCACTGGACGACAGCAGTGATGCATCTAGACACAGTCTCAGGTTGCAGATACTCCTCTGACGTCAACAAATTACTTATTGGGACCATCACCATATGCTAGTAAATCTGTATTTTTTTGCTGAACGGGCAGATCTTGGTCGAATGGCACGGTTTAATGAGACACCCACATTTGCTCTCGAGAGGGACGAAAGAGGTGCCCAAGGGAACGGGTCTACTTATCCACTGCGTAGGAATAAATCCCTCAAGGGTCGAGCTCTCTGGATATAAACACTTTTATACTGGAATTCCTAATTCTGCCTACAGAGTTCTGGCAGCATTTCCACCGCTTCCACGTGCATGTACGAGTCTGCAGTGGCGTTCTGTTCAAGCTTTACCAAATTTGTGAGATCCGCACATTGAATAAGCCCCAAACATGCAGAGAACTCCCGTCTTTGGCTTGAGTTGACAAGATGCAGTCGTCTTGAAATCAATGACCACGTTCACGACGAACATGAAACCTTCAATTACTGACAATTTATACCTAAATGCCAAGTATAAATTTCTGTTCTGGAATTTTAATAATCATTTGTCAGATTATTTCCAGTAATCACATATGTTGGTGGTAAGCCATGTGCCCAAACGAATGAAACAACATTTTTGAACTGTAAATTCACTGAAGATACACTCTACGACAATTATTGGATCAAATAAACTGGAACTTCATCAACTCACTAGATACAGATGGGGCATTTACAACTTTTATTACTTTTGATAATTGACTCTTTTGAAACTCCATTGAAACGCATAAGCTGAGACCCGAATCTTGGTTCACTAGAGACTTTTATGCAATCACGTAAAACTGCAGAAAAATTATATTGGAAAAAAAATGCGAACACTTTCCTGACCATCATTCGCAAATAAAAAAGCACCATACGCTACATACAGAAATCCATATCAACGATTGAAACGTTTGGTGAGAGAAACCTGTTAGTGTCATATTCTCAGTAATTAAAAGACTGTAAGTTACAGGCTGACATTCCCCCACTCACATGAAATTATAGGAACTACATGTATCTCCAGACCTCGGAAGAAAAGAATAGCTGCATGGTTCCAATATCAGAGCTCGAAATAAAAGAAACACTTAGAGTGATTGAAGGTAAGAAAAGTAACGGTCACGACGGATTAAGAGCTTATCAATATTAAAATGTTATCAGACAGCTTAACCCATCTCACAATCATCCTTATAAACTTTTCTATTACAGCGGAACACGTGCCTGGCTGCATGAAAATTGAGAAGGAATTGCCTTTATACGAAATTAAGAAAAGGAACCAAATGACAGACTACAGATCTATTTTAATATTAACTGCACTATGGGACATATTAGAAAAGGTTGACCACAAAAGGATTTAAATTTCTTAAGTAGAAATACATGCAATAGGATTTATCAGAGCCAGTTTCATTGAGTTTGGTTTCAGAAAAAAAATCAACGATTCATGCAGTTACACAATTTATTTAAGACGCCCTGCTAGCCTATGACAAAAGCGAATATACTATTGCAGCAGTATTCTTAGATTTGAGCAAGGCATTCGACACTATAGAGCATAGCTTACTTTTAACGAAAATTAAATATTAATCATGGCATTATGATATTAGCGCCTGCGTGCTTCAAAAGTTATTTGAGTGAAAGGAGACAATATGTTTTCTATTAATAATAATACTTCATCGGATTTCAGAACAATAGTTCATTTCCAGTTTTTGATGACCTTGTACCTACGTTCGACTTAAATATTCAGGGATATTTGTACTGCTAAGTTTATACATTACTGGCATATTTTTGACTAGCAAGTGACCAAGCAGAACGTCAAGGCCCCTGGGCCTCTTGTTTTTCTTCACAAGGCACTTACGGCCCGCCCTATAGCTTTCATGTATGTTTATTGTGCTTATTTTCTAGAAGGCGAGAAGCAATATCCTTGTTTACGTGAGATACGTACTGTACACGTCACAGCGTTATCTACGACGTCACGTGCCCCATGCCGTACAGCGCTTAATTAATGCTTAGTGGCAGAATGTGCGACTAACGACAGAGACACAGTTTTAGCAGCGAGGTGCTAGGTACAGTATGCTAATGGGTAATAGGAGGACATTGCGACTGGGTAAACAAATTAACTCACCCATGATTTCCTAATGACACTAAACTGCCTCTGGGAAGCTTAATATATAAACGTCTTGGAAATGTGGCGGTTTTGGTAGCCTATAGATATACGCTTCTTCCCGGGCGGGCTACCTGGAATTACTCAGCCACAACTCCTATATCGGCAATAATACATTCACACACAAAAAAGGAAACGTATATAACTATAAATGCTACTTGACTCTTGAACAAACCTAGTTTCGAACCTTAAAATTAAACACACTTAAAGCTAATTTGATTTGTGGCATCTGATCGGTAGTGACTAGTAGCACTAATACTCAGGGCTTGTTTCTAGAAAAAAAATGTGTGTGTTAACAACCTTAGCAACCAGTGCAATTTCATTGTTTAAGATCAACATTGGACCGGTGCCTGGTCTTGTTATAGCAGTCGCTAGTTATTTTGAAGACAATTACACACAAGAACACAGATGTCTAAGGTTCAATGCAGACAATTTTCTTTCTGGGTGGACCTCGACAGGTCAGCATTAAAGCATTTCCCATTCCCAGGGTGTACATGGTTTATAAAAATGTTCGGGTTTGATTTTTAATTTTTACAGAGACTTACAGATCGCCGATCAGTATTTAAGAGCCATATTTGAATCGCAGAACAATATTTGACAGTCATATCGATGTCACAGATCACTATGATATCACTACAATACCATAATAGATCACTATAAAAATGTACATAGTTAATAACGCCGTAGATATCGCAGATCAAACTTTTAACAACAGTTGTAGACCACAGCTCTTGTTTTGGCGCTGGGCTGGCTTATAAATTAGTGGTAAGCAGTGCCACTACATCGTTAATCACTCTTTTAAGCAAGCAGTGCATATATGATTCGCAAGATAAGGATTTGCTGGATTGATCTTCCAAAATTGCCGATTCGCCCGTTGGGTAGATTCGATTTTATCCCAATACCATTATTGGCAGGAAGCATTTGTATGTACGAGGATAGCATTCACATTAGGTCAGATGTCCGCGCCTCTGATGATCTCGTTTTCAGAGGTCTCCTGACTAGGCCAATATTACTACCTATCATTAATATGTGCGGGCATTCAACACATTCGAGGTAAGCGGTTTCCCATGAAGTCTCAAAGGAGCTTTAAGCAGGCTGCAACTCTGAACTGTATAAGCAGGATCTTATTACTGTGTGAATCGTATCTTATTTAGACAGGGGTCTCTCTCTCTCTCTCTCTCTCTCTCTCTCTCTCTCTCTCTCTCTCTCTCTCTCTCTCTCTCTCACCAGAGTAGATCGTTGCAGTCCTTTATTTGTATCACAACATACATGTAAACATAATCAGAATCATCGAGGGGCGAATCAGGCTTATAGTCGGCTTTCAACCACTCATGGTTCCAATGTTCCATAAATGTGGTGGTAATTTTTTTATTTGGCAATAAATGACATTCTCCACTATTCCCGCGGCTTTTATTTATTTACTCCGCCGATTCCTGGGTCAGCAAAGTCCTGGATTAAAGACCAATGAAATTTTAGTTTAAAAAACAGGGCCGAGGTTATGTTCCTGCTCAAAGACGGTGAATTACTGTGTCAGCAAAGCGCCTGAATTCAAGATCAATTTTAGACAAACAAAAAAGACCGGAGGGTTGCTCTCAGACGGTGAAACAAATCGTCCTAGCCCTTCTTTAGCAAACAAACAACCTGTCTTAATGAAGATATCTCCGATAGCAGTCACCCAACCTTACGACACGCTTGCGAGTATGAGACTGGTTTGTTTGTCGCGGAAATCCACGGCAAATAGGTAATTACGGCGGAACACTTGATCCCGCGGCTTATCTGTCTTTGTTAAGAGACTCACGCCGGAAATATGCCTGACAATGCCTCGACGCACGCAAGGAATAGTTCCTGGGCAATCTGGAAGTTGAACAATGGTAATAAGAGACAGTATGACAAAAATACCCTACCACCACCACCACCATCGCCCCCACTCCTCAAGCAACAAACGAACAATTTAAGTAAGGCCTATTTGACAGATGTGCTGCATTATCAAGGTCCTTTTGTCCAGCTGAAGGGGCTGAAAATAATCTCTCATGAAATATCTGATATTTCTGAACACATTTTACTGTGGCAGCTTTAGATTTGTGAAGAAACTAAAAGCAATTAGATTCAAACTGCCTGACCTAAACCATCCTTGCTAATGCTGTTCTGGACACCCTTGTCTCTAAGAGCTTCTGGTAGAAAATAAAGAGAATTGCACCCCCCACCCCCACCAAGTATCAAATGTTGACCGGATTAACTTCAAAAATTCATGAATTACTTACTTGGGCACAAACTAAAAGAAATTTATTGTGATCATGCCTACCTTGGTAATGCTGTTCTGGATACGCGGCTTTCTAAGAACAGCATATGACAGTTGAAGAGAAGCTTGCCCTTCGTCCGTTACTAAAGTATGAAATGTTGAGCGGCTTAGCTCCGAATTTCATGAATTGGTTACTTATGGATATAATATCTATTGAAAGAAACTATAGGAAAATAACCTGTGTACATATCACGTGCAAGTAAGGGATCTTAAATTTCAAAAAACATCACTCAAGGACAATAACTATATCGCGTTTCCCTGCCGAATTTTCAGGAACTTTCATTATAACATTCAGGATAATCAAGAAATCAAGTGACTGTTGTGGCTGTAAACCAATCTCCGTATGTGAGTATGCCTGCATACTTGTGTTGCGGTATTATTTATACTAACTTGACAACACTGGCTTGATTGTGGTATTTTGTTCAGTGAAGTCTTGTATATATTTTTGTAATTTATCTTGTATATTTTGTAATTTACCACTCAAGATTTAGTTTACAATAATAAATAGTATATCTTTAGCGTTCCGTTATTTGTTCTGGAACTGGTAAGAAAGAACCTGTTATTTGTTCTGGAACTGGTAAGAAAGAACCTGTTATTTGTTCTGGAACTGGTAAGAAAGAACCTGTTATTT
>JAAUYG010107180.1_pt1 | contig 15294 bp, 12 predicted proteins | sample 7278091 | NCBI WGS metagenome assembly JAAUYG01 (sample SAMN14350201, study PRJNA611818) | marine sediment metagenome | isolation source: surface marine sediment (0.6m) | place: French Polynesia: Moorea | collected 2018-08 | reverse complement strand
TTCATATTTTATACCAAAAAACACACCAAACGGCCCCTAAATTCCCCCCCCCCCTTTTTGCCCAACACCCCCCCCTTAACGGGTCTTGGGGGGGTGGGGGGGGGGGGGGGGGGGGGGGGGGGGGCCGGTACCGTCTGTCCGACAATGGAACAGTAGAAGACTGATGGTGTTATGACAGAAACAGTGCTGCAGACTCAATCATGCAGATGAACACTCGTAGGGAATATTACGTCTATGTTAGTACAGGCCTAAGCATCAACAACAGAGAAGGTCAAATGTTCTTGGATCAGAGCTCTAAACCACCAGTTATTCTGTTACAGGCACCAATTAATCAATCTCAGACAGACATGGGTTAAAGCGATCAAGACATGCAGAGATACAGATCACTTGTGGTGTTTGTTCTTCGCTGCGAGCTACATTTGTAACTCCGGAAGCTTTAGGGGATTTTTAGGCATTTTCGCAAAGAAAATTTACAGAAATGGCATAAAGGCAATCTCAGTTTATTGCGTCTGGATGTCAATCAATCCAATCTAGCATTCTATGGCTTTCAATAAAAACTCCCCATGTAAAAAGTCTTGCCGTGCCAGAAAATTCTGCCAGCCCTCGGCTTGGCATGGACGCTATAGCCACTGCTGCTGTAATGTAACACCAATAAAAGGAAGTGGAAGCTCCGACGGGCTGTAAAGTTACACCGCGTAGAACTGTTTGAAGTTCCCGGGAGGGTGGTGAGCCCCGGTAAGTGGACGTTGTACATGAAGTGCTATTCACACCGTGAGGCCACACAGCCACGGAAAATTGGGTCCAGTTTCGGCACTCTCCTACATATACCTTATAAAGCCCGGGCTACTCCAAACCCAGGGGAAAAGTACACTAATAGGAGCTGCTGCAGTTGTTCAAACCTGCGAGACTATTACGCATGATTTTTTTTTTCCCCTCACAGGCAACTGAGTCGGCACTAATTTGGCTTCGATTGGCTGAGAGCCAGAGAGGCGGGAAGCTGTATCTACGGCAGTGGTGGGGAGGCTACGGTAGCTACGGTGACACATCAGAGACCGGGTCCCTGTGCTGTCCTCCAGGGAGGGGAGACGGTAGCTCAGGCTGCCGCCGCTGTCCCATAGCCAATCTCTACCCTACAGCTGAGGGCTGCAGCCACATAACTTGCTGTAAGGCTCAGAAACAATCCACTGTCAGGAAAGATCCACACCGGGGTCACAGTTAACCATGGTGACTGCTTCCCCCACTGCAGCAGTCGACACAGGGAACGGTGTCACACACAGGCACTGGGGCAACACCACCGCCAGCATGACATCCGAATTCAACGCGACGGTCCGTTACGCACCCACAACACAGTGGAATTCAACAGATGCTGAAACAAACAGCACTAGCTACAAGGCAGCAGTTGAGTATATCACTGAGATGCTGACAACAAAGACGACTCAACTGACAACTGATGTGTTCAATGTCATAGCCAATGGCAGCAGTGATGCTAGTATCCAGAATGATACCACTGACACCACTAACATAACAACCAATCCCGTGTCACCGACGTCGTCTCCAACGACTACGACTCAGGGTCACGTCGCCAAGGTGTTCAGTGAAATAGACGAGTTTACAGGTATGCATAACTTCCTGTCACCACATGGCAACAACAGCAGCTCCACCCAGAGCCTGGCACCACTGGGGCTACTGGTTATCATTTTTTTGTCGCTATCCGGAAATGCGTTCTTGTTGCTCGCCGTTCGTCTGGATCGAAGACTTCGTCACATGACCTATTACTTCCTGGTGTCCCTGGCGAGTGTCCACATCCTGATGACAGCAGTTGTGATGCCCCCGGCTGTCCTGGTTATTGTCACAGGTAATGTTGAATTATGCAGTACTAGGTCACATTTACTTCTAATGAACTTTATACCAGTACTAAATTTACTGAGCTGGTACTATCTATTAACCACATAGCCAATGCTAAAGGGTTTCCCATTTGGCTAAAAGAACTCAGGTTTGCTTCTAGCCAATGTGCCGGAATCTTTTAAATATTAATTCATGCATGTGTTTAGTATTCATAATTCAACTTGATTGTTGCTATTTAGGGTTATTATGATAATTACTGTAAACATACATTGTTGTATGTATCATGTTTGAAAATCATTGCATTTTATATTGTAAACTGAATACTACCCAAAACCATTTAAAAGCATATTTTGTGGCAAAACAAAATCATGTTCCTAAAAGAAAACAAGAACTATTTTATAGCCACAGTGGCTAACAAGTAAAACATGATCACTGGCCCAGCTATATACAATCAATGACACTTTGGTAATGAGTATCATAAGTAATATATTTGTACCCATACCTGAGAGCCCTGACTCTTCTGCAGCAAAATTTATTTCTCACTGCATTCAATGCTACCCATTTAGCTTAAAAAATATTATCTTTGAAGACAAAGTGGGTACAACACGAACAATGTACCTCCACAATTTTATTGAAGACTTAAAACCTTTGTTTAAGACCATCCCTCAACATGCTCAAGCATGTCAAGCATTTAACCTATCACTTAGAAACTGTTATATCTGGCGCCACAGATTTGTAACATTAACAGTTGTTCTCATTCAGAAGCCAATTACAGTACATGTAGTCCATATCTTAAAGGACACTCTCTAGATAGGACACCCCTCTAGAAGGGCCACAATTTCTTGAGAGCAAGTGTTGTGAATACATGTGATGCTCCCTCTCCCAAAGGACACCTCCCTAATTAGGACAGAATTGTTTGGCAGAAGTGGTGTCCTTATTAGGGGACTATTGTACCCTTGGTCATGTTGGTCACATGACTACCCTTGAGCCAATCAGATTCTGTCATTTAAAGCTTCGATCCATCATTAAGTGTCAGTTTTTGCACCTTTTCATTTCTTTCACATATCTTCCGAATGTTTTCCTGCCAGGGGAAAATATTCCCTGTTGCAAAAAACCTCACTGACACTGAGGGTTATAACAGTTATCAACTTATCATAATAAGTACATGTAGTCCTATCAGTTAGAAGCTTTATTGATCAAAATACAGTAGTCCCTCTATTTTACAACCCTCTAATTTAAGACCACCCTTGATTATAAAACCGCTTGATTTGGTCCCAAAGGGCAATTTTCTGTGTTAAATGACCTTTATTTTAAGATCACCGGCAATATAAGACCATATTTTCTTGGTCCCATGGGTGGTCTCAAAACAGAGGGACCAATGTACATACATGTAGCCGTATTCGTGTGTACGCAAGTTGTTTGGTCAGAACTCCGTGAAATCCTGGCAGATTTAGCACATAGGGTAAGTGGCTAGGTATACAGCCTTGCCCTTAATCGGCCCACTCTACATATCTACGCCATGAAAAATTGTGGCTATACTTAACAATGACCCATATTGATCGAGACTTGCCCTTTACTCTTGCTGAAAAAAACCCCATAATATATATATATAATGTATATCTCACAGGCCAGCACTAAATACCGGCCTCCAATGGTCTGCGGTCCCTTTCCATCCAGTAACTTATCCTTCATTTCCCCCCGACGTCAAATTTCCGAGGCTCGGTCTCATTCGGTGGCTGTTAGCTCAGACTGGGAGCTGAATGGCTTACATATATATAACTGTCCCGGGGGATGCTGCAATCCGCTCTCCCGTCCAATAGGTTGGGGAGATGGGACTTGTGGTGACAGCTCATATTGTTGTTATTTTGTCTGATATCCATTATAAGCTGTTGCCGCACGACATCGCTGCCGCCGCCATGCCAACTGTGGTAGATGTTTTACCACATGTAATATCAGTGGGTGCTTATGATGTGGTGTGTGGGGTTCAAGTCACAGGAATGGACATACATCACATACATGTCTGCCCGGAATAATAAGAAATGCAATCTTGCAGTCTTTTAAATCACCTGATCACCATTCAGTGATGTCTGCATGCACTATAGCTAGCTGGGTACATGTGTAGGGCCTCCAATTCAGACGGAGAATTGTGTGTGAACTCTAATCGGACTTTCAGTCAGGATAACTGTTGGGCTGCTATGATCTTGATGACGGCGATATTGAAAACATGGGATCGGTGACCCCTTTAATCATGTTAATATCATTAAGTGACCAGTCTTAAGTAAATACACAAACATTGCATAAAAATCATAGTTTTAATATTAAGTCAGTGAATTAAAAGCATCTGTGATATTAATTTTCACTGCATTACATTAGTGCTTATAGATATTTAGAATATAGTTTTAAGAATGCAGATTCTATCACAACCCTTACAGCCACGTACAATGTGCATGCATTGTCTACCATGTTAGGATCTGACTTTTGAATATATAGTTAGAATAATTCATCCCTTTGCGACAACTAATGAATTAGTGCTGTGAATCACAACTCTGCTACTTAAAGTCTGATACCATACAACCTATACAGTAGTCCCTCTCTAATAAGGCCACCCTATTTGACAAGAAACTGTGGCCACATTAGAGAGGTGGCCTTTGGGAAGAGGGAGAAGTAAATACATTAATAGTAGTAGCTGAAAATATTTATGGCCTTATTAGAGAGGGTGGCCTCTGTTGAGAGTGGCCACTAAGAGAGGGACCACTGTACATGCATTTTGTGTTATCCCACAGTTACATGTCAGAACAGGATAAAGTTGCTTTATGCTCATGATGCTTGAACGGGACAAATAGGTTTTATTTTAGAACAGGAGAAATTGTTTTCTTGTTAAAAAAAGGGAGAATGTGCTTTAAGTTAGAAGAATGGAAGAATGTGCTGTATGTGAGAATGGGAGAATGTATTTTGTGTTAGAACAGAAAGTGTGCTTTATGTTAGAAAGGGAGAATGTATGTTACAATGGGAGATACAGCCATGATTTTATCTCCTTTTCTAACACAGACTGACTTATACCCTTGCATTTCTACAAGACCACACTGATCTGCACTGCAGCAAACAGATTGCTCGCCTTGCATCAGTACCGTATTACATCTTTTTTATCAGCAAGGGCATCTGACTTCATGCTTAAACCAACTTTATGGGATCATCGGAACAGGGGTTAAAAAAGAAATGCCGAAGTTTTAAAATAATATGCAAACATCAACAACAGCTTATTGATTTTCCATTACACGACATGTGCTGCATGACCAGATGATTAAATATTCATGTTGTACGATTCAACCATTGTTCCTGTTCCAGGTTCATTTACATATTCTGAGGATATCTGTAAGCTGTGGGTTACCCTGGATCTGTTCTTCTGCAACAACACCAGTCTGCACCTGGCCTTCACTAACATGGACACATTCCTACGACTCAAGGACCCTCTACGCCGCGGCCGCGACTCCACCACCTGCTCTGTAGTTCTCTGGATCGGGGCGTCATGGGTGATATCGCTTGTCCAGGGGATCGCGCAGTTCATGCTGAGTCAAGCCGACCATAATATCGTTCCAGGCGGGATTTGTTTCATCCCGGACAAGAACTTTGTCATTCTCGGTACACTGTTTTCGTTTGTCATCCCGACCCTCATCTCCATGACATTTTACGGCATGTGTCTCGGTGAAATTCGTGGGCTGCGTACTGGGAAATATTTAGAGGAGTTGGAGGATGCTACGTCAGTGGGACATAACATGTTCCGATATAATTCTAATGAATCGCTCGCCGATGAGCTGTCCGACTCCACGAGCTGTTTATCTGACGGGAATGAGGAAGAGGAGGCGGGGGTTCAGGCGTCACATGAGCGAGTCCAGCTGGCCTTGGTGACAAATATTAGTAGTGAGCCAACAAGAGGTAGTGCCGATTCCCGACGAGGGTGTGCAGCCAGCGGTGAAAACACGACATCGTTTTGCGAGGATTCAATCTCCCCGAGCCTTAACAATGGACATGCCTACCATGACCATCATGGAGATATTTCCCATAATTCAGAGGGGCATGCGAACTCGGCATTCTCTGATCACATCGTGTCGATCAGCGATCAGACGAGCTCCTGCACGCTGCTGTTGCGCGACGCAGAGACGGGGCATGAACGGCGCCACCTGGCGGGAAACTCTGTCACTAACCACAACGCGGATGTGAGGAACTCGCGCCTCGAGCATCAGCACATCTGCCCAGATGAGACACTCCGACAAGAGATTGCCATATCTCGCCTCATGTTTCTCCTGCTCCTGTTTCTCATCACGCTGTGGATTCCGTATTCCGCTGGCAACATCGTCTATGGCGTCTGTCAGCACTGCAGACGTAACATGACCTTCGACGAAATAATGACATTCAAATGGCTGGCTTATGCCTCGGGGATTGTCAGCCCACTGGTTTGCATCAAGTTCAGCGAGCCGCTGCGAGAGGCCATCTGGTCACTGTTGCTATGTAGATACTGCCGCTGGCAACAGTAACCATTGGACCCTGGCACTCCCAGACACTGTGTTTAACATCTTGAATAACAAACAAAATCCCTGATCTACATGTACATGACCTAAAGCAGATCTTCCTTCCTGTCAGTGGCAGCTGGGCTTTGTTACCATGGCTACTATGTACGTAAATTAAACACCAAGCAAGGATGATATCAACCACTCGGCCTGGTGCCTGGATGACAGTCTGATTGACACCAAACTGCTGTTTGTCGCACATTCAACATGTTCAATCTGTAAATCAGTCCATATGGTTTCTTCACACATACACACCCCCACCCCACCCTCCCATCCCCCATCCTATAGAAAGGACACAAATTCGTGACAGCAAGTACCATGAATGCATGTGATGTTTCCCCATCATGAAAGGACACCTCTCTAATAAGGGCAGAATTATACTATGATGAGTGGCGTCAGCCCACGCACATTCCCTTGAAGATGGCAGCGAGATGCTCGGCGAAAATTCGGGAACAATTTTTGTTTCCATTTAAGACTCAGTGAGTAGAAAGACAATTTTTCTAAGGGCAGAATTGTTTGGTAGAAGGGCCATCAATCCCTATTCAGGGGATTACTGTACTCTGTACCCTAAGACATGAAAGACTTCTCTATTGTACGAATATGGGCTTATATATCATGTATATACATGCATATACATATAAAGGCACAAGCTTAACATTGCTGTGCGTTGTGAGTCATGCATATTAATTTTGTCAGATGTTTGTGAAATAAAGATCTGCAAATGTATTCCCTCCTTGTGGCAATTAAGGTACAATATGTAGATGTTTATTTACATTCAGAAACAAACCATGCAGGTAATAGAAACAAGAGGCCCATGGGCCTTGACCCTCTGCTTGTATTCACTGCTTATATAAGCAGCAACAAGCAATAAGTACAGGTTTGTGGGGATCGCAATCACTTTTTTTCATTTTCCCACTGGCCATATTGGCCCCAGTTTTACATTTTATTTATTTATTTTTTTTAATCCTCAACTTTCAAAAGTCTAACGAGTAACTTCTGAGTGGCATGCCAAAGGGAACTAACTTAAAACCTAGCTGGCAGCCAAAATTTTTGGCATTTTCCATATAATTGTAATTTTTCATTTTTTCATAGGCCATGAAATTTCAAATTATTATTTTTTTTTAAAATTTAAGTTTCAAGTTTCATTAAGTAACTTTTGTGTGGAAAGACAACATCTGTAAAATGCTTTCATAAGAGAAAAGAATCACAACGGGTAGGTGGGTGCATTGACCTAAATTTGGATAAGTCAATTACGTGTTTGCATCAGATCTGGGATATCAGTCTAACACAGTGATATCAAATAGCAATAAATAGGCAGATTTTCCCACACCCCAGTTTCACAAAATCTCTCAATACAACAATCACATTATTAAGATAATCTTATTCTCAACAACACACCATGTACATTCTTTAAGGTAATCTTATACAAATCTGATACAAAAATGTGATTAATCAAGTTGGCAATCATGCAAGTTAAACAAATAGCCATTCATCATGCAGGCCCATGACCAGCCTTGTGGGTAAGATTTTTTGACAAACCGCGTCCGTCCTTGGTCGCGCTAATGTAAGTCAGGCACGGGAACAATTTCCGGCTGACCTATCACAGCCTTATTTAAAGGAGCTTGTATTTTCTGCTCCTCTGCCCACATGGCCACCATCCGATAGATCCCTTACACATACAATGTAGGTGGAGTGGGTAGGAAAAGGACAATTCATTTATAATACAGTAGTCCCTCTATTTTACTACCCTCTATTTTAAGACCACCTTTGATTATAAGACCGCTTGATTTGGTCCCAAAGGGCAATTTCTGTGTTAAATGACTTTATTTTAAGATCACCTGCAATATAAAACCACATTTTCTTGGTCCCAGGTCTTAAAATAGAGGGGCCACTGTACTCCTATCCCAGGCTATGATCTCATCTGCATGCAGTCACTTAATTGATTATTACCCGAAGGTCATCTCAGCGTAATGCTGCATATGCCTGTAATTCAGAATAAATGGGGATTCACTTCATGTTTCTCAGCCATATGGGTCAAGAGGCAGCAGTAATATAAACACACGAGGACAGTGCCCCGCGCTGGAGAGTGGGAGCAGGAGCCCAAAACACCCAATCCCCTGAATACCAGCAGGGCAACAAAGAACTGCTAAAGGGTTTTAACTAATATTGTATTTATAGTGTTTAATATCCTGAACACCTTGAGCACACAAATATAAAATTCAGACTACTTTTAGTTTTTTAAAACATAAAGTTCACAGCATAAACATATATGCTAAATACACATATACCAGCTAAATGACGCAGGTTTGTTGGCAGAGAGAAAGATTTTTAGCAGATATGCTGCTATCTCGCAGGTTTTCTCTTCTTTTTTTTATGATGTTTTTCTGTCAGCAGTTAAAGAAAGATAGGAGTTGTCTCCAAGTCTAGGGCCAACCATTGTTTTTTTTTTCTTTTTCGACTCTTAGCATGTAGTTAGATAGATAGATAGTTTATTTACACTTTCATGTTAAAAATACAATAATAAATGTACTAGTAGTTGTTAGGACAGTTCATAATATACATGAAAGTGTCGGCAATCAAGATAGCGAAGTTGCTAACAAAGCGCAATGCCTTACAGAAATACAGTTTGTGTATTGTGAAAAAATTGACGAAAAAGCTTGTTACTGCAGCTAGAAGCTAGTTGCCCACCGAATGCTGCTGTTTCTTTAAGCCAGTCATGTGTCCAGTGGTGACAAGCCCGTAAGCTAACAGATGCAATGGGACAAATTAGTTCCCATGATGGGCAGCAGGGGGTGAAAATGCAATTTCAGCGGCAAGCCAAGCAAGCCTTGAACCTCGATCACTGGCGAGAGACAATCAGCGGGGCTGGCGTAGAATGCTACTACAACAACGCTCTCTGCTATGTTGTCTTACCCTTAGGGACAGTTCCCAAAGAGATCTTAAGTTCTCACCCAATCTTAAGCTCAGATATAACATAAACACAGTGTCCCTCTCTTAGTGGCAACTCTCAACAGAGGCCACCCTCTCTAATGTGGCCACAAATTTTTGGCCCAACTACTATAAATTCATTTACTTCTCCCTCTCGCCAAAGGCCACCTCTCTAATGTGGCCACAATTTCTTGGCAAATAGGGCAGCCTCATTAGAGGGGGACTACTGTACATGTAAAGACAAGTAGTTGCCAAGGTGAATAGTGAACTTGTCCTTTCTAGACTTAAAGAGACTTTTCTTAAGCATCTAAAAAGACAATGGTTACCAAGGTGATTAAGCTAACTTAAGTCTTTGCTACATTTAAGATGTTTCTAGAAACTGACACCCGCAGGGTTTTCCTGCGGCTACAAACTTCACAATTTGTCGGTCCATGGAATAAGACGAGGGACAAGGGGAGTTCATCAGGCTTTGCGTCAGTTCACAGTGCGGTTGTAAAAGTTGACCTCGCTAATGGAAAGATCACCACAGGGTGATACGAGAGCTACGTCAGACTATTTTAGCAACCTTTTAAGCCTGATCTTGAATAGAAACCCCATTCACTTAATCTTCTGCCAAATAAATGTAGAGCATTTTCTGCTGATTAACCTTAATTTTAAGGCCACTCTACCACAAATTATCGCACATATATTTACATTATGATGGGAACATAATTAAAGTTTTCCCCAGTGAAAATGGGCTGAAAGGAGCTTTCGGTAGGCGAGCAATCATGCGTAAATACAGGTACACTGATCCCTGTGGTTTAGTGTACGTGTTCTGATAAATGGATTATTCACCGACAAGCACTTACAAAACAGCCTTTGTTAATAATGTCAACATGGTCAATACCCATGTACCCTAGAACACGCAGAATATGTCTTAAAATATTGGTCACAAAAATGTGGTCTCTCAAGACAGGTGGTCTTTAGTGACAGGTTGGGTTTTTTTCAAGACATGGGGGTCACTCATGGCAGTTCTCTCTCTCTCTCTCTCTCTCTCTCTCTCTTCTTTCTCTCTAGTACTAGTATGTGTACCATGTGTACTGCCAATCAGATGAAGGATGAGCGCACCAGGGAGTGTAAAATTTCAAATCTAGACATCAATGAAACTCACCAATGACCTTGGTCGCAATTGGCTTTCCATGTTTAACATCCATTCTTGACTTTAAAGACTTTTTTTTTTTTTTGAAACGGTCCCCAATACATCACTGCCTATGACCAGTATTTGACATGCGAGTTATCATGTCCAAATTTATGCTACCGCGCCTGATTAGGCACTAAGTAATGCAAAAGCCCTTCCAGCAAAGAATGTTCCTTACGGGGGATGTGCCTTAATTTCATAAGCAGCGGCAGTCTGGAGAACCCGGATAACTCAGTTTGGGGCGAAAATTCAGTGTCACTGACGAGTTATCCAATCAGTTGCCATCTGAATAATTCATGCTACAAACAAATGAGACAGAGATGTGCTCGGGGTTGGATATATCATGTCATATCCAGACAGAGAATAGCTCATCACTCTGTTAACCCACAGAAACAGCGGGATGATGGGTGGGTGAGGGTGGGAGTGGGGGTGGGAGAATTGATGGCCTGAGCAAGTGAGACATATTATATACTCACCCCTCTCTAATGAGGCCACCAAATTTGCAAGAGATTGTGCCACATTAGAGAGGTAGCTTATGGAGAAAGGGAGAACTAATTTCATTTACAGTAGTAGCGGTAGCAGCATCATTTTTGGTCCACAAAAGGTGCCTCTGTTGAGGGTGATCCACTGTGTAACATGTGTAAGAGAAGGATCACCGTGTACCAGCATATGGGATATGGGACAATGACACATTAGACATGTTAGATTCTCTTGGACAATCTTATACATGATGACTTATGTTGGCCAGAAGCCTGCTACTTTCTGGACATTTTATGGGTTTGGTAAAATTTCCATAATTATGTCACATACATGTACATGACATGTATATCACTGATGAGGAAGAACAGGAAGAGGACAAGTTCATAACTCCATACCAGTACAATGTAGTAGTTAACAGGCTAAGTTAAATGTAGTAGTAGAAGTAGTATTTTAAGTGGTAGTAGTAGTGGTAGTAGTAGTAGTAGTAGTAGTAGTAGTAGTAGTAGTAGTAGTAGTAGTAGTAGTAGACTATAGTAGTAGTAGTACAGTGTAGTAGTAGTAGTAGTAGCAGCAGCAGCAGCAGCAGCAGCAGTAGTAGTAGTAATAGTGGTAGTATGTAAGAACACATCTGGAATGCTGTATTCAAGCATGCAGCCCTTAATTACCTGCAGTACATTACTCTACTAGAAGATTCAGAGAAGGGCTACACTAGAGTCCTTGCATTACAAGCAGAGACTACACCACCTGAACGTCTACTCTCTGGAGCAGAGAAGGATCAGAGGAGATCTGATAGAGGTTCACAAGCTGATGCATAAGGAAAGATATCTACCAGGAGACCAGTTTCTCAGAAGAGAACCTACTACCTCCCAACAACTAAGAGGCCACAGTCAGAAGCTCTACAAGGGACAAAGCCGAACTCATCTACGCCAGATCTTTTTCACCCAGAGAGTGGTTGATCAATGGAACCGACTACTTCTCAGAGTGATAAAAACTGATGCAGTGGTCCCTGCGATTTAAGACCCCTCTATTTAACCAGCTATTGGTGACGCCACTCGTATATTTTTAGTATAAACATCCCTCTGTTTTAAGACCCTCTTCAATGTAAGACCATATTTTGCTGGCTGAATGGGCGATCTTAAGTCACAGGAACCACTGTACAGTGGTCTCCTTCAAGGCAGCTCTCGACAAGTACAGGTATGAGCTAAGATGTGGACACAAGATACGCCAATAACCTATTATCGCCCATTAATTGTAAGTGTAAATAATAGTAGTAGTATACATAGTATACATGTAGCAGCAGTAGCAGCAATACTAGTATAAATAGAAACATCTGATAAGTAAAATACCGTGGTCCCTCACTTAAAGGACACTCTTGCCAAAGTCCACCTCTCTAATAAGACAATTCTTTGGCAGCAAGTATTAACACTGCGTTTAATCCTCCATCTCACCAAAGGACACCTCTATAATATGGACAGTATTCATTATTTGGTGGAAGGGGTGTCCCTATTAGAGGGGGAATGTATACTGATCATATTTTACGACATACTTAGTATATGTACATGTACTGTCAAAACTCACTTTTTGCTTAACCATGTTAACATTAACATGATTAACAAAACGTTTAAAAAAAATTCCCAGTGGTTTGTAATCATACCTAAATTATGGCCTTCAAGCAAGTTTTATACCAGTGCAGCCATGTACATGATGTACATGTAGACTGAATCGGTCAAAAAAGGTCAGAGCAAAGTCAACCAGCATGCCGTTAACCCAAGTCACATTTGAGTTTCATGAGGAAACTAGTGAAATCCGTTCACATTTATCTTCGAGAGGAACTTTGTTAAGAGTGACTGTATCGGTGAGGTATGAGGACAGGTTTATTGACCCACACGCAGGAAATTGTTCTGTTAGACCCGGCACCTAGCCACACAGGATTTACAATGCATACCGGGGAACCCTGGCAATGTTTCCCTTTTTTGCCGTTGCCGAAAAAAAAAAAAAAAAAGAAAGAAAGCTTCCGCCCTTTAATGTGGCCATGCCAATGCCGGCTCACGCGCTCTCGATTTGCGCAACCCCGTGCGACAAATGCCCGATAGAGGTTTTTACGCAATTTACCCAGCAAATGGGGATATTGGTACCTCGGGGGCGGTCTGGTTTGATTTGGTGCTGTTTACCGCTAGCTTTAGTCATAAATGGCCAACAAGGCCTCCGTTGCCTACAAATCAATATATTTCCCTATCTTGACATGCTCGAGTGTTAATTGCTAGAGCCGACTTGTGTGATTCAATTGCAAATTTGTACAAGGGTCTGTGTGACAGTTCGGGTGCCTGCCAGAAGGGAGACAGTCATAACTAAAGGAGTAAAGTTTGGGAGGGGGGGAGGGGCCATTTCTTATGTGAATGCACATGCAGCCACACCACACTACACAGTACATGAAGCATTTATATTGACACATATTTCCTTAGAATCTGAGAATTACAACTGTCAGATATCTTTTCTTTCAAGTTTTAATGGATATTTGTCATACACTTGCCTTGTTTGCAATGATCAAAATTTGTCTTTAGTTTTAAGATTACATACTAGTATTTTATAATCATAACATTTTTACCAACAATAACAACCGTAACTTTTGCATGTTGTTGAACCCCGCTGAACAGTGCTCAAATTGAAGTACAGTTAAGTCCCCCTCTAACAGGGACAACCCTTCTGCCAAAGAATTCTGTCCTCATTAGAGAGGTGTCCTTTGGTGAGAGAGAGGATTAAAGGCATTTATAAGACTTACTGCCAAATAATTTTGTCCTTATTAGAGAGGTGTCCTTTGGTGAGAGTGTCCTTTAAACAGTCAAACTGAAGACCTGTCATGCTGTGACCATTTATATCTCAAATACAGTTGATACAAGTAGGGATTTTTAATGGCATGCACCACAGTTTGCCAGCAAACCTCCATATTCACGATATTCCACAGGGAACATGTTCATTTTATGATCAAATCCGATTTCATTTTGGCTTTATTATATACTTTATTTCTACCTACTGTCACAGCATTTCTCTTGTACTTATACTTTTTCAACAACTTTAATTTGACATTATAACGTACCCTTTAATGCTGCAGTACAGTGCAACCTGTCTTGAGAGACCACTGCCATGAGAGACCACCTGTCTTGAAAGACCACAGATTTCTGGCAGAAGGACCTACATTTCAATAGAACTGAACCTGTCACCAGAGACCACCTGTCTTGACAGACGCCATTATTGTGGCCAGTGGGGTGGTCTTTCAAGACAGGTTCTACTGTACTGAAATCTCACAACAAGTTACACTGGTCCATGCACAGGATGCAGAGCCCTAAATTTTAAGAAATCATTGAGTCTGATGATCCTGACCATGGGGGTGGGAAATATATTAGTAAAATTTTTACAAGTTAAATATAGTTAGATTACCCAACCTTGGTATACCAACAGCATACAACCAAGGTCTTTACGGCCAAGCTAAATACTCTACATGGAAACCCCCATATTCAAAGGTCTCACTGTACTGATTGGAGTTAGCTTTGAATGAGTGTGTGTGTGTGTGGGGGGGGGAATCAGGCTTATAGTCAGCTTTCATGGTCATATCACCGACTGCAAGTTGGATTCGGTGGTGTATACAGGTGTATGCGGTGATTTAATGTGGACCCGTCTTGTTTGGGCCGAACGATCTACGCCTAACAATTTTTGGGTGCCAATCCACCGATTCAATTCCAGCACAGGTGAGCAGAAAGGAATAACTAAGACCATTTATACTGACTCCGAGCTGCCCAGTCGGATGCCTAACTCATTAATGTCAAGCGCCAAGCTGAGAAGCGCAAACCTCCCATTTTTTACATCTTTGGTGTGACGCAGTCGAGGATTGAGCCCCGGCCTCCCGCACCCCAAGCGGACGCTCTAAAAACTATGCTACGCGGGCGAGGTTTAGCTTTGAATGACCATGAACTAGATCATCAATTAAGTCACATCATTTTTATAGGTTACTGGTAGTTAAAGCTGGCAGCAGATGCATACAGTGATCCCTTCTCTTAGTGGCCACCCTCAAAACAGGTCACCCTCTCTAATGTAGCCAAGTACTAGGTACCAAGTACTATTTATCTACTTTCCTTCTACAGTTTGAACGTAGTTCAAATCAATAATTATCATATATTTTTATTGTATTTTTTTTTTTTTTTTTATTCTCTGACACGTCCCAGACTTGTAAGGCATCCAGCTAGTTAGCAGCAATGCTATCTGGATGACCGTCACCTTATTGTCTATATACTGTACAATGCTTGT
>JAAUYG010171907.1_pt1 | contig 15295 bp, 4 predicted proteins | sample 7278091 | NCBI WGS metagenome assembly JAAUYG01 (sample SAMN14350201, study PRJNA611818) | marine sediment metagenome | isolation source: surface marine sediment (0.6m) | place: French Polynesia: Moorea | collected 2018-08 | reverse complement strand
TATTTTACAACCCTCTATTTTAAGACCACCCTTGATTATAAGACTGCTTGATTTGGTCCCAAAGGGCAATTTTCTATGTTAAATGACCTTTATTTTAAGACCACCTGCAATATAAGACCACACTTTCTTGGTCCCATGGGTGGTCTTAAAATAGAGGGACCACTGTATTCATTTCAGGTTCTTACCCCAATCATATCTAAGTAGTGAATAATCCAGGGCTGAGTTGGTGACACCACTTTCCAACAAGCACAGTGCACTGCCGTGACCCAGTGAGGAGTAGACACAGCTTTTCACACCGCATACCGCTGGATCATCTATAGCGACACAGGGACTCGCAGTCTCTGTGAAGTTCAAAAGGTCAGAGGCTGAAAAATAACATGGTGCAATGGTATAGTTCATAAGTGCTTTGAGAAAAAATGTTGAAAAATCAATTTCTGAAATCTTTAGCGATAATTAAGTTTCAAATATCAGGCTTGTCATCTTGAAAGTCAGAGTTTGGCACAATATGGTACAATTGTAATAGACAAAATTGCTAAGTACAATGCATTTTTGCATGGTGATATGAAATAAAACAATCAAATACAAATACATTCAATGCTAGTACATATGTATCAGCATAAAATTTATATATCCGTATATATATGTTGCATGAATGTTTATAGTAAGTTTATCACCAAGATCCAATAACTTACAATTATTAGCAATTAATAACTACAGTAGTCCCTCACTAATAAGGCCACCCTATTTGCCAAGAATTTGTGGCCACATTAGAGAGGTGGCCTTTGGCGCAAGAGGGAGACGTAAATGTATTCATAGTAGTAGGGGCAAAAAATTTCTGGCCACATTAGGGAGGGTGGCCTTTCTTGAGAGTGTGGCCACCAAGAGAGGGACCACTGTATACCATTTATACCCGAGATAGCAAAAGATTTATAAGCTGTTCCCAACATGAGTGTATACAAAAGCAAATGATTTCTTTGTACATATGTATACACATGAAAATGAGAAATAAGTGTTTATCTCTATAATTACAGTTGCTTCGGTCTATCTGCGCAGAGAAGATTTTTCCAGCATGTTGACAGCCACCCAGCAGTAATGCCCTCAGTGACTGGGTGTACCCCTGGCCTGGTATAACTACTGCAGACACACAGGCTGATAACGGGGATGGCTGGACTATAGCAGAGCCCTGCGAGGTGCTAGCCTGGAACCCTCCCGTCAGCTCATACAGAGTACCCTGAATACCACAACAAGAAATACAGCAGGACTAATGATCAGGGTCCAGTTTCTGGAAGAATCTTAAGTCTAGAAACGGACTTAAGTTCACTAATCACCTCGGTAACCATTGTCTTTTCCATGCCTAAGATCACTACAGGACTTAAGATGTTTTAAGAAACTGGCCCCAGACAATTCTATCAACAAAACATTAATAAAGCAAGCTGATGATACTTAGTAACTCGGACGCTTATTAGGGAAGTAATAATTAAAGGATGCTGAAGCAAAATTTCAAATTCTTTCCACTTTGTGAACCTATAGGCAAGGCAATTCACATATAGCCTAGAATTACATAATTATCAAGCGGTGGTGGCTGTGGTGGTTGGTATAATTATTATACTAACCACCACCACTATTAAATAGATAACACTGGGGTATAGTAGTGGTAGTTGAAGCAGTATCATTGGCCGTATTTAGGGATAACAGACTCCAGTACATAAGTATGTGCATGAACTTCCTTTTCTGAGCAGATTGCCATGATTACATACATTAGTCAAATGTTTCCAGACAGGGCCCATCATCCTTCAGTTCACTTTTAAATAATTTTATCTAACATCCTAAGGTCGCATATTTTAAAGATGTCACTTCACTACGTAGGCCCTGGTCTGATTTTAATATGGATCAGATCACCTGGTGTGACCTTTCGAACTCCCTTAGATCACAGCATGCACAGGGTTACTAAGTACATGTATGCAGTGGTCCCTTCATTTTCAGACCACCCTGTCAATAGCCAGAAAAATATGGTCTTAAATGGGAGGTGGTCTTAAAATGGCAGGATATTTATAGGGAAAATATATGAATGGTGTCACTGATATATGGTCTTAAAATAGAGGGAATTGTTAAATAGAAGGCTCTTAAATTGCAGGAACCACTGTACTCATAATGAAGTCTCATTACAAAATACTCACCTCCTGCAGTACCAGGAGTTTATCAACCAGTGCCGCTGACCCCACAAACTGTGACGCGTCACAGTCGCATCTTGCTGCAGTAGCAGGGAGAACCTCGTCCAACTGAAACCACAGAATTTGGGAGAAATCTTAAGTAAAAAAAAAACTTATCTCAAATACGGTGATAGAATAAGATGATATGGTTTATCATCATAGAGAACCTAAGTTCATATCTACACCTTTTCTCAAACTGTAACCCAGAAATAATATCGTAATTAAAAAGACTTTTGACCATATTTCATGTATATACCAAAGCAAAGTACAGAGCACCTACAGAGTACATGTACCCGTAGTGTGGCTGCTGGGTGGTATACTTGCCTATTCTCTCCAAATATGATTTCAACGCTTACATAACACATTCAGGCCATGTTGTCCCAGCCAACAACTTGCAAAATTGCAGCTCAGCTGCTTTGACTATGACGACATGCATGCGAGTGATCCAACTAGATAGAATCCTAATATATATACATACGTATACGCATACAGGTTTGGCTGATGGCTGTAATCATAGGTGGCCAGAACCGGAGGGTACATGGTTATTGACCATAATTTAACAGCAACATGAGTATCATGTGAGTAGGTACGTGTTAAAGTGTTTGGTGATTTTCTAATCAAAATGTTCCCAGAGGCATGTTATAATTTTAATATATAGCAAGTTATATTTATTTATAATTATTTAAGTTATTTATATAGATGTTATGCAGAATTTATATGACAACTGAAATCATCGTGTTTTGACCCCAGGACAAATCAGGGTGGTCTTCCCCTTAAATATCATCATGATCATGAACATGTTAAACATGTTATACCCAGGTTAATATTGCCTTACAGAATGTTACAGCAAGCACTTGAGCAAGCAGCAAAGACACAGAGTCTTGATTAAATTCTCACATATTTACGTATAGGTATTGATGCATGAATACCTTAATTCCTGTCAATGAAATGGTTAACAATTTAACACAAATTGTTGAGTAGCAACGAGAGCTTTATTTAGCATGTACCTATTTAAGAACAGGTAATTTTATGTATTAATACTATCTATCAACAACAAAATGGCAACAACAATAACCAAACCGAATTCCACATGTAAATTAAACATAACATGTAACATTTTTGACTCAGCAACTTTAAAATTCCTGCTCTGGAACCATCTGCCATCATGGCCATACCTGAACCGAATCAAATGTTTGGAATTCATCGTTGGACAAGTACGCTATACCGAGCCCAGAGAATGGCCCCAAGATATAGGTGGGGCTAACCAGGGGTAGGAACTGTATTGGGGTAGGGGTCAGTGGGGCAGTAGGGGTTGGGGAGGCTGAGGTCACCAGGTCATTGTACCCTGCTAGTCTCAGGCTCATTCTGATAATATTAGATAGAGAAAAAGAAAGATTAATGGCAAGATGATCATGTTGATGCGAGCTACAAATTACAGTGTTTCCTGAACGAAGGCAATGATAGCTGCATAGGCCATACAACTGATGATTGATATAAGAGTTCATTCATGCATGAAAGTGCCGGCAATGCAGGTAGCAATATAGCTAACAAGTGGTAGTGGTAGTGGTATCACAGTTTAACGGCACCTCAACACCAAAAGGGTCATTCAGTGCCAAAACAGGTTATAATGATTGCAACGTCAATTCAAGTCGCTACAGTCTAAGTACTGCACTGTGTGAGAGCAATTCGCTATCAGGCCAAGTCTGAACAAAATGTCAGACAAGACCTGATACCCAGGGGCGCCACGTGGAGGCTGCTCTCATGCACCCCAATATAGCTAACAAGCTGGATGCCTAACAGAAAAGACAAAATAAAAAAACAAAAACACATGTACATCAAAATGATTGATGCATGTAATGGTAACAGTTATTTAATACCTATGCAAAAACAACAAATATTAAAAGGTTTAAACTAAATACATCACATGCGGTAGAATTGACCTAAACATTTAGATAGTAAATAGTATTTAGTTTTTAGTTCTTTAGTTGGAAAGACCAATTCCCAGCAGCATTAACAAAAACTGGGTGATCAATTTTAACATTCTGTATCAGAAATAAGATCACCCAACATTAGGACCAGTTTGTGGCAGTCCCATGGGTGAGATCTTCTAGGCTTTTCCAGTATTACAGTAGTCCCTCTCTAATAAGGCCACCCTATTGCAAAGAAATTGTGGCCACATTAGAGAGGTGTCCTTTGGTGGGAGGGAGAAGTAAATACATTTAGAGTAGCAGCAGCAAAGACGTGTGCCCTTAACAGTGGGTGGGCTCTATTCAGTGGTAACTACAGTCAGAAAGGGATCAGTGTACCTGAATGGCTCTATATCCAGGGAGAATGCTCCTGTTTCCACCACCACCTCCACGCATCTGGAATCTGACACCCATAGCAATGGAACCAGCCAGGCAGGGCTACAAATCTCCTCCTCACAGTCTGAAAAGACAATGTGCAAAATGGTTATCCCCCCAAAAAAAATTAAATTATAGCAAAGTGGCCACTTTGTAGATATTATCTAAGGGTTGACAAACAATTTACAACAAGAATACTAGTTATCCATCAATATCAAGTGTAGGTATTGGTACAACCATACAAGAAAATATTTTCCATCTAGCACTGACTAAAAACAACACAGATGAGAAGTCTTCAGAGAGTTCAGTGAGAGGCTTGCCAAAAACTTTGAAAATTTTATAAGTTTCACAAAAATAGACTCCGTGAGTAGAATGTATCAGAGTTTAGTGCAAACAATACAGATTTCTTATGTTATAACAAGTTTAATATAAAATGTACTGGTAATAAAATAAACCCTATTGTACATGTGTTTAGTCTACTCATTCTATTAACTGCTAGTTACTGAAAATCCCCAAATTACTGCAGTGAATCTAGTCTATAAAGGTTGGGTTCAGAAAAAAAACTTATTCCAAAACCGATCTTATATATTGAAAGGAGTTGCACTTTCAGATTAAAGATATTTTCTGCAGACCATGTAGACTGGCTCTATTATTATAGCCACCTTGGCCTTTCTTACAAACAGACATGGCTCTTGTATCATGTGTATAAAGACGGACTATACCTGGTGTTGCAAGAAACATTCTGACTGGAAAAGTAGCTCTTCAATGCAGGAATCCCTGCAAACATGGTTTTGTCTCAAAATTGCAAACAAATAATTATTAATCCCAGCGAACATTAATCAATTTCCAGTATATAACCTAGAACATTCTACAGTCCAGTTTCCTGTGAGAAAACAACTTTTTACCCTCACTCAGCTTTACAAGCGAAGCCTTGGCATGTCGGCAGATTCCAGCGTATTTTCCTTCTGACACCGAGCTGGCGCAGGTCTGGATGACTGGGTCAATGCCTTGTAAAACCAGGCTGGTCGCCAAAACAGCATTCTGGGGGGGGGAACATGGGTAGGGCTCTACATGGGTCCAAATAATTTATGCTGTGCCACACGCCACTTTTTATTGCTTTTTTTCTGCATCCCATGTCATTTTTTATAAGAATTTTACTTTGTCACATCACTTTTTATAATATTTTTCTATATGCATTTATATTATAATATTTTATAAGGCTTTCATGTCAATCTTCGTCTTCTATAAAATTTCAACGTTGATTCTACAATTCTTATAAGATTTTGACGTCACTTTCTACAGTTTTTATCAAGGCTCACGTCAGATTCTACAACTTTTAAAGTGGCCGTGTCGCACTCCGTTTTTTACCCATGTTGAGCCCTATGGGTACTAGTACACAACAACAAGTTACACACACAGTCCGTTTACTAACAACTCATGTATTAAATAAACACAGTAAACTGAACTTAGATTTTACGAGGAATTGACAGTGTTGATGTACTGGTATGAATTAATTAATGTATGCATGTAGTATGTCATTTTTGACTTAATATATCTGTATATAGGACAGCATACAATATTGGCAACTGGTCCTTTGCATGCTTAAAAGATCATTAGTGGATTTAAGATTTTTTTGGCAAAACTGGGCACTGAAGTAAACTTCTCCCTTTACTTTAGCAAGGTTAAACTGACATACCAGCTATGCAATACATGTGCATATAACATACGCATGATATAAGTTAAATACCTACAATCTCGCCATTAGCACATGTAATTCGAACCAGCAAACTGTAGGGGTATGCTTTGTATATCACCTGCAATTAAATATCATGCACTTATATGTAAATTCTCATACAGCAGATTAAGTGAGGATAAATAATCACAAAATACATGTATGACAAAAAAAAAAAATACAACTAAAAAAAAAATAATCCACATACATTTATGCAGTTAAAAAACCTATCTTAGATACCTACCAAGACCTCGCTTCCGTCAAAAAGAGACTGCTCAGTGGCGAGTGAGGATTTATTTTTTAGAAATCACAAACCAGTATTGTGTGTGTATTGCAACACTCTTTTAAAACTCATGAGAATGAGCATACATGTATATACAGTGGTCCCCCTCTAATAAGGCCACCCTATTTGCCAAGAATTTGTGGCCACGTTAGACATTGTTAGAGAGGTGGCCTTTGGCCAGAGGGAGAAGTAAATGCATTCAATGAACATGATGTAGCAGCACCAAAAATTTGTGGCCACATTAGAGAGGGTGGCCTCTGTTGAGAGTGGCCACTAAGAGATGGACCACTGTATATATATGTATATCAAACACAAATGGCCACAGAGACATAGATAAATATTTATTTATGCCAATGAATGTATATTATACCAGTATTATAAATACATGTTACTGCTTATCATAATGAACAAAATAATTTCTAAAAACTTTACAAAGAGGATTGATTATTTTTACATTTTTTTTTAGGAGGCGGGGGGAGGCAGTGTTTATTATAACTATTTACAATGATTTAAACTCAATAGTTATTTAATTGTCGTGACGTAAAGTTATTGTTTAAGTAGCATAACTTTCAAACATTATTTTACACAGTTTAATACCTGAAAGTACATTATTATTTTAACTTGCATTATTAAGCTCATCTCATCTCTTACATCAATTAATAACTTGAATAACCATCATATAAATATTTCTTGCCTGAGTATTATGCGACATTTCCAGACTGGAAATTGTCTGGTTTCGGACAGTGTCTGTAATGTCTACAAGTTGTGTGATGTTGAGCAGCTGAGCTTCAGAATCCCATGGGCCTTGAGATCTGACCACACTCACAGCCCACCGACAACTCGGCGATGCCACCAGGAGGTCGACCCACAAAGCTACTAAGACACTTAGTTTGACAACGGACATCATCTGCAAGTTTAAACATAAAATTTTAACATTCAATATGAGACATACATGCATACAATACAGCGGAACCTGTCTTGATAGACCACACCATTGGCCATAAAAATATGGTCTCTCAAGACAGGCGGTTTTTGCTGACAGGTTCAATTGCATGAATTTGGGACCTTCTGCCAGGCATAGATGTAGTCCTTAAAGATACAAACATTATTTACTTTAGCTTTCATGGATAGTTATACTTCTTGCTTTCGATTCCTGTTAGCTGCTAGTAGAAAGATCATTTCCTAGTCCCAGTCTGTGACACGTAGATTTATCCACTGCATGGACACCTACTAGTATCGGCTGTGAAAACTGCTAACACTTAGATGATCAATGTAATAAATGCCATTTGGGTTAGATCTGTTCTAGCCTTTTACTGGCTTCCCGTGCTCAACACTATCAAAATGTACATTTTTGCTGGGAACAACTCTGGCTTAGTTGTGTGCTCTATTCCTGTTCCTGGGGATATACTACATAATGACTACACTTTTAGATCTAGCTAGATTTTAACCGGAAGACCTGTTTCCTACAAGTCAAGTTCTTTGACACTTTTTGATGGTAACATGGGTCGCCTGTAGCATCCATCAGGAAATGGCAATAGCTACGGGCAAGCTGGCCTGCTTCCACCAGGCCCTGTGACATCATCTGCACTAATTAAGGGCCTGGTGGCGAAACAATACGCAAACTGTGTTTGCGCCCAAGATCTTGGGCACATCTAATCACAGAGGGGCCTCAAAATATCTGCCTAAAATTATGCCTAAATAATCTGAGAGAATCTGAGAAGTATTCTTGATAAGAAATAAATATTTTAGTATACTGCCTGATTTTTTCCAAGAAAACATTTTATTGTTAAATACTTTTAACATAGTTACTATGGAAAAAACGTTGTCCATCAAAATGTTTAGACTCTTATTTTGAAATTAAAATGATGTAATAATGGAAACAATCTATTTTAAAAGTCAGTGGTATTTTACATCATAGATATATACAATAGATGTTTCCAATCACTGACGTGCGGAGGCGCAACAAAAAACACAGTACTGATCATGTATTGCCATCAGGGCCCATAAGTTGAAAGCTTCCTAAGTTAGATATTTTTAGGGCGAATTATTTAGGGCGTTTCTCCCAGTTAGGTGGATTTTTTAAAAAAAGTGCCCAAATGGTAAGTTGAAAGCAAACAGAAATTTCGCCCAACCTGGAGAAACGCCTCGGCAATCTTTGGCAAAATTGGGCGGAAAATGGCCTATTTTCGTCAATGCAGATAGGACTCCTGAGCAAAAGTTCCCACTTGTTGACTAAAGTAGGCATTGAATAAAAAACAAATAACTATTGATAGCGGTTTGATGCAGTAGTACGTTAGAAAGTAATTCCAATTCTTATTTTAAACAAATTTCATTTATCAGGCCATATTTTATCAAATTCGTGAAATTCCAACCCCAGGATCATTCTTCTGCACAAAATGACGCAAAGCCATTGTTGCTGCATGGTTACGGGAGTGGCAAGCAAAAAAGCCATGTCATAAACACTGAAGGATGGCTGAAATATTGAGCTAATTTTTCATTTGCTGCACAATGTAAGCATGCCAACTGTATGGCTAAAAATGTCACAGACGACTTGATTACAGCAAAAACGCAAGCACTTTTTTCTGTAAAATGTTTACTTTGTCCTAGTGACATAACATCAGTTTTTTTTTATTTTTTAATTTTTACAGCGTATACATCATGTATATGGCAACCCAGAACACATCGCAGTTTTTGTGCTTAATCTGTTGATGCAGATCGAATTTATAGGCCCCATGAATTTATGACACTGTTTTTAGGTCTGAGTAAGGCCGAGGGGTGAAAGTTCATGAGGACTCGGCGTAACGATAAAAATTAGAATTAAGGTGGCATGTGTATTGACTATCAGTGGCCAAATTATAAGCACTTGGGTTCAAGGATTAAAGGGCCAAGTTTTAAACTGTTTTGGAGATTTTCCTGGTATAGTCTTTCCATGCTTTCTCATAACTTATTTTAAGAATAAAAGAAATGGCGTGTGTTTCATATTCGCTTGTTCTTCTACAAATATTAACTGGTAACGAAAAAAATGCCTAACATCTGGGCCTCCTCTGTAGCAGTCCCAAAATCTGGGCGTTTTCTGGGTGTTTTCTGGGCATATTTAGGGCAGGATTCTTTCAACTTATCGATCTAGCTGGGAGAAACGCCTAGTTTGCAGTGGCTGATTTGGGGAGAAACTCCCAGTTTGGGCGTTTTTTCCACCTAAGCACCTTTCAACTTACGGGCCCACGCATTGGTTGGGAAGCAAGCATAGCGTTCACATCATCGTTGATGGAATTAATTAATAAAAATATGCTACAGGCGAGCCAGGTATTCTGGCTAGCTAGATTTGTCATGCCGCTATCAATTGTAAAGTAAACTGTAATGAAACAGCATTATACTAAAGGTCTATCCACGCTTAGAACATGATGAAAAGCTGTGTGGACGCCCCTTGTGTTTTGCCTCCAGGAGAAAAAGTGTTTACTACGTTAGTAATAATATTAGTACTCCGGCAAACAGGAACTCAGAGGTAGCTATATAAGTAGCCCCTCCCCACTCCCGCCCTCCCCCCCCCCCCCCTAGTAGCCCCAAGTTACTGTTTACCTTATACTACTGTACTAGACAGATGAACCATCGGTCATAAAGTGTCGTTCACGGCCACTATGTAAGTAAGCGGCTGGTAACTGCATCAAATATCGCCCAAAGTGCAGCCTTAAATCAAGCAAAACTGGTAAATATGAGATATTGCTGGCTTTCATAGATGAAACTTTGACACAGTGTAGTATGTACACAAAGTTTACATTGCAAAGAGAACGATACAAACACCAAACTCACCACAGCTGCCGATTTAACTTCAACATCATCAGAGTACCGAGCGTTCTTAGTGTCTGCTAGGACGATTGCTGGCCGGTGAAGACAAAATAAATGCAGCGTGCTGGCGGGACAGAGGGTAAGGGAAACAAGCAGTCCAGGCCTCTCGGGCCAGGCCTGTAGGCACGGTCTAGCTGTTGTAGTTTTAGTCGGTTCCCTGGAAATCCATGTTTGTGATATTTATCAGTGAATACAGGAGCTTTCTCTGTGTTTGTCGCTTTATTTGGCTTGAGAGTTCTTTCCTTTTGACCTAACATGCTAAATCAAGCAGTCTAGCGCTGTCTCCGCGGCTGGCTGCATAGCAGGTTATTCCGGGAGGTTATTATTATACTAGGCAGGGGCAACATGTTAATTTAAGAAAATGGCCACTGTAATTTCACTGTGCGACAAAATAGTAACCCCAGTGTAACAGGGTCATGTTTAGGTGTACCAATATTTCTTTGCATGTTGTATTCTCCGTGTTCTTGTATTTTGTTCCAGTGTGTATGTCATTCATAATCTTGTACTAGTTGGGAACACCTCAACTTAACTGAGTTAATCTCTGTGCCGTCATACCTGTATTGTGCATGTTGATCGTTCTCTGTATGCTGGTCATTCTACTATGTGTGACGACCAGCAACGGATGTCCAGCGTAGCGCTGGCTATATGTCTTTCTTTATATTATACAGGTATGTAAACGTAGTTTAAATGTACATTTTATTTATATTATGTTACTTAAGTGGTGCATGATGTAATTAGTGTAAGCATGGTACTTACAATTATTACCATAAATTATGCTAAGGTAAAGTTAGTATAAGTTACGTTAAGATAGTATTAAGTATTACAGATTCTTCTATGCGTGACGACCAGCAACGGATGTCCAGTGTAGCGCTGGCTATATGTCTTTCTTTATATTATGCAGGTCCATTCCCAGAGACTAGCGCTAGCTTTAGAACCCACGTTGAATAAAGTTTTCTAAAAGTAGCCTTCGTGTGGTTATCTTCACACCAACAACACCCAGCTACACCAGTCTCTAGATCTAGCATTTATCCACTGGGTGGTATGATCAATTTACATAGATTTTCCGACAATAGAATTCCAAAGTTAAGGTAAAGGTAAAGCACAGAGTTGTACAGGGGATGTAAAGTAAAATATTTTCCCCTGTTTTTAAAATATAAAGTGTGAGAAGGAGACCTTCTCTTGATTCACTTTATGTGTCTGTTCCATGCATGTCAATTTCCTCTCCCAGTAGATAGTCTTTGAAGGATTCTAAAGGAAAGTCCCGGGATTCCGAAATTTTCCAGTTTACAGAATGAAATGTGTGATCAATTGTGTCAAACACGTGCACTTTTGACAAATCCAAAAATATACCTATATAGTTAACTCGTTGTTGTTAAAATACACAGGGGTGTCTGAAACAAACTATAACAGCATCAAAGGTTATTTTTTTCTAAAGCCATACTACAATTTATATAACCTCCTTTCATTCAAGGATGCATATACATGCTTATGCACGGTTCTCTCAAGAAAATTAGACAGGATCGGAAGCATATAATCCATTCATTGCGAATCGAAGTGTTACTACATATGATTATGTGGAGAAGGCTATATGTGGAAGGTGTAACACCTCTATGAACCTAATTATATTTTCTTACGAGATGACTTTGTAGACAAACTAAGCCATCAAAGCTAAAGACTTTATTATTAAGAATAATAATATTCAAACCATGAGTTTATATGACCCACATTTTAAATTATTTGGCTTATGACCAGCAAATTCAATGGCTTTATATTGCTTTTCATTTTCTGCACATCAGCCTTTAATATGTTTGAATGCTACAACATATGACAGCCAAATGGTCACTGTTTGGTGCTGAGCAATGTGTAGGAATCTGAGATTTAATGTCATTTTGTCCATTCCTCTCAACGAGATACACTGCTAATAATCTTCATAGTTAGATCGAGCTAAATAGATCTTCAATTGACGTTTCATCCATTGCTTCATCAAGAGTTTTACACAATCTTGCTATTTCTGTTGATGCATTTAATTAAAGTTATTGAATCATTATCTTGCTTGGGCTATAGTAACATTGTTAAACTTTAAATTTTGGTTGTAAAATCCTTTTTTTTATTCTTCATCATAGACTTGGCTCTTAAAATCCTGTCTCGTTTGAGCTGAAATTTCTTGGTCTGACCCGATGGCCGGATGTTCATATTACACGCAGACAACATTTTCAAGAGTGAAAAAAGTAAGTAAAAAAAAAAAAGAAGAAAAAGTAAATCCTTTTTGTGAGTAAGGATAGGTATATAATATCAGCAAACTTAAAACTTCTGAAATAATATTTTGATAAAATATGTGCCATTGCAGCGACTTATGACTTTGGAATGCCACTGAACTGCTGGTCCATGCATTCGATCATTACTTCACAACTTGATTATTGTAATGCACTGTTCTGTGGTTTGCCCTCTTCCCTGATTGGAAGAATGCAGAGAATCCAGAATATTGCCACCAGGATTGTTACAAGGTCAAAAGCCTCTGATCATATCACCCATGTCCTACGCCAATGTCACTGGCTTCCAATCGTCCAGTGTATAAAATTTAAAGTCATCCTTCAGGTTTTTAAATGTGTAAATGGAATCGCCCCAGCCTATCTTCAATACATAATTCGTCCACGTCAGCAATCACGAACTCTGCGATCCTCCTGTCAACAGCTGCTAGATGTTCCCTTCACCCGCCACAGTGGGTTTGCCGAGCGAGCCTTTGGTGTGGCAGGCCCACGCCTGTGGAACGCATTACCACCACAAATGTGCATGATCAGTGACATTAATATTGTTTTAAATAAACACTAAAAACATTTTTATTTATTGAACATTTCATTGAGTAATTGTGTGCTATAGACCATTAACTTTACTTTTTCACTTTTGGCTTTTAACCAATTGAATATGTCATATCCATAGTGTTTTACTTAATTGGTACATTTAATGTTATCTACATTGGTACTACATATTGGTATCTACATATCTACTTGGTAATGTTATCTACATTGTCAAACGTTCTAGAGCACTGTCCAAGTGGAGTTTACGCTATATAAAATAAATTATTATTATTAAAATAAATTATTATTATTAATTCCACAGACGAATTGCGCTGGAATGAAAAGACCATATGTACGTGAATTGTGAATGTTACCCAAAGGCAATTCTAGTTTTTGAAGTATTAGCCAATCACGTGGCTGGAATACGGGTCTCTCATTGGTGGGACGTTCGAAGCGGGATTTTGCAATCTTGAAAACTGTCACTTTTATGGTGTTTCAAAACAGTACCAGCATTATTAGCAAGTTTTTGATAGCATGTAAATACTAAATATTTGTAACCGCTACTGTGTATAGCATTAATCCTAGATACTTCGGTGGCCAAGCCAGTTGGTGGACAGTGTCAGTGGTGGAAGAGCAATTGTGACTGTGAGTAGCTCTACACCCCCCTCGCCTCGGAGTCGTACCCTCCCTCCCTTTTCGTTTTCCATGCATGCATGACACTAGCCCAATAGGACTCTCTATACTACGTGATATAGAGTCCAATATGTGTCGTACCAAAATCTCGGGTTTGGACTATTTTTCGAAAAGTCGCAACTGTAACCTACATCTTTTGGTTCACAAACTGTTCTAAAACTTTTAAAAGTTTCGCTGCGAATACGAGATAAAACAAACGCCATCTTCCAGGTATATTTACTGAAAAACCGTTGCTGAAGTTTACCCTTTCGAAAGACGCCATTATTCGCTGTCGCGACCGCTAGCGACTGACTGAGAACAGCTAGTTCAAGGAGATTTGGAGTTTTGAAAGTTATCCCGCCAAAAGTTATACAGCTGCGACCAGTAGGGCTATAACGTTTGAGTGGGAAACGATGTTTGCAGACTCCGAATCTCCATGAACTAGCTGTTCTCCGTCAGTCGCTATGGCGACTGCGAATAATGGTGCTTTAAGAGCATTTTGTGAACCAAAAGATGTAGGTTACAGTTGCGACTTTTCGAAAAATAGTCCAAACCCGAGATTTTGGTACAACACATATTGGACTGACTCTATTATCACGTAGTAGAAAGTCCTTTTGGGCTAGCATGACACATGTTCCCCGGTCGTGAACTTGTGGAGCCCATTTCAGCCTGAAGGACCCTTCATCAGTTCATGCTTCATATCTGAGTTCTGCCCGGCAGCTGAGATGTCTATTACTGCAGCATAACTTTTCCCCACCTTTGGTCATATTTTCAATACCAATAACAAATTCTGTCATTTTTAAAATAAAATGACCTTTTCGACAATGACATTGTTTTGTTATGACCAAACAAGCTTCACTCACTCGGGCTCCCTACCAATAGTACCATAGATCCTCATAAATTGTTGTTATGTGATGTTGGACACAATTGGTCATGTTGCAAATTACTGCCGAACATGCATTCGGGACTCATGGGACTCCTCGTCTGTTTTCGCCATATGCAACATTCTAGGGTGCCGCGACCTCGGCCGAGGTGTGCCGAGTACCACACACGAGCAGCATAAAACAACCCAAACCAATGCGTGACACACTTACAAGTACTGTCTCATTCCAAATAAGCGTACATATACAGGTATTTATTTTGAGAAAAAATACAGGCCTATACGGCCTTATTTGGGTCTATACGCTAATGAAATATATGGCCGTGCCACCCTATACGCTGTGTTCTAAGTCTATACGCCGTTTTTGGAAAGAATCACTACCCAGAAACCGGTTTTTCCAGGATAAATCAACGCTTCACTGACACCCTACTGGTGCCCAATCATCGGGTCCCGCAGTAGCCCGATCTCCTATATGCCATATACACCCACTTCTCATGTGCATTACTATACCGAGTTCCCGCTCTTACTTTCTGCACAC